>OLRQ01000864.1_pt1 | contig 28154 bp, 29 predicted proteins | sample 1671971 | NCBI WGS metagenome assembly OLRQ01 (sample SAMEA3136631, study PRJEB25190) | human gut metagenome | biome: human gut; feature: human-associated habitat; material: faeces | place: Austria | collected 2013
CGCAGAGGCCCAGGGCGAGGGCCAGGGTCAGCAGGAGGGCAGTCAGTTTTTGGAAAGGCCCCCGGCGCATCAGGAGGCAGGCTCCAGGCTGGCCGAGTCGAAGGTCAGGGTGTAGTCGATCTCGTGGGGCGTGCTCATGGCGGTGGTGTCAGCCAGGACGGGCATCTTCCAGTCGAAGCCGCTGATGGGGATCTCAAAGACGGAGTTGCCCTCGGTGTTCACGGGGTCATACTGCACGTCGTCCACCTTCATGTAGTCATAGTTGGAGCTGCTCCACTCGATGGTGGCGGTGGCCTTGCCGTCGGCAATGACGAGCTTGGTGGGCGAGGTCACGCTGGCCCGGCCGGAGCCGCCCTCCAGGGTCACAGCGACCTGATAGGTGCCGTCGGCCAGGGAAAGGTCTGCCACCGTCTTCAGGGGGCTTTCCTTCCAAGCCTGCTGGGGCAGAGAGACAGACTGGAAGACCAAGGTGCGGTCATACCACATTTCCTTATTCTTACTGAACGCAGCGCAGTCCACGCCCTTGTCCAGGTACTCCACGGGGATGGTAAAGACGTGCTTGCCTGCGTCGTTCTCTTCAAAGGAAATGTACTGGTCCTCGGAAGCAGCGGCGGCTTCCTCGCCGGTGCCGGGGAAGACATAGAGATAGCCGGTGCCGCCCATGGTCATGGCGGCGGTCATCTTGCCGTCGGCCACAGTGAGCTGGCAGGCCTCGATGTTGAACATGGAAGAACTGGACTCCACGGTGATGTCATAGGTGCCGTCATTGAGCACGTCGGCATAGACGGGGGTGCCCTCTTCGATCTCCTGGGGGGCAGCCATTTCGCTCTGGTCGGCGACCGTTTTGTTTTCATCGGTGGCGGGCTGGGACTCGGCGTTGTTGCCGCAGGCGGCCAGAGAGGCCACCATCAGCCCCGCCAGAAACAGGGACAGTGCTTTCTTCATTCTGATCTCCTCCTACTTGTGTTGGCTCGATAAACTGCGGCCGCCCGAAAGGGCTTCCGGGCGGCCGCAGTGGTCCAGTATACTGTGTATCGCTTACTCTGCCTCGGCGCTGGCAACAGCGGCCTTGGCGTGCTCCACGAAGAGCTGCTGAATGGCCTCCAGCTGGCCCAGGCCCTCGACCTGGCAGTCGACGGTGTAACCGGCCTTCTCGAAGGTGCTCTTCCAGGAGTCATCCTCATCGCCGGCCATGTCGTTGTTGGCGTGGTCGCCGGCCACGATCATCAGGGGCCGCAGGATGACCTTCTCATAGCTGCCCTTCTGCACGGCAGCCAGCACATCGTCCAGGGAGGGGGTGGCCTCCACGGTGCCGACATAGTAATCGTTGAAGCCCTTGTCGGTCAGCAGGGTCTGCATCTTGCTGTACACGGAGTTGGAGTCGGCGGTGGTGCCGTGGCCCATGAAGCAGATGGCGGTCTTGCCGTCGGCGGCGTCCTTGGTGGCGTCGGTGATGGCGGCCATGACGGCCTCGAAGTCGGCGTCAGAGGTCAGCAGGGGGTCGCCGATGGCGATCTTCTCAAAGCTGTCGGAATACTTGGCCAGCTCATCGGTCAGCTCCTCATACTCCAGGCCATTCATCAGGTGGGTGGGCTGGACGACCAGGGTCTTCACGCCGTTGTTCACGGCGCGTTCCAGGGCCTGCTCCACGTTGTCGATGGTCACGCCGTCACGATCCTTCACGTGGTCGATGATGATCTGGCTGGTGAAGGCGCGGCGCACGGAGTAGTCGGGGAAGGCGGTCTGCATGGCCTTCTCGATGGCGCCGATGGTCTCGCGGCGGCTGTCGTTGTAGCTGGTGCCGAAGCTCACGACCAGCAGCTCCTTCTCGCCGATCTCGTCCTGATTCAGGGGATCGTCCTTGGAGGCGTCACCGGTGTCGGGTTCCTGCTCCTCGACCTGGGTGGTGGAGGCGTCGGTAGCAGGCTCCTGGGTGTCGGTGTCCGTGTCGGTGGTGTTGCCTCCGCCGCAGGCAGCCAGCAGGGTGACCAGCAGCGCAGCAGAGAGCAGCAGAGCGAAGATCTTCTTCATTTCATGTTACCTCTTTCTATGAATTTGTTCCGGGCAAAACATTGCAAAAAAACGACCGCATTTCTGCGGTCGCTCCTCCCCCAATGCTTTCCCCAACGCGCGTGGTGTGGTTTGAAAAAACATTTGTGAGAACATAGACCCGTGGACCGCAGGTCTGAGATTCTACGTTCGGGCAGGTCTCCTGACTGGGGTCATCGCCGCCCCCCTCTTCCCGGTTGCCCAGTGAGGTCATGGGGGCCGCTCCCTTACACAGTGACGGCATCGTTACGGATTCACACCGTATTCCCTTTTCACCCGCCGAAGACGGCAGGCACCTGAACGCTACAAACACTCTACAATATTTTGTTCCAGACAGGAGCTATTGTACCAAGGTGGGCGCAAGATGTCAACCGTTCCGTAAGGCGCTCAAGTCGATCTCATATTTCATTTCTTTCGGGGGCTGATAGGGCCCTAAAAACAGCGTCATATACCAGGGCAGATAGCGCACGCCGTCCTCCACGGCCACGTTGCCCTTGCACAGAACCCTTGCCTGGCCGAACCTCCAGCCCTCTACCCGGCGCATCCGGTCCAGGGCTGGATGCCGCTTGAAATCCTTGCCGGATTTCACTTCCAGCAGGTCCACCTGCATCCCGTTTTGCAGGACGAAATCGATCTCCCCGGTCTTCTTGCCGTCGTAGTAATTGAGCTGGAACCCGTGGGCCTTGAGTTCCTGGGCCACAACGTTTTCCAGAATACTGCCCATGTTGATCTGCAAGTCACCGTGCAACAGCGCAAACTGAACATTTTCCATGCAGGCCGCGCACAGCAGACCCGTGTCCCCCTGAAAGAGCTTAAAGAGATTGTGTTTCTCATTCAACCGAAGGGGCGGCTGCGGTTCCGTCACATTATAACAAGGCAGGGCCACCCCCGCGTCCGCCAGCCATTGGAAGCTGTCGGCATAGCGTTGCTGGCGGCCGTTGGGGTCCAGGGCCGCCAAGATGAAGCGGCGGTTCTTTTCACTCAGCTGGGCGGGGATGCTGTCAAAGATCGCCCGAATTTTGAGCTTGTCGTTCCCCTGGGCATACTGCGCAATATCCAGCCGGTACAGCGCCAGGATATCTCGCTGGCGGGCGATGACCTGAGCGATGTCGTGGGTGTCCACATAGGTCTGCACCACGTCCGGCATCCCGCCCACCACCAAGTAACTGAAAAACAGCTTGCACATCGTCTCATGGACGGCTTCTGTCACGGGACTGGTGGTTTCATAACAGGTTTTTAAATATTGTATCGTGCTCTCCTGCACCCCGTTGGCCCGGGCATATTCCTCAAAATCCATGGGATATAGTTGATATATCTCTTCAAAGCCCACCGGATACGACCGGACTTCCTTGTAGTTCACGCCCAGCAGGGAGCCGGACTCGATATAGTCAAAGCGGCCGTCCTCCACCAAAAACTTGATGGCCGTCCGTGCGTTGGGGCAAGCCTGGATCTCGTCCAGGAGCACCAGCGTTTGGCCGGGGACCATGACCTGCCGGGTATAGGCCGTAAGATTGGTGATGAGGGTATCCGCATCCAAATCTCCGGCAAAAATCTGTGTGGCCCCGGTGTCTGTGATGAAATTGACTTCGACAAAATGCACGTACTCCTGCCGCCCAAATTGCCGGATGAGGGTGGTCTTTCCGGTCTGTCTGGCACCCAGGATACACAACGCCTTTTTCTTGGGCTGTTGTTTCCACGCCAAGAGCTTGTCATACGCTTTTCGCGCCAGCATCGCGCCACCTCCTAACGGCTTCACTGTAACATAATTCCCAGGGGAAAACAACGATTTTGTCACGAAATTCTCAATATTTTTCCTGTCTTCGTCACATAATTTCAAACTAGACAAAGCAGGAGCGGCGGCGTATAATAGCCCCACCGGTCCGGGCTGGGCCGCGCACTTTATCCCAAAGCTGAGGCAAATTCTTATGATCGCGTTTTTTCTCTCCCCCATTTACCTACTCGTCTGCTGGTACCTGCTCCGCTGGATCCTGCGGTGGATGAAAGCCTGCCATGGCGTCTTTCACAAAAAGAAGGTGCAGATCGGGCTGCTGATCGGTTACGCCTTTGTGGCGCTGAGTTTGCTCACGTCGTTTCTGCTGCCGGTCTCGCCGCTCCAGCGGGTGCTCAAGTGCATCAGCAATGTCTGGCTGGGCGTGCTCGTTTATCTGATCATGACGGTGGGCATCGCGGGATTTCTCCGCCTGGTGCTCAAGCGTACCAACTTTGCCCGGAAAGAACATCTGTTTAACCAAAAACATTTTATTCTCACCGGCTGGCTCTGTCTCGTCATCGTGGTCAGCCTGAGCGTCTCCGGCGTGGTCGGGGCCAGGAATTTGCAGACCACGGACTACCAGGTCACCGTCCACAAGGCCGTGGAGGGGCGGGAGTCCCTGCGCGTGGTCCTGGTGGCGGACCTGCATCTGGGATACAGCATCGGCCAGTGGCACATGAACAACATGGTCGAAAAGATCAATGCCTTAAGCCCCGACCTGGTGGTCATCGCCGGGGACATCTTCGACAACGAGTACGACGCCCTGGACGACCCCGCAAAGCTCACCGCCACGCTCCGCACTATTCAAAGCACTTACGGCGTCTACGCCTGCTATGGCAACCACGACATCCAGGAGAAGATCCTCGCCGGGTTCACCTTCCACCAGGACGAAGCCAAGGCCAGCGACCCGCGCATGGATGTCTTTTTGGCTGACGCCAATATCCACCTCTTGCAGGACGAGGGCGTGCTCATCGACGACAGCTTTTATCTCTACGGCCGCGCCGACTACGAGCGCCCCGGCCGGGGCATCCAGCAGCGGCAGTCCCCGGCGGAACTCACCCAAAACATGGACCAGAGCAAGCCCATCCTCGTCCTGGACCACGAGCCGCGTGAGCTGCAAGAGCTGGCCGACGCCGGGGTGGACCTGGACCTCTGCGGCCACACCCACGACGGCCAGATGTTCCCCGGCAACCTAACGATCCACCTCTTCTGGGAAAACCCCTGCGGCTACTTGCAAAAGGGCCAGATGCACAACATCGTCACCTCCGGCCTGGGCGTTTTCGGGCCCAACATGCGGGTAGGGACGAAGAGCGAAATTTGCTGTATCGACGTGCGCTTTGACGGGGCAGAATAACAAATCTCTTGATTTAAGAAAACCTTAATCTTTCCTACATTCCTCCCAAAGATTTTTGGGCTATCCCATTCACAAGATTTTTGGGAGGTTTTTCTATGGTTTCTCACTTGACCTTTCTGGCCCTGGAAGCTCTGCTCCCCGCCGTTGTTTTGGTGGTGGTGACAGGGCTTCTCCTGCGGTTTGCTTGGAAGGAGCGGCGCGGCCAGCGTGTGCTTTTGCTGGAAGTATTCGTCCTCTTTCTCTTTGGCGTGCTGACTGTGACGGGTGTGCCCAGCATCCGCTATTTGACCCCAGACTTTACCATCAACCTCATCCCGTTCTCCGAAGTCCCCCAGGGGCTGCCCGGGAGCTTGCTTCAGCCGGTGCTGAACGTAGTTCTCTTTGTCCCGCTCGGCATTTTACTGCCGTTGCTTTGGGACAAGTACCGCGTCTGTTGGCGCACCGTTCTCTTCGGTGGTGGGTTATCGTTGTGTATCGAGCTGATGCAGCTCTTCAACTTCCGCACCACGGACTTAGATGATTTACTCTGCAACACCCTGGGGGCGTTGGTCGGTTACGCCCTCTTCCGCCTGTTCTCCCAGCGAAAGCATCTCACACCTATGGAAAACAGCAAACCAGGCCCGGCGCTTCTCTGCCTCCTTGTCCTGCTGCTGAACTTCTTTCTCTTCCCCTGGCTGACCTTCGCCTGAACTCACCGGGCCGACAGATACTCCAAAAACCGTTTCACTGCCTGGGATGCCCCCGCGCAGGTGGGCAGACGCAGGAAAGCGCAGTCCACCCGGCCGGACTTGACCCATTCCTCCAGCTCCGTGTAATCGCCGAGGAGCAGTTCATAGTCGATGTTGGGATAATCCTTCTGAAAAGCCCGGATGATGTCTGGAGCCGCGATGGGAAGCTGCTGGCTGTTCTTATTTGTGTGCATTGCACTTGCAAAATTTCTATTTTATGCATATAATGAGGATGACGAGCACCTCATCGACCATCTCATGGAGGTCTACACCTCCTGGATCGACGACGCCATTTCTAATGATAACTCAGATTTTTATTATCAGTCCCGCGACTATCTCTTCGCCTGCTATCAGGAAGGCGAAATTTGTCCTTGAAAAACCAAACACGGAGACGTCCCGTTCACAAAAAACGGTGTCGCGTCTCCGTGTTTCGTTTAGTCCAGCAAAAACTTCCCGATGCTCTCCATGGCCAGGGCGGATTTTCTGGTTGGGAACATCTGGAACACATGCCACATGTCGTTCCAGACCTCCAGCTGGCAATGCACGTTATCCGCCAGCATCCGCTCGCGCAGACGAATACTATCCGAGTATAAGATCTCGTTGGTGCCCACCTGGATGAGGGTGGGCGGGAAGCCGGTGAAGTCGCCGAAGAGGGGCGAGAGGAAGGGAGAGGTCAGGTCCTTGCCGTCGGCGTAGACCTCCCGGACAGCCCTGATATAGTCCATGGTGATGGTGGGGTCGATCTCCGCCCGCTGGGTATAGGACCGGCCGCTGGCGGTCATATCCGTCCAGGGGGACATAAGGACCAGCTTGCCCGGCAGCTGGCGCCCCGCCTGCTTGAGCTGGTGGCAGAGGACCAGGGCCAAATTCCCTCCGGCAGAGTCCCCGGCGACCATCACGTCCCTGGCCCCATAGCCCAGGTACATGAGATAGTCCCAGGCCTTGCGTGCGTCGTCCACAGCAGCCGGGAAGGGGTGTTCGGGAGCCAGCCGATACTCAAAGCACAGCGTCTCCCAGCCGGTGGCGTTGGTCAGCTTCGAGGCCAGGGGGCGGGAGTAGCCCAGGTTGCCGCTGGTGTAGCCGCCGCCGTGGCAGTAGAGGATAACTTTGTGCTTGTCGTGGGGCCAGTCGGGCAGGACCCAAGCGGCGGACATGCCCTTGAGCTGAAAGGTCTCCCATTTTTTCAGGACGATCATGGGGGCCGCCAACCGGCCCAGGACCTCTTGGGCGGCCCGCTGCTTGGCCAGCTCCTCCGGCTCCATGGAGCCTGGGGTGCTGACGGAGTGGATGGCTTTCAGCGCCCGCATCATGGGGGCCAGGCGGCGGTCCTCTTTTTCAGGCTTTTCTGCCTTGGCCATTTTTTCGGGCTTGGCCGCTTTTTCGTGGCGTCTCTCCTGCTTTTTCTCTTTGGCGGTCAGGCGAATGGTCTGCTTCTTTTCCTCCATGGTGCGTCTCCCTTCTCCGGCGGAAGGCCGGACGTGTCAAATCTTTTATACTATACCATGCTTGTGGGAAAAAGGGAACCGCCCTCCCCTGCCATTTTCTCCAAATTTTTGGCACAGGCAGGAAGTTGTCAGGAATATTTTTCCTGTTGCACGCAGTTTTCCTTGCAAGCCTCCCCGCCCTTTGTTATACTATACATTATCTACGGTCCCTTCGCTCCGGCCCGGTCCGTCCGGCCCCGTGAACGACCACAGATGAAGGAGGTTCCCCAAGTTGAAAATTCCCCTCAAAAAAATCCTGCTCTACAGCGCCCTGGTGCTGCTGGGTCTGGTGATCGTCTTTCTGGTCTGCCGGCTCATGCTGAATCTCAGCGCCGTAGGCCATGCCCTGTCCGGCGTGGTGGGAGCGCTGCGGTCCATCGTGCTGGGCTGCGTGATGGCCTACCTGCTCTATCCCCTGACGCGGTTTGCCGAGCAGTTTCTGCTCTTCCATCATGTGAAACCCAAATCGGCCCGCACCCTCTCCACCGCCTTTTCGACCATCGTCCTGCTGACCTTGATCTTTTTGTTCGCCTATTTCATCATCCCCCAAATGGTGGTGAATCTTCCGCCGCTGATCCAAGGTCTGCCGGAAATGATCCAGAGCTTTTCCAAAAATCTCTCCGACTTTCTGGTGGAGCATGGCCAGTCCACCAAGATCATTCAGGATACGCTGGGCAAAGTGGCCGGGATGTTCCAGTCCTGGCTCCAGGATGACCCTCTCTCTGCCCTGTCGAACGTCATGGAACGGGTCGCTGCCGCCGCCGTCGGTGTGCTCAACTTTATCATTGGGATCATCGTCATGGCCTATGTGCTCATGAGCCGGGACCACTTCGTGGGCCAGGGTAAAAAACTTCTCTTCGCCCTCTGCCGCAAGCGCACCACCTGCGACCGCATCCTGAAGCACCTGCGGGTCATCAACCGCATCTTTACCAATTTCGTCTCCGGCAAGCTGCTGGACTCCCTCATCATCGGCCTGCTCTGTGCCGCCTGCCTGGCCATTCTGCGCATCCCCTACGCCGGTCTCATCAGCACCATCGTGGGCATCACCAACATCATCCCCGTCTTCGGTCCCTTCTTTGGGGCCATCCCCTCGGCATTTTTGCTCCTGCTGACCGACCCCTACAAATGTCTCGTCTTCCTGATCTTCATCGTCATCTTGCAGCAGGTGGACGGCAACATCATCGGCCCCAAAATTTTGGGTGACTCGACGGGCCTGTCGGCCTTCTGGGTGCTCTTCTCCCTGCTGCTGTTCAACCATCTCATGGGCTTCTGGGGGATGCTGCTGGGCGTGCCGCTGTTTGCCTCCTTCTACTACTTGCTGCGGGAGTTCATCAACAGCCGCCTGAAAAAGAAGGGCCTGCCCCTGGCGACCCAGGACTATGTGCACGTGGCGGGCATCGACGAGAACGGTACCATCTCCTACATGCCGCCTCCATCCATCGAGTTCCACCCCCTGCTCCGGGGCAGCAACAGCCTGCGGGCTAAGATCGCCCAATGGTTCCAGCACCCGACCCCACCCCATCGGAAGTCAAAGGATGACACGGACAAACCCGATGATTGACCCCACCCCCGGAGGTGACCCTTTCCCATGCTGAAAAACCGAATGAGCTTCCGCGTGGCCTTCTGCGGCATTTTGGCCGCATTGATGACCGTCATCATGCTGGTGGGGCCGCTCATCCCCACCATGACCTATGTCGCTCCTGCCGCCGCCGGGGTGTTCCTCATCCCCGTGGTGTGGGAGTTCGGCGGAAAGGCCGGCGGGCTGCTCTACGCCGCCGTGGCGCTGTTGGCCTTTTTCCTGGCCCCAGACAAAGAGGCCGCCCTGTGCTTCGTGCTGCTGTTTGGCTGGTACCCAGTGGCCCGGCCCAAGCTCCAGCATATCCGGCAGAAACCCGTGCGCCTGGTGGTCAAGCTGGCGCTGTTCAACGCCGCCCTTCTCGCCATTTACGCCCTGCTCCTGTTCGTCTTCGTCATGCCGGACTTGCAGCAGGAGGCCCAGAGCTGGACGGCCCTGCTGCTGGTGGCTTTCTTCGTCCTGGGCAACATCAGCTTCCTGCTGTACGACGTGGTGCTGGGGCGGATCGCCGATCTGTATGTCCGGCGGCTGCGGCCCAAATTATTCTACCAGAACTTGTAAAAAAAGAAACAACGAGGTATGTTCCCCATGAAACAGAGAATGTGTTCCCTTTTCCTCGCGCTTGTCCTGCTGCTCTCCCTGGCCGTCCCGGCGGCAGCAGCCGGGACGCTGCCCTTTACCGACGTGAAGGAATCTGATTGGTTCTACTCCTATGTCAAGACCATGTACGACAACGAGCTGGTCTCCGGCACCACCCCCACGACCTTCTCTCCCCAGGACACCGTGACCCTGGGCGAGGCCCTGAAGTTCATCCTCAACGCCGCTGGGTACACCGCCCCCACCACCAGCGGCAAAAACTGGGCCAGCGGCTACTACCAGCTGGCCCAGGAAAAAGGCTTTCTCAACAGCAGCTGGAGCCTGGGCCTGAACAACGCCATAAACCGCCTGCAGATCGCGGAGCTCATCGTCAACGTCCTGGGCGTGGAGCGGAAGCAGCAGACCGCCTCCCCCTTCACCGACACCAGCGACGTAGCCGCCCTCATTCTGTCCGACCACGGCATCTTCGAGGGCACCACGGAACGCGACGGCAAGACCTACTTCTACCCCCAGCGGAACATCTCCCGCGCCGAGATCAGCACGGTCATCTGCCGGGTGAACGAATTTAAGAAAAACCAGGAGCAGACCCCCGCCGAGCCGGACAACCCCCCGGACATCCCCGACGACCCCGGCACCATCGACCCGGATGACGACAATTCCAAGCCTACCTCCGGCAAGTATTTCTACTACCAGGGCCATAAAGTGTACATCCCCGACAACATCGCCCTGCGAGACTACGACGCCTCCCTCTTCCAGCTGGACGAGAACGGCTACATGCACTACGAGAGCGACCTCTACACCTCCACCGTCGGCGTCGACGTCTCCCGCTACCAGGGCAATATCGACTGGGCGCAGGTGAAGGCCTCCGGCGTAGACTTCGCCATCCTCCGCCTGGGCTACCGGGGCTACGGCACGGGCAAGATCGTCCTGGACACCTACTTCCGCCAAAACATCCAGGAAGCCCAGGCCAACGGCATCGAGATCGGCGTGTACTTCTTCTCCCAGGCCATCAACGAGGCTGAGGCCGTGGAGGAGGCCCAGTACTGCATGGACGTACTGCAGAACTACAGCATCACCTACCCCATCGTCTTCGACTGGGAGCCATACAGCAACAACACCAACGCCCGCACCAACGGTCTTTCTGACAAGATGCTCACCAAGTGCGCCGTGGCCTTCTGCCAGGCCGTGGAGGACGGCGGGTACGAGAGCATGGTCTACTCCAACCTGAGCTATTTCTACTTACACTTTGATATGTCCAAGCTGGCCGAGTTCCCCCTGTGGCTGGCCAACTATGTAAAGAAGACCAACTTCCGCTATCACTTTGACATGTGGCAGTATTCTTGCACAGGTACCGTGCCGGGCATCAAAGGAAACGTAGACCTGAACATCCGCCTCATCCCGAAAACTTAACTGCTTCAAAACCAAACGCATCCCCCTCGACAATTCCCCCCGCGCGTCTTATAATAACTCCCATCAGAAACAGGCATTGACGGGAACCTTCCCGGCAAGCTGGCCCAGAGAGGGCGCGTCATTGGGCTGAAAGCGCGTCTGCCAAGCAAACCGGTGCAAGTACCATCCCTGAGCCGTCCACCGAACTCTCCCTTCTCATTTTCCGGGCAGAGCGTAGGCTGGACCGGGTCCCCGCCCGTTACAGCGGAAACGAAGCGGCACGTCTTTTTTCTTGGGACGTTGCAAGCAGGGTGGAACCGCGAGATAATCCCAACACTTATCCCGCCCCTGACCAAAATCAGGGGCGGGTTTTCTTTATGGCTCCGTTTCGCAGCCGATGCCCGCCCCAATCTTCTAGTCTCATGATATCCAATATAGAGAGAATGGGCGAATGTTGATCATAGAGATCCCTCCGTTTGGATACCTATATTTTATTAGAATTTTATCGGAATACAAGAGAAATCACGAGAAAGAAAACGGGCACCGAACAAAACAAAATACACACTTCTCAACTTAGAACTCATTTGACATATTCTATACTTTGTAGAATGAGATTAAATAGAAAAGTAGGTAATAAGATTGACACGTTAATGATTTGATGTTATAATTAAAATGTGATAACTTAATGGAAGAAAACACTAAGAATGGAGTCAATGAGCCAACAAGAGGAGGAAAGAAGATGAAGAAGAAAAGAAGGATCCTTGCGGCCGTGCTGTGCTGCGCGTTAGCGCTGGTCACGGTCGCCTACGCCACCAACGCGACGAAAACCATCCAGGCCGCTTACATGAACATTAAGCTGGTGGTGGATGGCGTACCGATCACCCCCAAGGACAGCAACGGATCGACGGTAGAGCCGTTCATCTACAACGGCACGACCTACCTGCCCGTGCGCGCCATCGGGGAAGCGCTGGATAAGCAGGTCACTTGGGACGGAAAGACCAAGACGGTCTACATCGGCGAGGCTCCCGGTCAGGTGATGTATCTGTTGGATGTGTGTCCGCCATATGAGGAGAGCGGACTTTGGAAAAAGACGACAGTGGAAATGACAGGGAAGAAATATCCACATGCATTCACTATAGATGGTAGCGGATATGCGCTATTCAATCTTGATGGAAAGTATTCCACGCTAGAGTTCGACTTTGGACACACAGATGGTAGCTCCATGTATAGAGGAAGAGAGTACGATTTCTATCTTGACGGGAAACTTGTTAAAACCCTTACAGGTGAACCAGAAGCTTTGGTGAAACACTATGTGATTGATCTAAATAATGCACTGCAAATGAAAATCCTGCCAGCCTATGGTTATGGGACGTATGCTTTCGCCAATGTGACAATTCGTTAATTGTTAGCCTATATCAGCTGACCACTTGAGTGCCATCGAGTGGTCAGCTTGCTTTTTTCGAGACAGGTGAGAAATGCGCAAACCTCCCCCTTGACAATTCCCCCCGCTCGTCTTATAATAACTCCCATCAGAAACAGGCACTGACGGGAACCTTCCCGGCGGGCTGGCACAGAGAGGGCGCGTCATTGGGCTGAAAGCGCGTCTGCCAAGCAAACCGGTGCAAGTACCATCCCTGAGCCGTCCACCGAACTCTCCCTTCTCATTTTCCGGGCAGAGCGTAGGCTGGACCGGGTCCCCGCCCGTTACAGCGGAAACGAAGCGGCACGTCTTTTTTCTTGGGACGTTGCAAGCAGGGTGGAACCGCGAGATAATCCCAACACTTATCCCGCCCCTGACCAAAATCAGGGGCGGGTTTTCTTATTTTTCAGGAAACAGGAAGCGCAGACTTCCCCGCCCCAATTTCAGGAGGAACACACCATGTCTGAAGAAAACAACCTGTATACGTTTGAAAATCCCGAATACCGCCAGACCTACTGGCACACCTGTTCCCACGTCCTGGCCCAGGCCATGAAGCGCCTGCACCCGGAGGTGAAGCTGGCCATTGGCCCCTCCATCGAGAACGGGTTCTACTACGACTTCGACACCCCCGCCCCCTTCACCGAGGCCCAGCTGACCGAGCTGGAGGCCGAGATGCGGAAGATCTGCAAGGAGAAGCTGAAGCTGGAGCGCTTCGAGCTGCCCCGCGCAGAGGCCATCCAGTTCATGGAGGAAAAGGAAGAGCCCTATAAGATCGAGCTGATCAACGACCTGCCGGAGGACGCCGTCATCTCCTTCTATAAGCAGGGCGAGTTCACGGACCTGTGCGCCGGCCCCCACCTGGACTCCACCGGCCGCATCAAGGGCAACGGCATCAAGCTCACCGCCTGCAACGCCGCCTACTGGCGCGGCGACTCCAACCGCCAGACCCTCCAGCGTATCTACGGCGTGGCCTTCCCCAAGAAGGACCAGCTGGACGAATATCTGAAGGCCCAGGAAGAGGCCAAGAAGCGCGACCACAATAAGCTGGGCCGGGAGCTGGAATACTTCACCACCGTGGATGTGATCGGCCAGGGCCTGCCCATCCTGCTGCCCAAGGGCGCCCGCGTCATCCAGGTCTTACAGCGCTGGGTGGAGGACACCGAACAGCAGCGCGGCTATCTGCTCACCAAGACCCCCCTCATGGCCAAGCGGGAGCTGTATAAGATCTCCGGCCACTGGGACCACTATCTGGACGGCATGTTCGTCCTGGGCGACCCCCACGACGAGACCAAGGAGTGCTTCGCCCTGCGTCCCATGACCTGTCCCTTCCAGTATCAGGTTTTCCTGAACCGCGGCCGGTCCTACCGTGACCTGCCCATGCGTCTGGGCGAGACCTCTACCCTCTTCCGCAACGAGGACTCCGGCGAGATGCACGGCCTGATCCGGGTCCGCCAGTTCACCATCTCCGAGGGCCACCTGGTCCTGCGCCCGGAGCAGCTGGAGGAGGAGTTCAAGGGCTGCCTGGACCTGGCAAAATACTGTCTGGATACCGTCGGCCTGCTGGATAAATGCACCTTCCGCTTCTCCCAGTGGGACCCCACCAACCCCAACAACAAGTACGAAGGCACCACGGAGCAGTGGGATGAGGCCCAGCGCGTGATGGGTCAGATCCTGGACGACCTGGACGTGAACTACACCATCGGCATCGACGAGGCCGCCTTCTACGGCCCCAAGCTGGACATCCAGTACCGCAACGTCTACGGCAAGGAGGATACCCTCGTCACCATCCAGATCGACATGCTCCTGGCCAAGCAGTTCGGCATGGAGTACGTGGACGTGGACGGCCAGAAGAAGACCCCCTACATCATCCACCGCACCAGCCTGGGCTGCTACGAGCGCACCCTGGCTTATCTGATCGAGGAGTACGCCGGTGCTCTGCCCTGCTGGATGGCACCCGAACAGGTCCGCTTCCTGCCCGTCACCGACCGCGCCGCCGACCGCTGCGCCGAGCTGGTGAAAGCCCTGAACGCCAAAGGCTACCGCGCCGAGGCCGACTACCGCAACGAGAAGATCGGCAAGAAGATCCGCGAGGCCCAGATCGAAAAGGTCCCCTATATGGTCGTCATCGGCGACCGCGACCTGGAAAACGGCACCGTCTCTCCCCGTCACCGCGCAGCCGGCGACCTGGGCGCCATGTCCTTCGAGGACTTTGAGGCCCTGCTCAAGAAGGTCGTGGACGAGAAGCTCAAGGACAAGGACCTGTAATTCAGGACCCCAGGATAAGAATACCAGGATAAGAACACAGGAGGCGGATGACGATGTTCCTCACCACGACCCCGGAAGGGAAGATCTACAAAGAGCTGGCGACGGATCACTTCGCCGACCCCACAGGTCTGGGCAAATACGCCCTCTTCCTGCGCCCCAGCCAGGGGGACATCATCCCCGCGCCCCAGATGGAACCCAGCCTGCTTCTCTCCGGCCGCTACCGGCCCGTGACACTGGAGGGGCGGAACCTCTTCGTCAGCCGCGGTTTCTACGCCTTCTATAAGCACCTGGAGGAGCATGGCATCGAAGCCACCCACAAGGGCATGGTCGTCATCGCCATGAACAAGCTCCGCCAAATCATGCTGGAGGTCCCGGAGGTCCTGGACAACGCCCGCCTCACAGCAGACGGCCAGCACCTCTACCTCATCAAAAACAAGCTGACGAACCTTCGATAATTCAAATAAATTCAGAACAAAACAGGAGACACTGCGTTGCGCTTTTGGCGCGTGCAGTGTCTCCTGTTTTTATCGTATTGTGGGTGCGTTTTATCGGCTGACGCCCAAGGCTTGCTTGAGGGCATTTTGCAACACAGCGGATACGTTCAAGCCTGCTTTATCTGCTTCTGCGTTGAGCCAGCTAGGTAAAGATACGTTCCGGCGGATCGTCCTCATATCGTTCTGTCTGCGATACTCTGTAAAATCAACGTCCACAAAGGAAACCAGATCATTGGGCTTGGATGCAACATGATCGGATGCCTCCGGGAGCACTTTCCCATCATCCTCCATGTCGATGCCCATGAGCCCCATGGCGTCCCGCGCCATTTCGATGGCTTCTGCCAAGTTATCGCCTTGCGAGTTGATATTGAAGTCCGGCATATAGGACGTAAAACCGCCCTCTGCCGCCGGAGTAAAGATCACAGGATATGCTCGTTTCATACGCTCTGCTCCTCCTGACTCGGTGATATAGATGACACGAGGGGGTGGAGGGGCTTATTTCAGCCCTCTCCGTTTGATGATCGCTTTGGCAAGATCCTCTTTAATCTCACTCTGTCGAGAGATCGGCTCGTTGTCCACGCCGTTGGTGTAAATGTCATGGTTCCCACCGTTTCGCTTCAAGTACCAACCGTTTCTCTCTAGGAGCTTTATCAAGTCTCTGCGTTTCATGACCTACCCCCTTACGTGTATTATACACACTAAATACACAAAAATCAATCACCGTTTTTGGGGGAAGAAAAATGGTCAGCCTCGCTCCCGCATGACGCTCATGTAGGCGGGGCGGATGATCTTGTTCATGCAGACCAGCTCCTCGATGCGGTGGGCGCTCCAGCCGACGATGCGGGCGATGGCGAAGAGGGGGGTGTACAGCTCCATGGGGATGCCCAGCAGGTCGTAGAGGAAGCCGCTGTACAGGTCGATGTTGGCGCTCACGCCCTTGTAGATGGGGCGGTTTTTGGAGATGAGCTTGGGGGCCTCTACCTCGATGTTGCGGTAGAGGGCCAGGTCGTCCTGACGGCCCTTTTCGATGGCCAGCTCGTTGACGAAGGAGCGGAGAATTTGCTCACGGGGGTCAGAGATGGAGTAGACCGCGTGGCCCATGCCGTAGATGAGGCCGCTGTGGTCAAAGGTCTCCTTTGCAAGGATCTTCTTGAGGTAGGCGCTCGTCTCGTCGGGGTCGGTCCAGTCGTTCAGATGGCCCTTGATATCCTGGATCATCTCAATGACCTTGATGTTTGCGCCGCCGTGCCGGGGGCCTTTCAGGGAGGAAAGGGCCGCAGCGACGGTGGAGTAGGTGTCAGACCCGGAGGAGGTGACCACACGGGTAGTGAAGGTCGAGTTGTTGCCGCCGCCGTGCTCCATGTGGAGGATGAGGGCGATGTCCAGGGCCTTGGCCTCCAGCTCCGTGTACTGCATGTCATGCCGCAGCATCCGCAAAATATTTTCTGCCGTGGAGAGGTTCGGGTCCGGACGGTGGATGTACATGCTGTCGTCGTTCTCATAGTGGTTGTAGGCGTGGTAGCCGTACACGGCCAGCATGGGGAACTCGGAAATGAGGCGCACGCACTGGCGGATGGAATTGGCCAGATCGCCGTTGACCTGGTCATCGTAGCTGGCCAGGGTGAGGACGCTGCGGGTCATGGAGTTCATGATGTCTTTTGACGGGGCCTTCATGATGACGTCGCGGGTAAAGTTGGTGGGCAGGGTCCGGCAGCTGCTGAGGATGTCGGTAAACTCCGCCTGCTGCTCCGGGGTGGGCAGGTCGCCGAATAATAGCAGGTAGGCGATCTTCTCAAACCCGAACTCATGCGGGCCGAGGTTACCGATGAGCTGCTTGATGTCATACCCTCGGTACCACAGGCGGCCTTCACAAGGCTCCCGCTTGCCGTTGACGTTTTGGAACGACTTGATCTTGGAGATGTTGGTCAGACCGGTGAGCACACCCACGCCGTTGATATCCCGCAGGCCCCGGTTGACGCCGTACTCCTGAAAGAGGGAGTTGGGGATGAAGTCGTTCTGCACGCACAGGTCTTTCTGGGCGGCGGCGTAGTCTTCGACGGTGCGGTGGATCATGGCGCGTCACCTCCCACCTTTTCGGCCTCCTGCCGCAGAATCTCCTCTAACTGGGCGATCTCGCCGATGAGATGCAAGAACCGTTCCTCCCCAAAGGCGCTGACCACCCGCTGGTGGTAGCTGTGCAGCGCCTGGCGGCGGGTCCGCACAGAGCTGACGGCCAGCTCGGTGAGCATGATGTAGGTCCCCTCTTCCCCGTTGCCGTCGTGGGTCCAGGTGACCAGGCCCTTGTTTTGCAGGGAGCGGGCAATGGCGGTGACCTTGGGCAGGGGCAGGTTCATCTCCCGCACCATGTCCTTGAGATAGATCTTCTCGATGCCGCTGTCCTTCATGTGCTTGGACAGCAGCCAGATCAGGGCGTATTCATCTGACGCATTCTTTTGAAACAGCCGCCGCATAGCGGGGCTGTGGAAGAGCTTGTCTGTCTGTTCCGGGGTCAGAGTGCTCAGCACGCCTTCCTGTTGGAGTTCAGTCATGTGTTTCACCTCGGTATCAGATTCGTGACCAGCTTGCGCTGGAGACGGAGAAATTCTTGGGAATCATCTGGGCCAAGCAGCTCCAGCATACGGGCCGTGGCTTGGATGACTTTTTTGCGAAATGCTTCAATGGCCTTCTCGCCCTTAGGGGAGAGGGAGACAATGATCTGCCGGTTGTCCAAGGGATCGGGCAGACGGGAGATGAGGCCCTTTTCCTCCATGCGGTTGAGCAGGGCGGCGATGCGGGCAGTGCTGACCACCATGTGGCGGCTCAGGTCCGTGGGATGGGCCTGGCCGTAGTGGGTCAGCAGGTAGTTCAGGACGAAGTGTTCCCCCCGGCTGAGTTTGCTGAGAAGGTCCTGAGCGGGCTGGTGGAGCAGGGCTTCGTTGACTTGTACTAGCTCGTTGGCCAATTGCTCATATTGTTCTGTCATCGTGTGTAACACCCCTACGTTCCCTAACGTTGTTAGGTATTATACCAGAGAATGGAAGCCCTGTCAACGCCGGGGTTTCGCGGCAGTTCGACAGGGGGGATCCATGCGACGCAAGCTCCCCCCTCTCCCGGCGCTCTGCCAGAAAAGGGGGGAGCTTTACACACGGAATATCAGCCATTATGCGTCTAAAAAGTCGATCTCAAACGGAAACTTCAGGAGTTCTTCCTCTTCCTTTTTCCCCTTTTCATTCTGGACCATAATGAGCTGCACACCCTCCAGATCCACAACACTTCGCTTCGGGTCTCCATAAACACGCATACTGAACCCCTGCTCATTCGTATCTGAATAGACCATCACCGCGCCATCCGCCGCTTCGGTCTTGCAGATCCGTTCCCAAAGCAAGTCCCGGATCCGCACATTGACTTTTCCGACAAACACCCCCGGTTTTAATTCCAGGAACCAACGGGTCAATTCCCCGCGCACGCCCTCCGGCGCCGTGTCCATTGCGATCACTGTCATGGTTCCTCGCCCCGCTCTCCATAGTTTTGACCGCCGGACGTGACCCCTGCTTCGTCATCCCATAGGTCACCTATTTGCGTTCCGTTGTTCTGTTCTTCGAATTCGCCTGTTTGTAAGACCCACGCAACATCCTGCGCGATCCTGGACAACACTTTTGCGTTGGCAAAATGGGTTCGGCATCTCATCCGAATTTCCTTGTGCAAATCTCGCCCTTGCTGCGCGGCTCTGACCGCTTCAAAGGCCACCGGGATCGTTGTCTCCGCTTTATAAAGATCAGCCACATCATACACAAAGGAAAGTTGCTTCCCCGTGTGAATAAATCCCAACCCAGCTGAATAGCCCAGCGACACGATCGCCGCATGGCACAGGCCATACAGCAGCGCATTGGCCTCAGAAAGCGCCTGGTTGATCGGATCTGCTGCATCCCAGTCTGTACTTTTATAAGACCGTTTTTTCCAGACGATCCCCGTTGTCTTTGCTGCCAGCTCATAGGCTTTCCGGACACGGATGCCCTCCATTCCCCGCAGCTGCTGCAATGTCATCCCATCTGTTTTCATTTTGGAAAACCGGATTTGATACATCCGTTTCGCCACTTCCAGGTGCTTATCCTGATCCATGCAAGCCCCGGCTTGCTTGAGCAAATTTTTTGCGCTTCTCGTTTCTCCAATACCAGCCGCATAAAACCGAGTCGCATTCTCTCCGCACCAGATCGCCATGCACCCATTGTCACAAAGCGCCCGGATCGCCGCATGGGTAACTCTCGTCCCAGGCCCCAGCAGCAGGCAAGTCATCGCCGCAATTGGAATCGGGATCTTGCCCTCTTTCTTGATCGCAACAATGGCCGTGTCATTCTGTTCAATGATCGCATGCTCGATGTACAAGTAGCTGATGCTGTCTTTCAACTTCGGCAACTCCTGCAAATTCTTCATATTGGCATCATCCCCTTCATTTTTATATCTCCCTACATCCGTGGGGCATACGCATGAATGGAAAACCGTTTTCGTCGCAGTATGCGGTTCATCCCCACCTACGTGGGGCATACCGTCTCCGTGTACTCGCACGTCGGATCACTCCCGGTTCATCCCCACCTATGTGGGGCATACGCCGCTGCGGACGGTCCGAGAAAACTTCATCACGGTTCATCCCCACATACGTGGGGCATACATGGGCAGACCTGCTAAAATTTATGTCAAGAACGGTTCATCCCCACATACATGGGGCATACACCCGGAAGCCGTTGTCCGGCCCACTGTGGGTCGGTTCATCCCCACATACGTGGGGCATACTACCTGGCGCTGGACAACCTGTTTGCCGAGACCGGTTCATCCCCACATACGTGGGGCATACCCTTTGGCAAGGGTTCCCGCGAAGCGCGAGACCGGTTCATCCCCACCTACGTGGGGCATACCGCTGGGAGCGCCGGAATCTTTGTTCTTCGTGTCGGTTCATCCCCACCTACGTGGGGCATACGCCGTTTCAGATCGTCCAGGTGGCGCTGACAGGCGGTTCATCCCCACCTACGTGGGGCATACTGGCAAACTACAAATTGGCGACATTGATTCCAGCGGTTCATCCCCACCTACGTGGGGCATACACTGGACCGCCGTAAGAAAAATGGCTGGTTTCAGCCACTTTTCTTATGATTTTATACGAAAAAGTTATTGTGTGCAAGGTCTAGTGTTTTTCGGTGTTATCGGGGCAGAAGCATCCCTAAGCCATAGGCGCGGCCGGAGCCAATGCCTTTCTGGATCGCATGGCGGAAGCGTTCGGAATCTGTGATCTGCAAGAGGCCCTGGTAATGGTAGCCGGTCACATACATTGGGCCACCGGAATCTTTTTTGTGATAGCCACGCTGCTGGTGGTTTTCCAGCTCTTGACACTGCAAGAGCCGAAATCCGTTTTGCTCTCCTTTTCTGGCGAGCCAGGCCAGGCGCTCTTCTTCGGTGCGGAGGATGCGGCGCTGGCTGTTACGGCCGGTTTCGGTTGGGACTTTTTTGGTGGGGGCCGCCAGCAGGTCAAAGCCGCGGATCTGACCCGCTTCCATTTGAGAGAGCCAGTCAGACAGATCCCGCTCTCCAGCAAAGTGCATCCCCGGCAGAAGGCGTGCCTGATCGATCGGGCCGTCTGAGTAGAGGTAAAGAGACAACGCCCGGTCCTGGTCCCGCAGGCGGTAAAGGACATGGCTGCTTTTCCGGTCGGTTCCAAACAGCCCCATCACCAGGCGGTGGAGCTGCTGACAATCCGCCAGCGCAAACTGGATGCGTCGGCTCGCCCGTTCCAGGTCAATTTTTGTCAGATACATCGCACACCTCCCTCTGGATCGCCCCGCGGTACACTTGGCGAAGCGCAAACGCCCGCTCCCCCGGCAGCAGGGCATCGGCCCGGTGGTAGGACGCCCCACTATCCTGCGGGATCTCGCACTCATAATAGAGCGTCTCCTGCGCCCGTTCTGCCGGTGGGTACCGGCGCAGTGCGTCCAGCAGGTCTTCATACTCCGTTGTGATCCCGTCCAATACCGGCCGGGATGGAACGCAGCTCTTTCGTCCCAAATAGATGGGCCACTTGGGGGCTTTCAGGGCCTGACAAATTCGTTCCCGCCAAGGCCCATCCGTCTCGATGAGCACCAGAAAGCTGGCGTCTTGGAGGTACCAGCGTTTGGAAACGATGGTGGACTTATCCGGTGTCCTTGCCCCTGCCGCTGTGTATAATCTGGGCCGTCCTTGTACGGTGTGAAAATCCAGCATCCGGGTCCCCGGCCGGTCCGCTCGGACCGCGATCTGAACGCTGTCTGAGAGGGCCGTGATCTCCGGGTTATCCCGCTCCAAGCCCATCTCGCAGGCCAGCAAACCAACGACACCGGATTTACTGGGAAAATCGGCGCTGTCTCTGGTCTCCCATTTGGCATGGTCGCCCCAGGACTGCAAAACTCCCTCCAGGCGAAGGGCCAATAATACTGCGTTTGCCATGGCGCGGCCTCACTGCAAGGTGTCGGCCACCTGCTCCAACAGCTCCGGCAGGGAGGCACACACCGTCGTATCGCACTGCGGCTGGATGTCATAGATATCCTGGCAGAACCACAAGCGCTTGTCCACCGTCAGGCCATAGCAGTTCTGCACGCTCTCCACCTGCTCCGCCAGTCTCAGAATGCTGCCCCGGACCAGATCATGGCCGTTTTTCTCGTTGGGCTTCACCGGATTCACAAAGGCGTTGACCATGCTCACCGGGACCTTTTCTTCTTTGCACTCGACCAGGATCGCACTGGGCAAAACATTCCCGGCAAAGCTGTTCTGTTTGCCCGAAGGGTTGCTCAGCGCCATCGTGCGGATCAGGGCCGGGATCGCCTTCTGGATCAGCGCTTCGGCGTCCGGTGTATCCTTCAAGTTTTTCCGCAGGATCTCCGTATCCAACGAAGCGTACAGATAGTAGCAGGACGAATTGTAGTCCGTGTCTCCGATGATGGCCGCACCCATTTCCTCCATGGTCGCGCCGGAGAGCAGATCATCCATCGCCGTAAAATAGTCGGATTCCAGATTCATCTGGTTCGTGGAAATGGCATGCGCCACCTGCATGGAGGCCTCCACATCCCGGAACGCATTGGAGGTGACCATGCGGCCAAAGAGTGCCATATCCAACGTGACCGGACGGACTTCTGCTCCCTTGACTGCCTCCTGCAAGTCCTTTGCTTTCAGCGCTTTGACCTGCTTGAGCGTCTCGCAGGCATCCAGCTTCTCCTTCACGACATCCGCAACAGCCAGAATATCCTCCGGCGCATAGAAGATGACCTGGGCGGTATAATTTCCCTCTTTGTTCTCTTTGCCGTCCTTGTTGCCAAAACCGCTGAGTTTTGGTAACAGCTCTTGGACATCCTCCTGGGAGACTCCCATCTCTTCCAGTTTTTCCGCCACCAGGTCCGGCAGTCGCCGGGTGCGGGTGCCCAGATGCTCAGCGCCAATGGCCTGGGCCAGCAGAGGAGAGGTCCGCCAGCTTCTCTTCAGGCATTGGCTGGAGATCCTTCCTCGGTTCGTGCCCCCGAACTGACAGGATTTTGGTGCCCCGGAGTCGTCCCGGTTCAGGTTCGTCGGGGGGTAGTTTTTCAGCATGTGAATTTCATAGAGCATGACTTACTCTCCTTCCTTTTTGTTCGCATTTTCGCGCTCTTGTCTCATGTAAAGGGAACGCGCCCATCGGAGCTGTACGGTTTGTTTCAGCCCGTTCCAGTAGATCAGGTCGATGAGCAGGGCCGCGCAGTCTACTGCATAATTCTTCGATTTGGCCAGCTTGATGAGCCGAGCCAATTTTCCCAACAGGAATCCATCTTCCCCCCAAGTCAGGTCCAAAATTCCCACCAGCCGATGCTCTGTGCTGGCAGAAATTTGCGTATCTTTCCCCAGCTGATAGAAAATTTGCTCCATGGGCAAGCGATTTTTGGTGTCTTCGCTCCACAGACAATGCAGACAAGCCACAGCAAAAAAGCGGTCATCATACCGTTCTGGTATGGTGGGGAGCATACACTTGTAAAACGCCAGGATCGCTCGGCCACCTGCCTCATACAGCATCGTGCCGGCTTCCCGTTTCAAGGCTGTCCTGTCGCCCTTGGGCAGCCGGTCCAGCTGCGTAAAAAAGTCAAGGACATCGTCTCGTTTCATCTCGCATCCTCCTTCCGAATTTTTTCACATTCTTTCCATAGGCTCTTCCATTTTTCACCGGACGCCAGGATCGTCCGCCCACGAAGCGTCTGGTCCTCCAGCACCCGGTCCGCCTGTGCCAGGACCTCCCGGATCATCTCTTCCCGCTTCTGCTGGAAGAGTTCATTCAAATCGGCACCCGGCTGACTGATCGTATCCAAAAGGGCCCAAAGGATCTGCTCACACACGCCATAAAACCGCTGTTGGGCCTCGACTCTGGTCTCCTTAGAAATTTCCTCCTGGTTCAGGGAAAGGTACAGCGCCTTGCCCAGTTGTTCCGCCCGTTCGATATATCGATGGATGAACCGCTCGGCCGGCTCATTCCCGATCAGCTGCACCGGCAGCCGCAGGTCATGCCGCTGCTGGCGGAGGTAGCTTGCCTTGTTGGTCTGGACCCCATAAAGCACCAGATGGATCGTTTCTTCGTCCAGGTTTAAATGTTTTCTTTGTTCTACGATTTGCGGCGTATCTTTCTCGTCTAGCAAATAGGTCAAATTTCGCCAAATGGTTTCGTCGTCGTTTGGTTTCCAGTTGAACCTACCCTTGTCCGTTGTCCGATAGGGCACATGTGGGTCCTTCCATACGTTTGTGATGACATAGTTGAGTCCTTGGCTCAGATAGACTTCTGACACCCGCTCTCCTGTCTCATCCGGCAGCAGATGGATGCGTCTGGCCGGGAAGAGCATCCCATATAGCCAAGAGGTTTTGGCCACCTCCTGTTTGGCTGTGATCTCTTTCTTGTTTCTCCAAAGGACGGGCGGCTCATCAAAGGGCAACAAAATTTCATCGGTCCCGATCATGCCCAGGACCAGCGTCTGAAACAAGGTTTCACCCTGGATCAGGGCAAACCAAGGCGGCGCCCCATTGACATTGGAGGGATAGCCTTGCGCCCCGGCCGTACAGAAGTTCTGGGCGGTCAGCAGCATCCGCAGGGCTTTTCCCGGCGTGTAGCTGATCTCATTTCGCCGGTGGTCAAAGTGGATGTGGTTGTTGCCGTTGGGAATGGTATAGTCCAGGGTCGAAACCGGCTTTGCCTCCCGGTCCCAGGCTTCCACATAGGCCGTCTGCAAAAAGGGCCGCGCCGCATCAAACAAATCAAAGCTGACGCCCTCCTTCCGACACTGCGTCAGATAGTCTTGGATCGCTTCCATGTCGAACTGTTCTGCTTCCAAAAGACCGCCTATGTCTTCCTCCCCATCCTCCGGACGAAGGGCATCCATCAGAAACACGATCAAAAACCGATAGACGCTGTACTCCTCCATCGGCGAGGCCGTTTGGATCGCCTGCAATTCGTGGGCGCGTTCCAGCGTCTCCAGCAGACCCAGCTCCCTCTTCTGCCCTGCTGCATCGAGCACGGGGACCCAAGGCTTTGTTAAAATGTCAAACGATGCTCCCATACGCTCCCTCCTCATGACTGAAATCGAATCCCTAACTCGTGATCCAGCTTCATATTGTGATAGAATATCGTACCATCTTTCCGCTCCCCGCAAAGGACCAAAAGCCCCTCCAGGCGTTTCCGGCCATAGAGCACCTCCGTCGAAGATTGCTTCCCTTCCAGTTTCTTTTCCTGGATCGAAACACTCTGTTTCAGCAGGTCTTTTTCTTCGTTCTTAGAGAGGTTGTCCAGGATACGAATCCCCTCCACCTTCTTGGCTCGCTCAGCCAGCTGACGGAACGCCTCCTCTTCTAACAGGACGATCCGTTTTGTCGGCGGTCCCAGTCTTGTCTTGGCGGAGAGGAAACCACTCTGTTCCAAATCATCAAATTGGATCGACTCCGGTGTTTTCATGGGAGAAAATCCTTTTCCCGGGGAACGGATGAGATACTGTGTGCTGGCGCTGGACATCGCCTCATTCTCCATCAAATGCTCCATCCAGTGCTCCAGTTCTTCCGGCGGAGCCGCCGTCATGTCGTAGCCATCCGCCACCAGCTGGGGCATATCATCTGGGATACGAATGGTCGTTCGATCTTGCAGCAGATGGATACTCTGGTTTCTCAGGCAGGGCGGGTACACATCATGATAGTTTTCTGGGTCCTGAGGTGTCAATACACAGAGCGTCGGGGCCTGAAACTGCGGCGGTCGTGGGGTATCCTCATGTCGGAATACCCGTCCCACGCGCTGGAGCAGCAGGTCGATGGGAGCCACAGCTGTCATCATAGTGTCAAAGTCCACATCCAAAGACTGCTCCACCACCTGGGTTGCTACTAAAATCGCTTTCTTCGGACGATGGCTTTTGTCTTTCCCAAACCAACGGATGCACTGCGCCTCGATCTCCTGCCGCCGTTCTGCCGGAAATCTGGCGTGAAACAGCAGAGTCTCTCCGTGAAAACCCATCTGCTTCAGGGCTTGGTACACAGTTTGTGCCTGATCGACTACATTGAGCAGTACACACAGACATCCGCCGTCCTGCACCAGTTCTGCGGCCTTCCGGGCGATCTGCTCCGGGTCTTGTAAGATCGTGCAAAGAGAAACCGACACGACAGAATGTTTTTCCGTTCTGGCAATCTTACGCACAACAGCCCGTCCATCCTCTGTAATGGCAGTGATTGCCGGATAGTCCTGCGGGAGTTCTTCCGTCATGTACGGTGATAGCATCTGTGCTTTTTTCTCCGGCGGCAGCGTAGCTGACAGCATCACCACAGGAATTTCCAACGCTTTGCACCATTCCAGCAGGCGTTCAATCAACTCTGACATATAGACGTCATAAGAGTGCAGCTCGTCGATCACCAGTGCTTTCTGCGCCAGGCCCAGCAGGCGAAGCACACCGTATTTCACCATCAAAACTGCCATCATCGCCTGATCGACCGTCCCAACGGCATACGGGGCCAGCAACCCCCGGCGCACTGGCAACAGCCAGCGGGCCGCATAGGCTTTCTCTTCCGTGTCGAACTGCATCTCTGGAAGATCCTCGTCCACCAGCCACGCCATGCTGTGCAGCAGGCGGACCATATCTTCCAAACCGTGGAGTGCAAGAAACTCTCTCATTCGGCCGACCATCTGGTTCGACGTCGCGGACGTAGGAAGGCCGACGTAAAACCCGTGTTTCTTCCACTGCCGCGCCATTTGCAGGGCCGCATAGATGCCAGCCTCCGTCTTGCCTTCTCCCATCGGTGCTTCGATCAGCACCACAGAGATGCGCTCCTCTGTTTCTCCAAACAGGACCTCGATGTCCTCCTGTAACCCCCGCAGACCATTCCGTGGGATGTTGGGCCAAACTTCGCTAAACTCCCGCCCAAAGTCAACGTCTGACCCGCAAAGTCCACTATCCTCCAGGAACCGTTCTACTTTCTGTTCCGCTTCTGCCCAAGTTTTTTCTGGATCGAACCACGTCTCCGCATCCGCAAAAAGGTCACCAGATGCGATCCAGTCAGACAAAATCGTCAGGCCCAGCAGCAAAGCCCCGGCGGGTCCCTTCTGGGGCTTTTCGACGGGCGGAAAGAATACGACCTCCGTTTTCAAAAAAAGATGCCGCATGGTCTCTTCCAGCTCGGCTTGCAGCCCATTCCAAAACGAACTGTTTTTCGTATGTTTGCTGCCGCCTTTTCCATCTTTCCCCTGGTGGTGCGCCCCTAACACTCCAGCATAAAACGAGCGCAAGCTTTTCTCCGCCCCCAGCTCCTTCCAAATCCGCTCATTCGGCGCCGCTACCGTTGTCCGTTCATGCCGGACCTTTGTATCCGCAAACTCCGGTTTCTTCCCGGCCTTCTCCATACGCGCCCGCATCTCCGGCCATTGCCATTGGAATAGTTCTTCGACCTTACCAATATCATGGAGCGAAACCAGATAGCCAAGCCATGCTTTCACCTGTTCCTGTGTACAGGAGAGAAACTGCGCCAGTTCCTCCCGCACTCCTTCTGGCATCTGATTCCATATAATCTGCGCGATAAGGCCAGATAAGGTCGAATGGGTCTGTTTTCGCCCAAACATCTTTTAGGCTAATGCTATTGCTCTCCATACTCTACTCCCATCGTTTCTGTGCATCCCCACATAGGTGGGGCAATAATAGAGATATTGTACCGTACCATCTTATACTACGGTCCATCCCCGCCAGTGCAGGGCTATCATTGATCTTTTACTATCTTATACTACTTTCTCAAATATGTCAATCTGTTTTATAGATCCTCTACCTCCTTTCCATGCGCCGTCTCTCCCACCACTTCTATCAAAAAACTCACCGGCCGAAACCCATCGTTACAGGACAGCATCGCAGACTTTGGATTTTTCATCCACCCATCATAAAAGTTCTCCCCGCCATGGGCCAAGGTCATCACAAACGGTGAAAGCGACTCCCAAGCACTCTCACAGAACCCCTCCGGCCGTTTCCAGCCCTCGGCATAAAACACTTGCCCCAACGTCATGTCACAGGCGTTTTCGATGGGGTTTTCGTACTCTGCCATCAAATCCGCATAGCAAGCCATGCGTTTGACCGTAATTTTTATTTTTCTCACAAGGCACCTCCCTACATCGTTCGGACCAGGCACCGCTTCTTATAAAATGCAATGCCGTAGCACAGGATGTCATCATAGTCATCCGCAAAATCTTTCGCATACTGCCGGTCCTCAATCTGCTGCAATGCCGCGTCGCAGCTTGCCTCCAGACCATCCAGCGTCTTGGCATACTTGGCCTCAAACAGCGCCACACGCCCTTTGCTGGAATTGCGCACCACAACATCACTGCGACCTTCTCCGCGCTCCCGGTTGGAGTCCACAGAGTAACCAGCCCCGGTAAAAATACCGGCCAAGAACGCATGATAGAAATCCTCTTTGTAGTCATGGTAGCTGATTGTCTTGCGTAAGAGCTCGTTCATTTCTTCCGTCAGTGTCTCTATATCCCCAGACC
>OLRQ01000866.1_pt1 | contig 28120 bp, 30 predicted proteins | sample 1671971 | NCBI WGS metagenome assembly OLRQ01 (sample SAMEA3136631, study PRJEB25190) | human gut metagenome | biome: human gut; feature: human-associated habitat; material: faeces | place: Austria | collected 2013
CATTCCTGAATCTGGGCCTGAGCCAGGAGAAGGCTGAAAAGTGCGCTGAGATCCACACCGAGAGCAGTCTGGAAGGCATCGAGAGCCACGGCCTGAACCGTGTGCCCCGCTTTGCCGAGTATGTCCAGAAGGGCTGGGTCGACATCAATGCTGAGCCCGAGCTGGTCGGTGCAAAGGGCGCTGTTGAGAACTATGACGGCCACCTGGGCATTGGCACTCTGAACGCCACCTTCTGCATGGATCGCGCTGTGGCCCTGGCCAAAGAGCACGGCATCGGCTGTGTTGCCCTGAAGAACACCACCCACTGGATGCGCGGCGGTTCTTACGCCTGGCAGGCTGCCCAGGCCGGTTTCATCGGTATCAGCTGGACCAACACCGAGAGCTGCATGCCCATGTGGGGTTCCAAAGTCCCCGGCGTCGGCAACAACCCGTTCTGCATCGCCATCCCGCGTAAGAGCGGCCCCATCGTCCTGGATATGGCCATGAGCCAGTACGCTTACGGCAAGCTGGGCGTCTATCGTCTGGCCGGCAAGCAGCTGCCTTTCCCCGGCGGCTTCGATAAGGACGGCAACCTGACCAGCGATCCCGGCGCCATCGAGGCTTCCGGCCGCATCCTGCCCACCGGTTACTGGAAGGGCTCCGGCATGGCCATCGCCCTGGACCTGGCTGCCGCTGCTATGGCTAACGGCAAGACCGGCGCTGATCTGGACCGTGAGGGCCAGGGCAGCTGCACCGGCTGCTGCCAGATCTTCATCGCCTACGATCCGTACCTGTTCGGCGAGGAAGAGGAGATTCAGGCCAAGTTTGATGACCGCGTAGCCGCTGCTGATGCTACCACCCCGGAGAAAGAGGGCGGCCATGTCACCTGCCCGGGCGAGCGCACCGCTGCTACCCGTGCCCGCAACCTGGCTGAGGGTGTTGTTGTGGATGAGCAGGTCTGGCAGCAGTGCCTGGATCTGGCTGCCGGCAAGATGGACACCAAGGACATCGCTAGCACCTGCATCCTGGACAACATGAAGGAAGAGGAGAAGAAGTAATTCTTCCCTCTGCTGAAACACAAGTCCCTACCTTATTATAATAGACGATATAGAACTTATTACTTTAGAGCAAGTAAAGGAGCGTTCATTATGTATTTTGCACCGATTTCTCAGGCTACCAAGTACAACTATCTCGATGATAAATTCCAGGCTGCTTACAAGTGGCTGGCCGAGACCGACCTGGACAACACCCCCGCTGGCAGCTATCCCATCTGCGAGGGCGTGACCGCTAACGTGCAGGAGTACACCACCTTCCCCGCAAGCGAAGGCTCCTTCGAGACTCACGATAAGTTCTTCGACATCCAGTATGTCATCTCCGGCAAAGAGCAGTTCGGCGTCTGCAAGCGCGAGGGCTTGGTCCTGAAAGAGGATCACCCCGAGAACGACCTGAAGTTCTACGAGGAGCCCGCTATGAGCGGCACCGTCCTGCTGCTGCCCGGCGATATGATCGTCGTTGCCCCCGAGGATGCTCACAAGCCCCGCTGCGCAGCTGGCGAGCCGGAGTTCGTCCGTAAGGTCGTTGTTAAGGTCAAGGTCTGATCTTAGTTTTGTATCATTTGTATCTTTCGCTTTTGTAACAGGAATTATAGAAAGGTCGTTATTCATCATGAAAGCAATCAAGTTGGCAGAGCCTTGGAAAGTTTCTTGCGTTGACATTGAAAAGCCCGTGCCGAAACCCGGCGAGGCTTTGATCAAGGTGGTCGCCGCCGGCATCTGCGGCAGTGACATCGGTGCTTTCCGCGGCACCAATGGTCTGGTTTCTTATCCCCGCGTCATCGGCCACGAGCTGGCTGGCATTGTGGAATCCATCCCGGAGAACAACAAGAACGGCATCAAAGTCGGCGACCGTGTTGTAGTGGATCCGTACCTGTACTGCGGCCACTGCTATCCCTGCCGCATCGGCCGTACCAACTGCTGCACCGACCTGAAGGTTCTGGGTGTGCATGTAGACGGCGGCATGGCTGAGTACTACTGCCACCCTGCTGATATGCTCATCAAGATCCCCGAGGGCATGAGCTGGGAGCAGGCCGCTATGGCTGAACCCCTGACCATCAGCCTGCACGGCATCCATCGCGGCGGCCTGCAGGCCGGCGAGTACTGCGCCATCATCGGTGCAGGCCCCATCGGCCTGGTTGCCGGTATGGTTGCCCAGGCTTACGGTGCCCACGCCATCCTGCTCGACCTCGTGCAGGAGCGCCTGGACTTCGCCAAGAGCCTTGGCATCGAGTATGTCATCAACTCCGGCAAGGAAGATCCCGTTGAGCGCATCAAGGAAATCACCGGCGGCGAGATGGCGCATCAGGTCATGGAGTGCTCCGGCGCCAACCCTGCTATCCGCCAGACCTTCGATCTGGTCTCCAACGCTGGCCGCATCACCCTGACCGGCTGGCCCAAGAAGGAAACCAGCCTGCCCACCGATGTCATCACCAAGAAGGAAATCGACATCCGCGGTGCCCGCACCAGTGCTGGCGAATTTGAGGAGGCTCTGGACCTCATCAACAGCCGCAAGGTCGATATGATGAAGATCCTGACCAAGACTGTCACCATGGACGAGGCTCCCGATACCATCGTGGATATCGAGAAGAATCCCGGCAACTACATGAAGGTCGTCGTCCGCGTCAGCAATGATGACTAAGCATTAAACAATTCCGTATCTCAATATATCTCCCATTAAGGCAGCCCGCCCGGAAGTTCTCTCGCTTCCGGGCGGGCTGTTTTTTGTGCTTTATTTATGTGCAGTCAAATAAAAAATCCCTGCCGCCAAAACGGGGCAGGGAAGAGAGGCGCATAAAGCTATTTCAGGTTGGGGCGGTCCTGGTCGCCGTCAGCCTTGAACAGTACAAAGTTTTCCGGTTTGTTGGTAAAGTAGTAATACTCGGTGTTTTCCAGCAGTGGAGGGGTCAGATAGTTGGGGATGACGCTGCCGTCGCCCTCCAGCCGCTCGGTAAAACCGGCGGCCTGCCAGACTTCGGCGGGAATACCGGCATTGTAGCAGTCCATATATTCGCCGCCTGCGCGGTTTAGTATGGCGTCCAGTGCACCACCCAAACGGGGCAGAACGGCATCCTCGCCAATGAAGTCCACCAGCCGCACCACCGGCACGCAGCCGGTCTCCTCAGCGGTTACGGTGCGGGTCACCACGTAGGCCAGCAGCTTGCCGTTTTCCCGCGCGGCCCAGACATCGTAGTGGAAGTAGGGATAACGGAAATACCGCCGCCGCAGATACCAGGTATCCTTCACCGGCGTGTGGGGCGTGGCAGGCATCCCCAGCGGAATCAGGTCGGCCGCGTCCTCTACTTTTTCCAGCCCTAAATCGCGCTGGACCGGGGGCAGTATGTACCGCAGCGGTTTGGCCAGCTGGTAATCCTTGCGGCGGCCCAGACGGTAATAGTGGGGCAGGCGCTCAGCCTTCCACCCCAAAAACTGGTAGAACGTGCAGGTGTTGGGGCGGATGTTGTTGCAGGCCAGCACGTTGGCATGCAGCAGGTCGGGCAGGGCGTTCATCAGCTCCAGCCCTACGCCGTTGCGGCCTTTGACGGCCACCCACACGCTCACCCACACATCGGGGCGACGATTGGTGTTGGCCAGGATGTACCCGGCGGCGCTCACGTACTTGCCGTCATCCTCGGCCACCGCAAACTGCGGGATACCGCCGCGGCCTGCATAATAGTGGTGGTACAGCTCCGGCCGGTTGATGAGGGGCAGACGCATATCAAAATTGGCGTTGATAAAATCGATGATCGCCTGATCTTCGCCCAGGCGGGCCAGGCGGAATGTTACCTCAGACAATGGCCGAACCTCCCGTCACCGGCAGCGTTACGCCGGTAATGAAGCCTGCCTCATCCGAGAGCAGGAACGCCATGGCCGGCACCACGTCGGCCGGGGTGGCGTTGCGGCCCATAGGGTTGTCCTCGGCGGCCGCCTGCACGATGAGGTCGGGGGTGTCCTTCAGGAAGTGGGTCTCCATCATGCTGGGGGCCACGCAGTTGACCGTGACGCCGAACTTGGCGTACTCCACGGCCAGGCTCTTCACCAGTCCGCCGATAGCGCTCTTGGCCATCACATAAGCGGCGGTGTTTTTGGGCGGGCAGCCGATGGTGTAGCTGGTCTGGATGAACAGCACACGGCCAAACTTGGCACGGGCCATGGCAGGCAGCACGGCTTTGCAGATGCGCACGGCACTGTGGACTTCAATCTCCAAATCCAGATCAAACCGGCGCTGGTCAAAAGCCTTGAACTTGGTGTTGACTACCGGCAAAGCAGGCAGGTGGATAAAGTGGGTCGGGGCCGGGGCGTCCGCTGCCAGCACCTCCACAAAAGCGTCCACCTTGGCGCGGTCGGAAAGATCTACGTCGTAGGTGCGCAGCTGGCCGGGATACCTGCGGCACAACTCGGCCATTTTGGCCAGGTCGCCGCAGCCCTGGGCCAGAACCAGCGTGTCGGCCGGGGCGTTGTGCAGCAGCCGCTCGATCAGCGTGCGGCCCACATCGCTGGTGGCGCCGGTGATCAGGTAAGTATATGCCATGGGAAAAACCTCCCTTACAAATCGTTAAAGTTATTTGGCAAGCCCGGCCTTGATGATGCCGCGGGTGACCCGCTTGCCGTCCTGATTGGTGATGACAGCCTTGATCTCAGCCTCGCTGCCGATCTCGCTCACACGCTCCACGGTGCCCTTGACGGTTAGCGTATCGCCGATGAAGATGGGCTTGGCAAACTTGCACTCGACCCCATGCAGCAGGCAGTGCTCGCCGGGCAGGTAAACGCCCGCCAGGGTGGAGAAAAAGCTGGCCCCCAGCATGCCGTACACCACCCGGCCGGGAAAGCCGCGGTCCTTGGCATAATCGGCATCGATGTGGATGGGGGAGACATCGCCGGTAATGGCCTTGAACTGATCCATCATTTCGGCGGTGACGGTGACGGTGAATTCCTCACTCAAACCGGGCACCATCTCGGCAAGGGTATAGTGATTCATACATCCTCCTCGTGAGCTGTGAAGCTGCGAAAAAAAGGCGGCACCGGCCGCCTAAAATATTTTTTTGAGGTGTGCACCTGCTTGTAGGGGCGGGCATTGCTCACCCGTGGGCTGCAAAACAGGATGTGAATTACACCATCCGTGCAACCAGATCCAGCAGATCACCGACATCCTTCAACCCGCGCACGTCAGAGAGCTTGAACTTGATGTTGAACTTCTTCTCGATAGCGGTCAGCAGGTTGATCTGCTCCAGGCTGTCCCAATCCTCGATGTCATCGGCGCAGGTGGCGCGGGTGATCTCCAGGGTGTCATCATCAAAATTATCGCGGAAAATATCCTGCACAGCGGCCAAAATTTCCTGTTCAGTCATAATAGGGTACTCCTTTATTTTACCTTTAATATGGTAGTTACCTATAATATACCATAAAACACCCCGCCGTGCAAGGCAATTTCGCGCTTTACAGGCCGTAATCTTCCAGCCGTTTCTGCAGTTCGCGCTCGTCGGTGATGGGCACGCCCTGCTGCAAAGCCAAAGCGTCGCCTTCGGGCAAAAGGCGGGTGTAAATTTCATCGTACCGGGCCAGCGGGCCGCTGCCGTCGATGGTATACAGCGCCGGATGGCCGCCGTTGTCTTTTAACAGATACTGCGGCTCGGCCGGCTGCTGGCCCCGTATAAACCACCAGATGCCCGCCGCAATGCAAAGCACTGCCAGCGCCCCCAGCAGCGAAAGATACAAATATTTCGCTGATTTTTGTGCATTTCCCATAGTTTCACGCTCCTTTCTCACTAGTATGGACGCAGTATCGCCACAAAATCAAAAAGTTGTGAATTTTGTCTGCGGGGGTATACTTTTTCTGTCTGTTTGTGCTATAATCTATCCTATAGCATTATGCGATTCTGTGTGACGGCTTTTGCTGTACGCTTTGCTTTATTCTGTGATTAAGGAGGCGGTTCCCATAGAACCCAAACAGCCGCGCCACATTTCAACCGATGGCGTAAAATCTACCGCAGGGGCCACCGGGCAGCCGGTACCCAAGAAAAAGAAACCGAAGCGTAAGCACCACCCGGTGGCGGCGTTCTTCCGCTTTATCGGCTGCCTGCTTTGCGTCTGCGTCATGGCGGCCAGCGTAGGCGGCGTCCTGCTCTCGATGTACATCGTGCAGGTCACGGCAAACGATGGCGATGTCCTGGACCTGGATAACCAGAAAAACAAACAAACCACCATTGTCTACGACAAAAACAGCGACGAGTATGCCACCCTGACCAAGGGCGAGAACCGTATCTGGCGCGAGCTTTCCGCCATGCCGGAGAACCTCCAGCACGCGGTCATTGCTATCGAGGATAAGGACTTCTACAACGAGCCCGGCATCAATATCAAGCGTACCATCGGTGCCGCGCTGAACGAGTTTACCGACCATGCACTGTACGGCTCCCAGCAGGGTGCATCCACGCTGGAACAGCAGCTGATCAAAAACCTGACCGGCGATAATGAGACCGACAAGATGCGTAAGGTGCGCGAGATATTCCGCGCCCTGGGTCTGTCCAACAAGTACAGCAAAGAGACCGTCCTGGAAGCCTACCTCAACACCATCCCGCTGACCGGTATCGTTTGCGGCATGGAGGCTGGCGCCAACGAGTACTTTGGCAAGCATGTCGAGGATCTGACCCTCTCTGAGTGCGCCGTCCTCGCATCCATCACCAAGAACCCGACCAAGTACAACCCCTTCACCAACCCCGAACAGCTGATGAAGCGCCGCAACCACGTGCTGTATGAGATGTACAACCAGGGCTACATCACCGAGGATGAGTATAATTCCGCAACGGCGGAGACCATCAAGGTGGTGGAGAGCAAGGGCGGTGCCGAGAACGTGACCCGCACCTCCAACAACTCCTACTTCACCGATGCACTCTACTATGAGCTGCTCAACGACCTGCAGGAGAAGGCCAACTACACGGCCGAGGAAGCCAGCTCGCTGATCTTCAACGGTGGCCTGCGCGTCTACTCCACCGTCGATCCCAAGATCCAGAGCGTCATCGAGAAAGAACTGTACAACGCCGATGATGAAATTCCGGCCCTCTGGCACGAAGCTCCGGTCGCCCTGCGCGACTACCCGGCGGATACCAGCAGTTGGGACGATGTGCAGTACGACGAAGCCACCGGCCTGCCCGTCACCAAGGACGGCTACGCTGTCTACGGCGTCGAGGACATCCCCGTCTACGACGATGATGCCGAGACCGAACTGAAGAAGGGTACCTCCACCGACCCGAACTATCCCAACGATGACACCGTCTACCTCTGCGTGTATGAGAAAGTCCGCACCGAGGCTTCGGCTGCGATCCTGGACTATGCCGGCAACATCCTGGGCATCGGCGGCGGCATTGGCGAAAAGCAGTACGACCTGGGCACCAACCGCGCCACGGTCCCGCACCAGACCGGTTCTACCATGAAGCCCATCGGCGCCTACTGCCTGGCGCTGGATTACGGCCTGATCAACTACTCTTCCCAGATTCTGGACGCGCCGTTCTACGCGGCTGCTGATAAGGAAGTGCTGAAAGAGCAGTACTCTTATATGGACAAGTACTCCGCTGCAGCCCAGTCCCGTAGCGACATCTGGCGCGATTGGCCCACCAACTACGGCGGTGCCGGCGGCCAAGGCAACCCCATGCTGGTGTATGACGCCTTGCGTCAGTCTTACAACACGGTGGCTGTCTGGGTCGGCAACATGGTCGGCGTGGATTACCTGTACAACTTCGTGCATGATACGCTGGAATGCAGCTATATCAGCGCCGAAAACGATATGGACCTGGCACCTCTGGTGCTGGGCGGCCAAAGCCGCGGCATGACCGTGGTGCAGCTGGCCGGTGCCTACTCCATCTTCAACGATGGTACCTTCACCAGCCCGCACTACTATACCGAAGTGGAAGATTACCTGGGCAACACGGTGCTGGATAATACCAAGTATATCAACACCACCCAGGCCATCAGCCCCGAGACCGCGCAGATCATGAACCGTATGATGGCCAACGTCCTGAAGACCGGCGGTACGGCTTCCAGCATCGGCGTGCCCCAGGCAGGCGGTATGGACGCAGTCGCCAAGACCGGTACGACCAGCAACAACAAGGATTACACCTTCGCTGCCCTGACCCCCTACTACGTCACAGCCCTGTGGTGGGGCTTTGACCGCCCGGAGGATATGTCCCAGTACAGCGGCGGTAAATACGGTACGCCCATCCAGAAAGCCTGGAAGAACATGATGGAAGAGCTGCAGGCAGACCTGCCCTACAAGGAGTTTGCCACCAGCGAAAACGTTGTGGAGCGTCACTTCGACACTTCCACGGGCGCCATCATCTCCGGCGGCGGTGCCATTGGCTACTATACCGAGGATAACATGCCCGACAGCAGCTATGCAGCTTCGACGGATGACCCCTATGCCGCCCTGGCCCAGGCCGCTGCCGAGGGTGCCCAGGATGGCGACACCACCACCGAACCCACCGAGTAAAAACAAAAACACTTAAACACAATGTCCCCTGGCTGTCAAACAGCCGGGGGACTTTTGTTTGCGTAATAAATACAGCTGTCTTTACACAAAAACACCGGTGGATAAGGAGGGGCAAACCGTCAAACTGCATAAATTGCAGGGAAAATGCGGGAAATTTGCCCCAAAAGGCTTGCATAACGGTGCTTTCCGTGTTATAGTAAATCCTGTTGAAACACAAATGTACGCAAGGAGGGGACACGATGTCTGAACGTCGTTTCCTGTTGGTCGATGCAGATGTCCTGCCGGAAGTTTTCGGTAAGGTATTGCAGGCCAAAGAGCTTTTAGCCTCGGGGGCAGTGCCCAACATTTCGGCAGCTGCCCGCCAGGCTGGTATTTCCCGCAGTGCTTTCTATAAATATAAGGATACCGTCTTTGATGCCGAGACCGGCCGCGAGACCATCACTGTGGTGGCCACACTGCTGGATAAGACGGGCGCCCTGCAGGGGCTGCTGTCCGGCATTTCGGCGGCAGGTGCGTCCATCGTGACCATCACCCAGTCCCGCCCGGAGAACGGCGCGGCCCAGGTGGAAGTTACCGTGCGCACCGGCACCATGCAGATGACGGTGGACGAGATGCTGACCCGCCTGTCCCGCCAGCCCTGCGTGGTGGAGATCCACCGCGGTGCATAAGCGGCCTTATCTGCAAGAAATACCGAAAGGGGAATTTTCTCATGGCTAAAATTGCAATTATGGGCTTTGGCACCGTCGGCAGCGGCGTGCTGGAAGTCTGCCGCCGCAATGCGGCATCCATCGCCCGCCGCGCCGGCGAGCCGGTGGAGGTCAAATACATCCTGGACGTCCGCGATTTCTCTTCCTCGCCGGACGCCACCTTGTTTACCAACTCTATCGATACCATCCTCGCTGACCCCGAGGTCAAGGTCGTGGTGGAGACTATCGGCGGCACCAGGTTCGCCTACCCGTATGTCCGCCAGTGCCTGGAAAGCGGCCGCAGTGTCTGCACCTCCAACAAGGAGATGGTCGCTACCTACGGCGCCGAACTGCTGGCCCTGGCCACGGAGCATAACGTGGCCTTCCTGTTCGAGGCCAGCGTCGGCGGCGGCACGCCTATCATCACCCCGATGCACCAATGCCTGGCCGCCAACCATATCAGCCAGATCCAGGGCATCGTCAATGGCACCACCAACTTTATGCTGACCAAGATGAAGCGCGAGAACATGGGCTTTGATGAGGCCCTCAAGATTGCCCAGCAGCTTGGCTATGCCGAGACGAAGGACCCCGGCGACGACGTGGACGGCCGTGATGCCTGCCGCAAGATCGCCATCCTGGCCAGCCTGGCCTGCGGTCATCATGTTTACCCCGATAACATCCCGGCCCGCGGCATCCGTGACATCACGGTGGCCGACATCCAGGCCGCCGAAAAGCTGGATTCCGCCATCAAGCTGATCGCCTGGTATAACGAGGGCGAGAACGGCCAGATGGCCGCCGGTGTGGAGCCGATGCTGGTTTCCAATGCCAACCAGCTGGCCGGCGTGGACGATGTGTTCAACGCCGTGCTGATGAAAGGCGATATGCTGGGCGATGTCGTGTTCTACGGCAAGGGTGCAGGCAAGCTGCCCACTGCCAGCGCCGTGGTGGCCGACGTCATCGACGCCCTGAAAGAGGGCGTACACGTTCACGACAGCCTGTTCTGGAAACCGGCCCCCAAACTGGAAGGCCAGCTGAAGGACGAGGCCGTCTACCCCTGGTACATCCGCGTCAGCGGTGTGTCCGCCGCCCTGCTGCCCAATGTAGCCGGTGCGGGCCACACGGTGTTTGAGGCCGATGGTCAGGCCGCGTACCTGATCAATGCCGCCACCGCCGCCCAGATCGAGGAAATCAGCAAAAAGATCGAAGTCCTCGGCGGCAAGGTGGAACTGGCGATGAAGAAACTGGCTGAATAAGCCGCGCGGAAAAGGGGAGAGCAGAAAATGATCACTGTTACCGTCCCGGCCACCAGCGCCAATGTGGGCGCAGGCTTTGACTCGCTGGGCCTTGCAGTTTCGATGTACAACGTTTTTACTTTTGAGGAAGCCGACCGCATCCAGATCACTTCGGTGGATGGCACCCACATCCCGACCGGCTCCAACAACCTGGTGTACCGCTCGGCCCGTGTGGTGTATGACCAGCTGGGTATCCCGATGAAGGGGCTGCGCATCACCCAGAAGAACACCATCCCGATGGCCCGCGGCCTGGGCTCCAGCTCCGCCTGCATCGTGGCCGGCATCCTGGGTGCCAACGCCCTGCTGGGCAATAAGCTGACCCGCCGTCAGATGTTGACGCTGGCTACCTCGATTGAAGGCCACCCCGACAACGTGGCCCCGGCCATGCTGGGCGGCTTCGTCACCAGTGTGATCGATGAAGGCCAGGTCTACAGCGTGAAAAAAGAAATCGACACCGAGCTGGCTTTTGCTGCCTTCGTGCCGGACTTCCGCCTGCTGACGTCCAAGGCCCGCGCCGCCCTGCCCGCCATGGTCAGCCATAAGGACGCGGTCTACAACCTGTCCCGCGCTGCGCTGGCCACCGCTGCTTTCTGCGATGGCAACTATGCGCTGCTGGGCGTGGCTACCAAGGATGTGCTGCACCAGCAGTACCGCCTGCCCCTCATCACCGGCGGCGACGAGGTGTTTGAGTTAGCCCAGGATCTGGGCGCACTGGCTGTCTATATTTCGGGCGCCGGGCCTACCATCATGGCCGTTGTGCATAAAGATGATACAGAGTTCTTTGACCGTGCCGAGGCGGCACTGGCGGCGGATGGCCCGTTGCATCACTTTACGGTTCATCGGCTGCTGGCCGATAACGTCGGCGCAGTGGTAAGCTGACGCTGCTATAGAGGAGGAACAGGAATCCTATGGGATTGATCGTGCAAAAATTCGGCGGTTCATCGGTAAAAGACCGTGACCGCATCTTCAACGTGGCGCGCATCGTCATGAACACGCGCAACGCCGGCAACGATGTTGTCGTGGTGGTCTCTGCCCAAGGCGATACCACCGATGACCTCATCGCCAAAGCGGCCGAGATCACCTCGGACCCGTCCCATCGTGAGATGGATATGCTGCTGGCGGCTGGCGAGGAGATCTCCATCTCGCTGCTGACGATGGCTTTGCAGGAACTGGGCGTTTCCGCTATCAGCCTGACGGGCTGGCAGGCCGGCTTCAACACCGACCGTGCCTACTCCAAGGCCCGCATCAAGCGCCTGGACACAGAGCGTGTCGAGAGCGAACTGGCCCGCAACCGCGTGGTCGTTGTGGCGGGGTTCCAGGGCCTGAACCGCTCTGACGACATCACCACCCTGGGCCGCGGCGGCAGTGATACCTCTGCCGTGGCACTGGCCGCTGCCCTGCATGCAGACCGCTGCCAGATCTTTACCGACGTCGAGGGTGTTTTCACCGCCGACCCGCGCAAGATCCCCAAGGCCACCAAGCTGAAAGAGATCACCTTTGACGAAATGCTCGAGCTGGCCTCCCTGGGTGCCCAGGTGCTGAACAACCGCAGCGTCGAGCTGGCCAAAAAGTACAATGTAGAGCTGGAGGTCATCTCCAGCATCAACCCGGTGCCCGGCACCGTTGTTAAGGAGGAAACCAAAGTGGAAGGTATGCTCATTAAAGGCGTGGCGAAGGACACCGACGTCGCCGTTCTGACCGTCAAGGATGTTCCCGATGTGCCGGGTATGTCCTTCAAGATCTTCAGCCTGCTGGCCCAGAAGAACATCAACGTTGACATCATCCTGCAGACCACCGGCCGCGACGGCCGCAAGGACATGAGCTTCACTGTGCCCCTGGGCGATGCCGAGAGCGCTGTCTCTGCCCTGAAGAACGCTACCAGCCGCATTGGCGGCGGCGACGTCACCGTCGATAAGGGCTGCGCCAAGGTCTCCATCGTGGGTGCTGGCATGCAGAGCCACTCCGGCGTGGCTTCCACCATGTTCGAGGCACTGTTCAACCAGAACATCAACATTAAGATGATCTCTACCAGTGAGATCAAGATCAGCGTCATCATTGATGAGAAGGACGCCGACAAGGCCGTTGCTGCCATCCACGATGCTTTTATCAACTAAGTTTTTTCTGCATGTAAATATAGAGGGATAGGGTAAGCCCCCATGCACAGTGCGGTGCATGGGGGCTTTTAGTATAGATTAAAATAACTTTTTGCCCTGGGCAAACTTGGCGCTTAACGCACCTTTGCCCAGGTAGGCATACCGCTCCAGCCGTTCCGCAGGGGTAAAACTGCGCAGGCTGCGAAGATGGCTGTCATCCAGCACCAGTGCATCAAAGGCATAGCCTGGCTCAAACAGGCCGACCTGCTCGCCAAAGTCCTGCCAGAATTCACCGCCGCCTACGGTGGCCAGGTACAGCGCTTCGGTCATCGTCAGCGGGGCCTCGCTCTGGTCCACATAGCGCCAGCGCAGCTTGCTTACCTGCACAGCCGCAGCCATCACGGCAAACAGGTCCAGCGTGTGGCCGCCTGCCACATCGCTGCCCAGGCCGATGCGCCAGCCGCCCCGCAGATACTTGGCCGCCGGGGCAATGCCGGCAATCACGTTCTCGTTGCTGGTGGGGCAGTGGGCAATCATCACGCGGTTGGCTTTCATGGCGGCACATTCTTCCTCGCCGCTGTAGATGCAGTGGGCCATTACAGTGGGCACATCGCCGCCAAACAGGCCGTAGCGGCTGTAACTCTCGCCGTAATATTTCGTGCCGGGGCACAGCGCGGCCACCCATTCGATCTCGCTGGGGTTCTCGGAGAGGTGGCTCTGGGCAGGTACTTTATACTCGGCGGCCAGCTCGCCCAGACCCTTCATGTACTCGTCGCTGGCACTGGGGGTAAAGCGCGGGGTGATCATCGGGCGCACCGGGCCGTCGTGCAGCATATGCTCGTCGGCACAGGTGTCCAGCCAGCGGCGGGTCTCAGCCAGGCCGGCGGCAGGAGAGGGCTCCCGGTAAAAGTCCGGGCTGTTGCGGTCCATGCCCAGCTTGCCCACAAAGGCCGAAAGCCCGGCGGCTTTCAGCTGGTGCATCAGTTCCAGCGTGGCATCGGTGTGCAGCGTGCCAAAGATGCAGGCGCGGGTGGTGGCGCTGTGCGTAAGGTCCCGCACAAAGTAGCCGTAGCCCGCGCGGGCATAGTCGGCATCGGCATAGTGGGATTCCTCGGGGTAGGTGTACTGCTGCAGCCAGTCCAGCAGTTCCAGATCCATGGCGGTGCCGCAGTAGCTGTACTGCGGCGCATGCAGGTGCAGGTCCACAAAGCCCGGCGTGATGATCTGCCCACTGTGGTCGTAGACCGGCACACCGGCGGGGGCTGCCTCACGAAATGCCCCGCAGCGGCCATCCTCACACAGCATATAGCCATCCCGCACCCGCAGGGTATCCGGGGTGGGGGTATCTACAAAAATGCCCTTAACGGCAAAACGTTCCATAGTGTTCCTCCTGATAGCAGAATACCTATATTATAACCGTTCCACATACCCAACTGCAAGTTTTTTATTTACTTTTACCCATTGAAGCGGTATAATACAAATATCTATTTGCTGTTTGAAAGGAATAAGGACTTGGAACGTAAACAACTTGCTCCCGGCGTGTTCATCACTTCGATGAGCGCCGCTAAATTCAATCGCTGCCGCATCACGATCCATCTGCGCTTCCCTGCGAAGCGTGAGACCGCCACCGATGCCGCTGTGCTGGCCCTGGTGCTGGAGCGCGGCTATGCGGCCTGCCCCGATATGACCGCCCTGTCCCGCCGCTTGGCCGAACTGTACGGCGCTGACCTGGGCGTGGATCTTTCCAGCGCCGGGCCGGACCGCGTGCTGTCCGCCGACATCTGCGGCATCAAGGACACCTACGCACTGGCGGGCGAGAACCTTACCGACGCCTACGCCGACATTGTGTTCGGCACCATCTTTGACCCCTACCTCGTAGACGGCATCTTCGACCCCGAGGCTGTGCGCATTGAGACCGAGACACAGGCCCGCCGCCTGGAAGCAGAGTTCAACTCCAAGCGCCTCTACTGCGTGCGCCAGGCCCGCCGCAAATTCTTCGGCAATTCCCCGGCGGGCATCGAGCTGGGCGGTTACCCCGGCGAGCTGGTCAACGTCACCCCCGCCAGCCTGAAAGCCGAGTATGACCGCATCCTCTCCACTGCGTCCATCGATGTGATGGTGCAGGGCGTGGACGAAGCCCGCGTGGCCGACCTGCTGCTGCGCAAGCTGGAGAGCATCCGCCGCGACCCGCAGCCCTTTGCGCTGCCTATGGCCATGCCCCGCACCCCGCTGCGCCACTTTAAAGAAGAAATCCCCGGCCTGACCCAGGCCAAGCTGTGCATGCTGTTCACCACCGGCGGCGAGTCCGACCCGCCCAGCGTCAGTATCCTGCGCGTGGCCATGAGTGTGCTGGGCGGTTCCGCCACCAGCCGTCTGTTCCGCAACGTGCGCGAAAAGCAGTCCCTTTGCTACTACTGCGGTTCCGCCGCCCAGCGCTCCACCGGCGTGATGATGATCGATTCCGGCGTTGAGCCGGGCAAGGAGCAGCAGGCCGAGGCCGCCATCCTGGCGGAATTGGAGGGCCTGAAGAACGGCCCCATCACCCAGGAGGAAATGGACGACTGCCGCCGCGGCCTGCTTTCCAGCATGGACGCGCTGAGCGACAGCCTGGCTGCGCTGGAAGGCTGGTACTACGGCCAGATCACCCGCGGCGAACCGCTCTATCCGCCGGAGTACGGCAAGGTGCTGACCGGCGCCGTCACCCTGGATGAGGTGCGCCAGGCGCTGCAAAGCTACAGCTACTCGGTCTGCTATGACGTGACCGCAAAGCCCGGTACGGCGGGCAAGGGAGGTGCCGAAGATGTCTGATTTTGCAAATCTGTCTGCGGTACAGGCCCGCGCCGCTGCCGCCGTTGGCTGCCAGAGCACCACGCTGCCCAGCGGCCTGACCGTGCTGTGCCGCACCATGCCGGGTTACAGCAGTGTGCATGCCATTTATGCCACGTCCTTTGGCTCCATCCACCGCAGCTTTACGCTGGACGGTAAAGAAGTTGTACTGCCTGCCGGTACGGCTCATTTCTTGGAGCACAAAATGTGTGAGACCCCCAAGGGTGACTCCTTCAGCTTCTACGCCAAGACCGGTGCTTCGGCCAATGCCTTTACCAGCTACGACCGCACCTGCTACCTGTTCTCGGCTACCCAGAAGATCGACGAAAACCTCGACATTCTGTTAGGTATGGTGGGCAAGCCCTGGTTCACCAAGGCCACCATCGCCAAAGAGCAGGGCATCATCGGGCAGGAGATCAAGATGTACGATGACAGCCCCGATTGGCGGCTGCTCAACGCGTTGTTCCACTGCCTGTACGCCGACCACCCCCTGCGGGACGACATTGCCGGCACGGTGGAAAGCATTGCCGGCCTGACCCCGCAGATGCTCTACAACTGCACCAAGGGGTTCTACGCGCCGTCCAATATGGTGCTGTCCGTGGCGGGCAAAATTACGCTGGAGCAGGCAGTCGAAGCTTGCAAGCGCAACGGCCTGTACCGCGCCCGCGCTGCCCATGAGGTGGAGTGGGACATCCCGGCGGATAACGGCCCGCTGGCCCACAAGGAGGCCCACTTCACCATGCCGGTCACCAAGCCCTGCTTCGGCGTGGCCTATAAAGAGGAACCCCTCGTGCCCGGCGACCTCAAGCGGGAATTGCTGCTGGATATGCTGTCCGACCTGGTCGTTGGCGGGCTGACCAAGCTCTACCGCAAACTGTACGATAACGCCATGGTCAACCCGGAGTTCTCCGGTGACTTTATCGCGGTGCGCGGTGCCTGTGCCGTGGCCTTTACCGGCGAGAGCGACACCCCGCGGGAGGTCGTGGACCTGCTGCAGGCCGAGATCGAGCGCCTGCGTACCGAGGGCATCGAACCCGAGGTCTTTACACTGGTGAAAAACCAGGTGTACGGCGGCCTGCTGGGTGATGTGGAGGCCATCGACGATGCCGCCGAGGAAGCTGCCGCCGCCTACCTGAAGGGCCGCACGCTGGCGGATGAGATCGCCGCGCTGGCCGCCCTGACCGTGGACGATGCCAACGAGCTGCTGTGCACCGCCCTGCGGGAGGAAAACCGCGCCTACGTACAGATCGACCCGGCTGAATAAAGACATCCCGATAAGGAGATATACAAAATGACTTATCATGTTCAATTCCCCGGCCTGGGGCTGGCTCTGACCGTCAACCGCGTGGCCGTGTCCATCGGCGGGTTCAACATCTACTGGTACGGCGTCATCATCGCCGCCGGCATGATGCTGGCCCTGCTGTATGCCTTCCGCAATGCCGTGGATTTCGGCATCGACTCGGACCGTCTGGTGGATGTTGTCGCCATCGGCGCCGTTATGGCCATCGTCTGCGCCCGTATCTACTACGTGGCCATGGCACCGTTTAAGTATAATAGCATCTGGGAGATGATCGACATCCGCTTGGGCGGCATTGCCATCTACGGCGCGGTCATCGGCGCGTTCGTGTTCGGCGGGCTGGCCGCCAAGTGGCGCAAGATCCCGCTGCTGCCGCTGTTCGACCTGGTCTCTCTGGGCTTCCTCATCGGCCAGGGCATCGGCCGCTGGGGCAACTTCGTCAATCAGGAGGCCTTCGGCACGAACACTACGCTGCCCTGGGGCATGTACAGCGAGGGAACCGAAGCCTACTTGAAGTCGGTGCAGGTCACACTGCCCGCCGGTATGGCTGTCGACCCCACCGCTCCGGTGCATCCGACTTTCCTGTATGAAAGCATCTGGTGCCTGGCAGGCTTTGTCATCCTGGCAAGCCTTGTCAAGCGCCGCAAGTTCAACGGGCAGATCTTCCTGTCCTATATCATCTGGTACGGCCTGGGCCGCAGCTGGATCGAAGGTCTGCGCACTGACTCGCTGCTCGTTGGCAATACCGGCCTGCGCGCCAGCCAGCTGGTGGCCATCGGCTCTGTCATTGCAGCCGCCATGCTGCTTATCATCGGCCTGCGCAACGCCAAAGGCAAACAGCTGCAAGTCACGCTGGCGGTCAGTGACATCAAGAAGCAGGCCGAAGCAGGGAACCGCTTTACCCCGGACACCCTGCCTGCTAATGCCCCCCACGCCGACTTTGTAAAAGCCACCGATGAGATGAACCGCCGCTTAAAGGACCTGGATCTGGACGCCCCGGAAATCGAGGAATTGGAAGACCCGGCGCCGAAAACGACAGAAGCACCGAAGCCTACAGAAAATGCAGCGGTTGAAGCCGAAGCTCCGGCAGAGCCGGAAGAACAGCGGAAAACCGAACCGGCCGAAGAAGCCCCGGCAGAAAAGTAACACCGCCGCCCCGCAGTATGGCGATAGATACTGCATGGTGTAAGACCCGACACCGTTTTGCCCGCAAGGACAAAAAAATACATTCGAAAGAGGGAACTATCATGGGAGCAAGTATTATTGACGGTAAGGCATTGGCCGCCGCCACCAAGGCTGAGGCCGCCGAGAAGGTCACCGCACTGAAAGCCCAGGGCGTCAACCCCTGCCTGGCGGTCATTCTGGTGGGCGAAAACCCCGCCAGCCAGGTGTATGTGCGCGGCAAGATCAACGATTGTGCCCAGTGCGGCATCGAGAGCCGCAGCATCAATCTGCCCGCCGATACCACGCAGGAGACCCTGCTGGCCGAGGTGAAGAAGCTGGCCGACGACCCCGCCGTACACGGTATCCTGGTCCAGCTGCCCCTGCCGGAACAGATCGACGAGAAGGCCGTCATCGACGCCATCCCGCCGGAGAAGGATGTGGACGGTTTCTCGCCCATCAACGTGGGCCGCATGCAGATCGGCGAGCCCTGCTATCTGCCCTGCACCCCGGCAGGCTGCATCCGCATGATCGAGTCCACCGGCACCGAGATCGCCGGTAAAAATGCCGTGGTCATCGGCCGCTCCAACATCGTGGGCAAGCCCGCCGCGCTGCTGCTGCTGGCCAAGAACGCCACCGTCACCATCTGCCACTCCAAGACCAAGAACCTGAAAGAAGTCTGCGCCGCCGCTGATATTTTGGTGGCCGCCGTGGGCCGCGAGGGCTTTGTCACCGGCGATATGGTCAAGCCCGGCGCTGTCGTCATCGACGTGGGCATCAACCGCGGCGCTGACGGCAAGCTGCACGGGGACGTCAATTTTGCCGAGGCCGGCGAGAAGGCCGGTTACATCACCCCGGTGCCCGGCGGCGTTGGCCCCATGACCCGCGCCATGCTGATGCTGAACACCGTGGAGGCCGCCGCCCGCCAGAGCGGCAAGACCCTTTGATTTCGAAGAATTTGCTGTAAAATCGCCCAAAAAGCCTTGACAAGCCAGCAAGGCTATGGTATTATACTAGAGCCGCTTGGTATGGGCTCTATAAGTGTGTGCTTTTATAGGTGCAACGCCCTACTGTCCAGCGAGACTTATTGAAAGAGGTTATCCACATGTACGCAGTTATCAAAACCGGTGGCAAGCAGTACAGCGTTAAGGTTGGCGACGTTGTTTACGTCGAGAAGCTGAACGCTGAGGCTGATACCGAAGTCACCTTCGATCAGGTTCTCGCCGTTGGCGAGGAGGGCTCTGTCAAGGTCGGCGCTCCCGTTGTTGAGGGCGCTACCGTTGTGGCCAAGGTCGTCAAGAACGGCAAGGGCAAGAAGCTCAACATCCTGACCTATCGTCCCAAGAAGGGCAGCATGGTCCGCAAGGGTCATCGTCAGCCCTACACCAAGGTGGAAATCACCGCGATCAACGGCTAAGGAGGTAAATCACAATGGCACATAAGAAAGGCGTAGGTTCTACCAAGAACGGTCGTGATTCCGAGTCCAAGCGCCTCGGCGTCAAGCGCGGCGACGGTCAGTTCGTTCTGGCCGGCAACATCCTGGTCCGTCAGCGCGGCACCCACATCCATCCGGGTGAGGGCGTCGGCATCGGCAGCGATGACACCCTGTTCGCTCTGGTCGATGGCCGCGTTCACTTCGAGCGCGTTGGCCGTGACCGCAAGCGCTGCACGGTCAAGCAGTAAAAGAACCGTTCGGGCGGGCCATTTCGGCTCGCTCGTTTTTTGTAACTGGCTATTTTTTAACGAGGTAACACATGGCAACCAGTAATTTTATTGATACCGCGACCATCTGGCTGCATGCCGGCAAGGGCGGCGACGGCGCGGTGACCTTCCACCGCGAAAAATTCGTGGCGGCTGGCGGCCCGGACGGCGGCGACGGCGGTCGCGGCGGTGACATCATTTTTGTCGCCGACGACAACCTCTCCACCCTGATGGACTTCCGCTACAAGCGCAAATACGTCGCCGAGAACGGCGGCAACGGCGCCGGCAAGCAGTGTTCCGGCAAAAACGGCGCTCCCCTGATCCTGAAGGTGCCGCGGGGCACCGTGGTCCGGGATGCAGAGACGAAAGAGATCATCGTGGACATGTCCTCCGACGAGCCCTTCGTCCTCTGCCGCGGCGGCAACGGCGGCTGGGGCAACAAGCACTTCGCCACCCCCACCCGCCAGACCCCCCAATTCGCCAAGGCCGGTCTGCCCGGAAAAGAACGGACGGTCCTGCTGGAGCTGAAGCTGCTGGCGGACGTTGGCCTCGTCGGCTTCCCCAACGTGGGCAAGTCCACCCTGCTGTCTGTCGCGACCAAGGCCCGGCCGAAAATCGCCAACTATCACTTTACCACCCTCTTCCCCAACCTGGGCGTGGTGTTCGTGGACGAGGGCGTTTCCTTCGTCATGGCGGACATCCCCGGCATCATCGAGGGTGCCGCTGAGGGCGCCGGCCTGGGCCACGATTTCCTGCGGCACATCGACCGCTGCCGCTTGCTCATCCACATTGTGGATGTGTCCGGCTCCGAGGGCCGGGACCCGGTGGAGGATTTCGAGGCCATCAACGCCGAGCTGAAAGAATACAGCCCCGCGCTCGCCAGCCGCAAGATGCTGGTGGCCGCCAACAAGACTGACATCCTCATGGACCGGACCCTGCTGGAAAAGCTCAAGGCCCACGTCGAGGCCAAGGGCCTGCCCTTCTTCGAGCTGTCCGCCGCCGCCCACATGGGCGTGCGGGAGCTGATGAAGGCCGCCGCCGGGGAGCTGGCTCACCTGCCCCCCGTCATCACCTACGAACCGGAGTATGTGGAGCGTCCGCCCGAAGTGGACACCAGCGACCCGCTGACCATCCGCCACGAGGACGACGTGTGGATCGTGGAAGGCCCCTGGCTGCAAAAGATCATGGCCAACGTGAACTTTTCCAACTACGAGTCCCGCAACTGGTTCGACCGGATGCTCCGCTCCGCCGGGCTGTTTGACCGCCTGGAAGAGATGGGGATCAAGGACGGCGATCTCGTGAGCCTGTATAACCTGGACTTCGAGTACCAGCGCTGAGCGCCGGGATGACCCGGTCGGAACGATTTATCTTGGGCCCTTTGGCCCCTGGACGTATTGACAGACCGGCTGTTGTCCAGTATAATGATTTTTGATTTATGACATGCACTCCCCCTGCCTGGGGGATACGGAAAGGAGCTGTTCCTCATGAAGAGAATCCAGACCCTGGAGACACGGGACCTGGCTAAGAGCCTGAAGACCGGCGGCTGCGGCGAATGCCAGACCTCCTGCCAGTCTGCCTGCAAGACCTCCTGCGGCCTTGCCAACCAGCAGTGCGAGAACGCCAACCGCTGAGCCAAGCAATCAAGCGAGGAAAGCTGCCGCCTGATCGTTCCCGATCAAGCGGCACTTTTTTCATTCGACGGAAGTGAGACAAGTTACCTATGATCCATCAATACAAACTCAACGGATACAACATCGTCCTGGACGTGTACAGCGGCTCCGTCCATCTGGTGGACGACGTAGCCTACGACTGCATCGCCCTCTTCGAGTCCACCCCCCGCGACCAGATCATTGCCCAGATGATGGAGAAGCACGGCCATCTCGACGGCGTGGACGAGACCGAGCTGGCCGCCTGCCTGGACGACATCCAGGCTTTGAAAGACGACGGCAAGCTCTTCTCCCAGGACCTCTGGCGGGACGTGGAGCAGGAGGCATTCGAGCACGCCAAGCCCGTCCTCAAGGCCATGTGCCTGCACGTGGCACACACCTGCAACTTAAACTGCCAGTACTGCTTCGCCAGCCAGGGCCAGTACCATGGTGAGCGGGCCCTCATGTCCTTTGAGGTGGGCAAGCAGGCCCTGGACTTTTTGATCGCCCAGTCCGGCTCCCGCGTCAATCTGGAGGTGGACTTCTTCGGCGGTGAGCCGCTGATGAACTGGCAGGTGGTGAAAGACCTGGTGGCCTACGCCCGCACCCAGGAGCCCATCTACCACAAGAATTTCCGCTTCACCCTGACCACCAACGGCGTCCTGCTGGACGATGAGGTGACAGAGTTCTGCAACAAGGAGATGCACAACGTCGTCCTCAGCCTGGACGGCCGGAAAGAGGTCCACGACCGCCTGCGGAAAAACTTCGCCGGGGTGGGCAGCTATGACATCATTGTCCCCAAATTCCAGCGTTTTGTGGAAAAACGAGGCGATTTGAGCTATTATATGCGCGGGACCTTCACCCACGACAACGTGGACTTCACCAACGACATCTTCCACATGGCCGACCTGGGCTTCACCGAGCTGAGCATGGAGCCGGTGGTCAGTCCCCCCGGCGAGCCCTGGGCCTTGACGGAAGAGGACCTGCCCAAGCTCTTTGCGCAGTATGAGATCTTGGCCAAGGAGATGCTCAAGCGGGAGAAGGAGGGGCGGCCCTTCACCTTCTACCACTACATGCTGGATCTCTCCGGCGGCCCCTGCCTGCACAAGCGCATGTCCGGCTGCGGCTCCGGCACGGAGTACCTGGCCGTGACCCCCTGGGGGGAGCTGTTCCCCTGCCATCAGTTTGTAAACGATCCGGACTACTCGATGGGCGACGTGTGGAAGGGCATCACGAATCCCCAGCTTGGGGAAAAGTTCCACCGATGCAACGTCGTGGCCAACCCCGACTGTCGGGAATGTTGGGCGCGGCTGTACTGCGCCGGCGGCTGCGCCGCCAACGCCTACCACGCCAGCGGCGACATCAACGGAACGTATGAGTATGGCTGCCAGCTCTTTAAGAAGCGGGTGGAGTGTGCCATTATGATGAAAGCAGCCCAAACCCAAGAATAACCCCTCAGACCGCTTTGCGGCCAGCTCCCCTTTCAGGGGAGCCATGATTGGAAACGAAAGGAAAGCAAAGACTATGGAACTGAAAAAGATCACTTACTCCGGCATCGACACCGATGACGTGACCAAGCAGATGGAAGAAGGCAACGACAAGCTGGCCGAAAAGGGCTGGCGGGAGTACCGCGTGGACATGCTCAGCTCCTCCACCGTCCGGGTGACTTACGCCCGCGGCGAGGAGGACGAGGAGGGCGAAGAGGCCCTCGGCGAGGAGCTGTAAGCACGCTCTGCCCAAGCAAGCGCCGTGACCCCGTGGGGGGAGCGCCCCCCACCCCGGAGAAAGGAATGACTATGGCAATCGGACTGATCGTAGGCATCGTGTTCTGCGCCGCCGTCCTGTTTTTCCAGCACAAGAACAAGGACGATGATGACGACGAAAAATAAATGAAGAAGCTGCTCCGGGTCCTGGCTGTTTTGGTGGCCCTGTGCGTGTTGGCGGGGGTGCTGGCCCTGGCCGGAAGCGCCTTTGTGGTCGCCACAACGAAGGACCGGATCCTGACCTTGGACGATACGCCCCCGGCAGACGTGGACTGCATCTTAGTCCTGGGCTGTGCGGTGCGCCCGGACGGCTCCCCCAGCCCGATGCTGAACGACCGCGTCACCCGCGGCGCCCAGCTCTACCAGGCCGGGTGGGCCAAAAAAGTCCTCCTCACCGGGGACAACAGCAGCAGCCACTACAACGAAGTGGCCGTGATGGACCGTCTCTCCCAGGAGCAGGGCGTCCCCGCGGAGGATACCGTTCTGGACTACGCGGGCCTGTGTACCTACGACAGCCTCTATCGCGCCCGCGACATCTTCGGCGTGAAAAAGCTCGTCATCGTCACCCAGGAGTATCACCTCTACCGTGCCCTCTACCTGGCCAAAGCCTTGGGGCTGGAAGCCTGGGGCGTAGCCGCAGACGGCCAGAACTACCGCGGCCAGACCATGCGGGACCTGCGGGAGATCCTCGCGCGGGACAAGGACCTGCTCTGGAGCTTCTTCCAGCCGGAACCCAAGTACCTGGGCGACCCCATCCCTCTGGACACCGCCGACTGAGACCCCATGTTCTCCCCGTGGGAGCGAGCCAACCCCGCCCGCTCCCACGGTTTTTCTCCCCTCGAAAAATTTTTCTGTTTTCTGAAAACTTTTTTCAAAAACCTATTGACAAATCCGAGAAGATGCGATAGAATAACACTCGTTCCGCAAGAGAGGAACGAAACAAAAAAAAGAAATGGACGATTAGCTCAGCTGGTATGAGCATCCGCTTGACGTGCGGGAGGTCACAGGTTCAAGTCCTGTATCGTCCACCACCTTCATCCGAGTTCATTTTGAACTCGGATGTTTTTTATGCTCTGAAACGCTAATCGCTTGCAAATACCCCCCCTCTCTCCCACCCCGCCGACCTGCCAGCGCTCTATCAAATTTTGATGAAGTAATTGACGACCTGTTCCAATGCGTAAAGCTGCGTTTTCCGCTCTGCCGCTTCCGCTGCGATCTTTTCATCAAAGCCACTTTCTGAAAATAACGCATAATAAAATGTCGCGTTCTTTTTCAACGGTGTCAGCTTGGCTAAAGTATCCAGGTATTCTGTGTAAGAAAAAGGAGCTGCCTTAAATTTGCATTCTCCCACCAAATAATTTTTTGCCTCTCTGTCAATCCCCAAAAGGTCGATCTCGGTCTCTGCTGTCCGCAGGCCGTGATCAGCCTTTTCATCTCGGACCGTAGTCTTGCCCATCCAGCGGCCCATTTTCGCATAGCGGAACGGCAGCTCATTTTTCTTCTGCTTCTCCCGGATAAACTCCCGGCAGACATCCTCAAACGCAAAGGAAGCAAACTGATGCAGCGCCGGTTCTACGACATATTGATATACGCCTTCTACATCGCCGTCCTCCAGCTGCGAGAAGTTCGCAAAGCCAAAGGCATACCAGAATCGAAAGAAGTTATCCGTCAGGCGGTAGGTCCCTCTGCTGGTATTGGCTTGTTCCTTCGTCCTTGCATCCACAGAAAACTCTCGTGCCACGATGCCCAGTTCGATGAGGTTTTTCAAGTAGACACTGGTTTTGGACGTATCCTCCAGCAACGATTTTTGACTGATCTCATTGAGCCTGGTGCTGCCCAAGGCCACGGCTTCGATGATGGAGTTATAGATCGGCGTTTCTCGCAGCTCCTGATGGAGCAGGAATTCTACCTCACTGTAAAGGACACAGCCCTTTGTTAGGATATTGCGTTTGATATTTTCGCTGACAGGTCGCTCCGGGTCCCACTGGCGCAGGTAATGCGGGATACCCCCTAAGACAGCGTAGGCCAGTATCTTGTCCCGCTCAGAATACTGAGGGAAAAACTTCGCCGCGTCGTAGAAGCCCATCTCCTTCATTTTATAGATGCCTGTGGCTCTGCCGTACAGAGGATTTTTTTCTGCCAGCAGTTCTTTTTCAATGAAGCTCATGGCGCTGCCGCACAGGATGAGCATGAGGTTGCTCTCCCGAAACTCTGCATCCCAGAGGTTTTGCAAAATAGAAGGGATGCTCTTGTTGCTCCGGCACAGGTAGGGGAACTCGTCGATCACGACGAGTTTTTTTGCATCTCCATACGGCAGGTCTAGCATCGCCCGAAACGCTTTTTCCCAGTCATCAAAGGTTGAGATATAGTTTCTGGCTGGAATATTCTCTTGGAGCATTCGGCTGGAAAAATTCCGCAGCTGGACTCGGTCCGTCGTCTGCGTACAGGAGAAAAAGACATGCGGTTTCCCCTTGCAAAACTCCCGCAACGTCTCTGTTTTGCCGACCCGTCGTCTACCATAGAGAACGATCAGCTGCCCGTTTCTATCCTCATACCGGTCCTGCAAAAATTTCAGTTCTGCCTCTCTGCCGATAAACATAGGCTCGCCTCCCATTTATCTAATCGTGATTTAGTAAATCCTGATTTGGCAATATTATATCCACTCCTAGTTCAAAAATCAAGTCACAAACAGTAAAGGCCGGAAGGAACGCTCCCTCCGGCCTTTGCGATTTCTTAGACGATACTTCTTTTCTTTCGGACCCCTGCGGCGCAGGCGATGACAATGGCAGTAAACACCAGCGAGATCACCGCCAGATAGATCAACTGGACTCCGCTCCCACTATACCAGGCCGAAAGATTACTGTAAGACAGAGATTCCAACAGGGACATCCCCCAGGACAGACTCAGCCGGACCGGATAAACCACCATCCGCAGCAGCAGAGCCACCACCTGCACCCCCGCCGTCCACAGGATCATCCCGCGGACAGACAGCTTGCGGGTCAGGAAGAGGACAAATATATTCCAGAATAACATAAAACAGTACTCCCTTCTTTATTCATAAATTGAATCGATCATCATCTTTATATCATCTTCGGAGAGATTACCCTGGATAAAACACTCTACGTTTCCATTGAGCCAAGCAGCTGTATAAGTATCTATATTTTTCGCAATATAGTGACAGATATTTTGTGTTTTATCCATATCTGGAACTTCTTCGTTGGATGTAACTGCATTTCTGATGTTCCGTTCTAAGAACATCTCCCAGGCTGTGTCTTCATCAACAGGAAGTTCCTGCTGGGCTTCTCTGTCTTGGATCACCTCCATAATTTCTGTAATCAATGCCATGCTGGCATCGTCGTCCTCGGAGGTAGCAAAATCCCGGCGCAGAAGGTCTTCGAACTCCGCAGTAGAGAGTTGTTCCAGACCAGGATACTTTTTCGATTTCTCCGTAGGGTATTTCATGGTTTAGAACCTCCTCTACTATATTCATGTCGAGTTTCCGTCCCTTGTTCACATTTTGAAGAACTATTTTTTTCGATTTCTCCATAATTTTTTCGGAACAACTCCTTGCTCCGTTTGACACGCATCGCCAGCGCAGATTTTTTAAGGCCTAAGTCCTCACAAATTTCCTCATACGTCTCTCCATAGAGATACAGACGTTTTAATATATCCATATCTTCTGATGGGATAATTCCCTCCAATTCCAGGTCCGCACCTGGAGCTGGTTGAACCTGTTCTGCCGGAACCCGAAGCAGGCACTCTGCCCATCTTTGATCGTCTCGAACCATGTTTTTAATGACGTTTTTCAACGCAATATTGAGCCAAGCGATTGGTTTGGGATGCTCCATCAGGATCTCTCTTTTTTCCCAAGCGATTGTGAAAGTTTCCTGAACTGCTTCTTCCGCTCGGCCAAAATCTACCGCATCATTTGCTCTTTGATACAACCAAATAGAGGCAAGACGCAACAGTTCTTTATGATGCGTCCGAATCAACCGCTCATAAAATTCCAGCTGGGTCTCTTCCCTGGAAGACATCTGACTCCCTCCTTTTTCCATCTCTATCTCCAAAATAGCACAGTTTTGTCCGAATGGGAAGCCTAAAATCAAAATTAAAAATCGAACTTGAGAATGAGAGAGAATATGAGAGTTTACGTGAGATTTCAAGAGTTCTTCCGGGTGTAAATTAAAAAAATCAAAAAAGCCGTTGACAGGGACTTTTTTGCGTATTATAATGTAGCCTGCTGAAAAAACTGGCCCGTGGTTTCTTCTGTGTGATAAGCCAACTTGTCACCTGGGAGAAGCCACCGGCCCTCCTTAAATGTCATGTTAAGGAAACAGAATATTTTATTGGAGGTTCGACCCTATGTCCACTTTTATGGCCAACAAGGGCAACATCGAGCGCAAGTGGTATATCCTTGACGCCGCTGGCAAGCCCCTTGGTAAGACTGCCGCTCTGGCAGCCACCCTGCTGCGTGGCAAGCATAAGCCCGAATACACCCCCCACGCCGACTGCGGCGATTACGTCATCGTCATCAACGCCGAGAAGGCTGTGCTGACCGGCAAGAAGCTGGAGCAGAAGTACTATCGCACCCACTCCGGCTGGGTCGGCGGTCTGAAGGAGACCCAGTACAGCAGACTCATGAAGGAGAAGCCTGAGCTGGCCATGAAGCTGGCTGTTCGCGGCATGATGCCCCGGAACATCATCACCAAGGACTCCCTGACCCGCCTGAAGATTTTCCGCGGTGCTGAGCACATCCACGCCGCCCAGAAGCCCGAACTGTGGGCCGCAGAATAAGGAGGAACAAGACTATGTATAAGAGCAAGAAGCCTTACCATTACGGCACCGGCCGCCGGAAGTCCTCCGTGGCCCGCGTGCACCTGTTCCCCAACGGCACCGGCAGCATCACCATCAACGGCCGTGACATCGACGATTACTTTGGTCTGGAGACCCTGAAGCTGATCGTTCGTCAGCCCCTGGACACCACCGACCTGCTGGGCAAGGTGGACATCGTTGCCACCGTCACCGGCGGCGGCGTGACCGGCCAGGCCGGCGCCATCCGCCACGGCATCTCCCGCGCCCTGCTGGAGATGAACGCCGAGTATCGCCCCGCTCTGAAGGCCGCCGGTTTCCTGACCCGCGACCCC
>OLRQ01000877.1_pt1 | contig 27816 bp, 20 predicted proteins | sample 1671971 | NCBI WGS metagenome assembly OLRQ01 (sample SAMEA3136631, study PRJEB25190) | human gut metagenome | biome: human gut; feature: human-associated habitat; material: faeces | place: Austria | collected 2013
TTATATAATATAAATAATTAAACATTGTTATGATTCTTTGAGGAAGGATATTGAATTATGAGCACAATCACCTTATGTTATTCCCCGGACTGCGAAACCATCTCTTTTGCAGCTGCGGAGCTGGAGCGTTATTTAAAGGCAGTCAATCCTGCATTCGCCTTTTCCCATGCTTCGGAGAGTTCTGCTGCCAATGACTGCACCATCCATCTAAACACGGATCTGGATCCGGAGCTTTCATCCGGTCTGGATTCCAGAGCCGATGACCTGTTTTTGATTTCTCTTTCCAATGGAAAAGGAAGCATTCAGGGAAGCAATCCGCGAAGCGTGCTTCTTGGTATGTATGCATTTCTCCGCAGGCTTGGCTACCGTTTTCTTTTGCCGGATGAAACCGTTATGCCCCATCAGCTTTCCCTTGCAGACCTGACCTGTTCTTACTCACACAGAGCCTCCCTGCGCCACAGAGGCGTCTGCATTGAGGGGGCTGACTCTCTTGAAAATGTTCTGGATTTTATTGACTGGCTTCCCAAGCTTGGATTCAACAGCTTCTTTCTTCAATTTAAGGAGCCCTATATTTTTCTGGAAAGATGGTATCATCATACCCTGAATCCAACAAAGGATCCCATGGAACTCACGGAAGCATTCCTGCAGGACTGCTACAAAAAAATGCATGAAGCTATGAAAAAGCGTTCTCTTCTCCTCCACGCCGCCGGACATGGATGGACCTGTGAAGCCATCGGGCTGCCATCTATAGGATGGGTGCCAGAAAAAGCAAAGCCTTCCCCTAAGGTTCAAAGGCTTCTTGCCCTGGTCAATGGAAAAAGAGAATACATCGACCGTATTCCCATGAATACCAATCTATGCTACTCTGACCCGGAAGCCATCGACCGTTTCTGCAATACAGTGGTTGATTATGTAAAGGAGCACCCGGACACAGATTATCTGCACATCTGGCTGGCAGATGAATACAACCATATCTGCGAATGCGAAAGCTGCCGGAAAACCACTTTGTCGGATCAGTATGTACATCTTTTAAACTTGATTGACCAGCGCCTTACCCAAGAACATCTGGACTGCAAGCTTGTGTTCCTTCTTTATCAGGAGTTGCTGTATCCGCCTGTAAAGGAACGGTTCCAGAATCCGGACCGTTTTGTCCTCATGTTTGCTCCCATCAGCCGGACCTTCCGGGAATCCTATCCGGACAGGATCCAGGAGGTTCCCATTTCGGAATACAGGCGCAACCAGATGGTTCTTCCTGTCACCATTGAGGAAAACCTTACCTTTCTCGCAAAATGGCAGAAAATTTTTGACGGGAACAGCCTGGTTTACGACTACCCTCTTGGCCGTGCCCACTATGGGGATTTCGGCTATGTTTCCATCAGCAAAGTACTTGCAGGGGACATTCATCATGTAAAAAACCTCCATCTGGATGGCTATATCAGCTGCCAGGAGCTACGTGCATTCCTTCCAAACGGACTTCCCAATTATGTAATGGGATATCTGACCCTTGACACAGAAGAAAGCTTTGATTCCCTTATGGATGAATATTTCCAGGCAGCCTACGGTTCCATGGCTGATGAAGTCAAAGAATACCTAACCCGGATTTCCCAGCTGTCAGACTGTGATTACTTTAACCACATCGGTCCCAGAACCAATCCTGCTGCTGCCTGGAAATACCAGCAGCTTTCTGATTACGTGTCCGGCACAGCAGAAGACCTTTTAAATCGCGCCAAAGACAGCCATCAGATTTCGGACCGCTTCCAAAAGCTGCTGACTTTTCACAGGGAATATGTGCTTTTGCTTACAGATGCACTGGTTTCTCTGGCATCCGGTGACGCGGATGCAGCTGATGAGAAATTCAGCCTTTTTGCAGATTTTGTACGGAAAAAAGAAGATTTTATCCAGCCTTATCTGGACGTATACCGGATTCAGGAGGTTGCACACCGCTATACCGGATTTTCCCTGCCGGAAGAACGGACGTCCCAAAATTAAGACTGGCACTATCAAAAATTCAGAGGGAGAAAATTATGTATCAGACTTCCAATTCCAAGCTCACCAACCGAGAACGAATTCTTGCATGTATTTTCCGCAATCCTTCCATTTCCAGAACCGGAATTGCACAGCTTACAGGTATCACGCCTGCCACCGTCAGCCACACCATTTTCCAGCTTCAGCAGGTGCAGCTGGTTTTTGAAGCAGGACATGACCTGGAGGATTCCTCCTCTGCCGGACGAAAGCGTGTGTCTCTTGATATCCGTCCGGAATACGCAGCTGCCCTCGGACTGGAATTTACCAAAAAAACGCTGACTGCATGCGTTACAAATTTAAAGGGAAAGGTTCTCTACCAGTATCAGATTCCTTATTCTGAAAACTTAAGCCTTACCATCACGGAAACCATTATCCAGGTTCTTCAGATGGTTTTAAAGGACTGCGGCATTCCCCTTGATTCTTTTTGCGGAATCGGGATCGGGGTTCCCGGCCATGTAACCGAAAAGGGCACCTTTGTGATCAACAGCAGCAATATCTGGCAGACCTTTGATGCCAATAAGATCCGGGATGCCTTTTCCCTACCTGTTGTATTTGAAAACAATGTGCGCTGTATGGCCCTTGGACAGTACCTTTTCCACCCGGATTACACCCCGGAGAATTTTGCCTTTTTCCATGTGGGTGCGGGCATGTTTTGTGCCAATATTGTGGATGGCAGTCTTTTTACCGGACATACCTTTATCTCCGGGGAGATTGGACACATCATTGCCAACCCCAATGGACTGCGCTGTGAATGCGGCAAGCAGGGCTGCCTTCAGACTGTTGCCAGCGAGTCCTGGCTGATCAAAAACACCCGGCAGCTGTACCAGCTGGACAGCTTCGGGATTCTCCACAGACTGGTCTCCTCTCCGGAGGAAATTACCACAGAAACTATTGCTGCGGCTTACTCCCTTGGGGATGAAGCGGTGTGCACCATTGTTTCCAATGCGCTGAAGTATCTGGGAATCGCCATCTCCAACATTGCGATCCTGAATAATCCGGAAAAAATATACCTGCACGGACAGCTTTTTTCCCACCCGCTGGTTCATTCCGAACTCAGCAGCATTCTCACACAGCAACTTACCTTTGTGGAAAATGACTATGTAAAAAATTTCGAGATTTGCCCATTTGATACCCTGGACGGTGCTACAGGGGCCTGTGCCCTTGCCATCCAGAAGATCTTTTTGAAGAAAGGCCTGACAGAATAATATGACATTAAAAGATATCGCCAGGGAAGCGGGAGTTTCCATTTCCACAGTTTCCAGAATCATCAATGGCAACTCCACCAAAGCCGCAAGCAAGGAGCTGCAGGACAAAATATGGAAAATCGCACGGGCAGGCGGCTATGCGCCTAATACCTCTGCCCAGACCCTGAAGCAGAAAGTTCCTGTGAAGAAAACAACTTCTCCTTCTATTGCCTGTCTTTATGCCCGCAGCCAGGATGCACAGAATGATGCTTTTTTCTCGGCGCTGACTAGAAGCATTGAGCAGGAAGCCCGCAGGGAAGGCTATGTGGTGAAGTACTCTTTTTCTGCTCTGGATATCCACACTCCTTCTGTTTGCGAGCAGATTGAGAAAAATGAGGTGGACGGAGTTGCCATTCTGGGACGATGCGATGCGGCTACCATGAAATTTATGAAGGAACATTTCCGCAAGGTGATCTATACCGGTCTTAACCCTCTGGATGCAAGCTGGGATCAGGTGATCTGCGACGGCAATGCTATTGCCGCTGATGCTGTGCGCCATCTGATTTCCCTGGGACATGAAAAAATCGGCTATATTGGGGAGACCTGCAACGAGATCCGCTATCAGGCTTACTGCAATACCCTGGCGGATCATCACATTGCCTTTGACAAAAATGTGATTGCCAATGTGCCCGGTTCTTCTGAGGGCGGCTATCAGGGTGCTCGCCAGGTTCTGAAACGTTCTTCCAAGGTGACTGCTTTTTTCTGCATGAATGACATTACCGCCATCGGTGCCATCCGGGCTATCAAGGAATGCGGCTATCACATTCCAAATGATATCGCGGTGATCAGCATGGATGATATTGACATCGCACAGTATATTTCTCCCATGCTTACCACTATGCACATCCCCATCGAAGAAATGGGCCGCATGACCGCCAAGCTCCTCATCGACCGCATCAACAACGGCCACACCCTCCCCATGAAGCTGTCCCTGCCCTATTATCTTGCGAAGAGGGAAAGCTGTCCGTGAGGGGGATGAAAGTGCAACTGTCGAGTTATTCTCGGTAGTTCAAACTAAGGAACAATGTAACGTTAAAAAATGAATTTACTATAACGGTGAACAAAATTCGTCAAAGAAAGTAATAAAATTAATACATGGAAAATAGTGATTGAGAAACGAAGGTAAACTGGTTATAATAAAAAAAAGTACAGAACAAACATTCGGATTGTTCTGTACTTTTTTTATTGGGAATGATATAATGCAGACATAGTTATACTAAAGGAAATATACTGTTATTTTTTCAGGAAAAGATCAGGAGAAAACTATGGATCATTTTGAATTGCATTCGGAATACAAGCCAACTGGGGATCAGCCGCAGGCGATTGCGGAACTGGTGAAGGGATTTAAGGAGGGAAATCAGTTCGAGACTTTGCTGGGGGTGACGGGGTCTGGTAAGACGTTTACCATGGCGAATGTTATTGCGCAGCTGAATAAGCCTACTCTGATCCTGGCGCACAATAAGACGCTGGCGGCGCAGCTTTATGGGGAATTTAAGGAGTTTTTCCCGGAGAATGCGGTGGAGTATTTCGTCTCCTATTACGATTATTACCAGCCGGAAGCATATGTGCCATCCTCGGACACCTACATTGCCAAGGACTCTGCCATCAATGACGAGATCGACAAGCTCAGGCTCTCTGCCACTGCTGCCATGTCTGAGCGCAAGGACGTTATCATCATCTCCTCCGTATCCTGTATTTACGGACTGGGTTCTCCACAGGAATTTCAGGACATGATGATCTCGCTTCGTCCGGGCATGACCAAGGACAGGGATGAGGTCATCCGAGAACTGATCGACATTCAGTACACCCGCAATGAGATGGATTTTCACCGAAGCACCTTCCGTGTCCGCGGGGACACTCTGGAGATTTTTCCGGCCAACAGTTCTGATACGGCTGTGCGGGTGGAATTTTTCGGAGATGAGATCGACCGGATTTCGGAAATTGATGTGCTTACCGGGGAAATCAAGTGCCAGCTTGCACATATCGGTATTTTCCCGGCATCCCATTATGTTGTGCCTGCGGAGCAAATCCAGAAGGCGGCAATTGCCATTGAGGAAGAATTAAAGGAACGGGTAGATTATTTCAAAAGCGAGGACAAGCTGATAGAAGCCCAGCGAATTTCTGAGCGTACCAACTTTGATATTGAAATGATGAAGGAAACCGGATTCTGTTCCGGCATTGAGAACTATTCCCGTCATCTTTCCGGTCTGGAGCCGGGGCAGCCCCCTTACACTCTTCTGGACTATTTCGGGGATGATTTTCTCCTTATTATTGATGAGTCCCATAAGACCGTTCCACAGGTAGGCGCCATGTATGCAGGTGACCAGAACCGGAAGCAGACACTGGTAGATTACGGCTTTCGTCTTCCCTCTGCCAAGGACAACCGTCCTCTTAGCTTTGAGGAATTTGAAAATAAGCTGGACCAGGTTCTGTTTGTGTCTGCCACTCCCGGTGACTACGAATATGACCACGAGCTTCTCCGTGCAGAGCAGATCATCCGTCCTACCGGACTTTTGGATCCTAAGGTGGAGGTTCGCCCTGTAGAGGGTCAAATCGATGACCTGATTTCCGAAGTCAACAAAGAAACTGCTAAGAAAAACAAGGTGCTTATTACCACTCTTACCAAGAGAATGGCTGAAGATCTGACTCAGTATATGAAGGATGTAGGAATCCGTGTCCGCTATCTTCATTCGGATATTGATACTCTGGAACGTGCGGAAATTATCCGCGATATGCGTCTGGACGTATTTGACGTGCTGGTTGGAATCAACCTGCTGCGAGAGGGACTTGATATTCCGGAAATCACTTTAGTCGCTATTCTGGATGCGGACAAGGAAGGCTTTCTCCGTTCCGAAACTTCCCTGATCCAGACCATTGGACGTGCTGCCCGAAACAGTAATGGCCATGTTATTATGTACGCAGATGTGATGACGGACTCCATGCGAAACGCCATTGAAGAAACCAACCGCCGACGGGAAATCCAGGAAGCTTATAATGAGGAGCACGGTATCACACCTACTACCATCAAGAAAGCGGTCCGTGACCTGATTGCCGTTTCCAAGGCTGTTGCAGAAACAGAGGTGAAGCTGAAGAAGGATCCGGAATCCATGAGCAAAAAAGAGCTGAAGAATCTGATTTCCCAGCTGGAGAAGCAGATGCGCCAGGCTGCCGCAGACCTGAACTTCGAGCAGGCCGCCGAGCTGCGTGACAAGATGATTGAACTGAAGAAGAATCTGGCGGATGCCGAGAAATAACTTACATCCACCCAAAATTCCAGACGATGTCTGGAATTTTGTCATGGACGCATCATTGTGGACAAAATGTGGGTACGCCCATTATTTTCCCTTGCATTCCTCCCCCAAATATGCTATACTCATGCCCGTTGAAAAGCCCTCAAAACCAAGGTCTTATAGGCTTTTCCGCCGATTCCCGGCGTAGGCCATATACCTTCCGGTATATGCCTCCGCGGCATTCGTCAAATGTCCATGTAAGCATGGCCGCTTGACTCATTGCAGCGCGAAAATGAATCGAGTGTTCGTGACCTTCCACTCGTAAAACAAAACTAAAGGAGACAAATGAATATGAAAAACAAAAGTACCCTGTTTCTGGTGCAGGCAGCGCTGATCGCGGCTGTCTATGTTGTACTGACACTGGTGTTCGCACCGTTTAGCTATGGAGAGATCCAGGTCCGAATTTCCGAAGCCCTGACCATCCTTCCATACTTCACACCAGCTGCCATCCCCGGTCTTTTTGTAGGCTGCATCCTTGCCAATCTGCTTGGCGGTGCCATTCCTCTGGATATCGCATTCGGAAGTATTGCCACCCTCATCGGAGCTGTATTTACCTACAAGCTTCGTAACAGCAGCAAATGGCTTGCCCCGGTTCCGCCGATTGTGGCAAACGCAGTTCTGGTACCATTCGTACTTCGCTACGGATATGGAACCAACCTTCCCATCCCGCTTATGATGCTTACAGTAGGCGCTGGTGAAGTGGTATCCTGCGGAATCTTTGGTATGGTGCTTCTCACTGCACTTTCCAAATACAAGAATACCTTATTTGGCAGACAGGCTTCTGTAAAATAAATTCATAACTGCAAATACCCGATGAAGAGCTTAGTTTATTAACAATTCTCTCCATCGGGTATTTTTTCTATCATACAATCACGCAATCTGCATCCGCAGACAATAGCCTAATCAAAACCATTCATCAACTCTCAGAAATTAGAGCAGGTTTGAAAAAGGCGTTCTGAGCCCTTTCCCCGCAATCTCCTATTCAATCTGTGCCTGCTCTTTCAAAAATTCCAGAAACCTCTCTACGCCCCCGCCAAGCTGCACCACGCCTTCGGGACGTTTTCCAGGAATCTGGGACACATCGAAGAACTCTCCAGCCGCTGTTTTCTCTGTCTTCATAAAGCTGTCGCTTCCGTAAATGCCTTCCTCAATTCCCACATACTCATCTCCCCAGAAGCTGCACTCCTGCGGGCTGATTCCCTCTTTCTCCTCCAGATACTCCAGAATCCGGTCCACATTATCGCTTTTGCTGGAAATTCCAACCTCCAGGTATTTGGCATCACAGGTAGGCTTCACAGTAATCCCATATCGCGCTCCTGCTGCCTCTGAAATATCCAGAAGCCCCTGCAGGCCGCCTTCTACCCCATGCTTTTTCAGGCAGTCCTTCAGCAGATCCAGCTCGTTCCCCTGCATAAACAGGTTATCCCCCCTCTGGTTCTCCACCATCAGGTCGATCTTACAGTAATTCGGTCTGGAAAATACAATGTCCGTGTTCATTCCGTATTTTTCCAGAAGCTCCATGTGAATGTCAAAACAGATCCTGTGAATATCACTGAGCAGTTTCCTGTCCGGAAGCATGTCTGAGAAAACAATCTCCTGTCCATTTTCATATCTGTAATTAAAAGCCCCTCTTCCAAGGCCAAGATACAGATGCTCCAGCTGCTCCTTTGTAAAATACGAATCAAGCTTTCCCCCTGCAATATTTTCCATGGTAGTTCCGCTTACGATCACCAGATTCACCTTCTGATCCAGAAGTGGTCCCATAGCCTTCACAATCTCCTCCACAGGAGCTTTTCGGCTGAGGACAGCAGTGCCGTCCCAGTCAAAAAAGATTCCTTTATATTTCTTCTTCATAAACACTTCCCTCTCCTGGTTCCAGATGTATTTCCTTCTCGTTCAGCTTCAATGTGACAGCATCTCCTGCCGCCAGTTCCACCCTTGTCTTTTCATGGGTCAACTGAATCTTCAGCTTTCTTCCACGGTACAGAAGGTAAAACTGCATACCATTCCACTTTTCCGGTACATACGGGTGCAGTTCCAGCCCGCCGCCGTTTACGCGCACGCCTGCAAATCCATTGATAATCGCCTGCCAGGTTCCCGCCATGTTGGCCGCATGGATACCGGCATAGAAATTATCATGATAGTCATCCAAATCCATTCTGGCAGACTGTGCAAAATATTCATAAGCCTCATCATAATATCCGATCTGGCACGCCAGCATTCCAAATACGCAGTTGGAAAGGGAAGAATGATGCAGGGTCACTTCCTGATAAAAATCATAGTTTCGCTTCAACTCTTCCTTACTGAAGAAGTTGCTGTGCAGATAAAGTCCAAAAATCGCGTCCGCCTGCTTGCACATTCTCTGTCTGTAGACAAACAACGGATGATAGTTCTCATACAGAAGATGTCTCTTCTCCGGCGGGATTCTGGAATCATCCCATGGGCGAAGCATCATAAAACGGTCATCCAGGGCATACACCTGACGGTTTTCATCATATGGAAAATACATGTTCTCCACAATTTTTTCCCAGTATGCAGTTTCCTCCTCTGTAATTCCCATTCTGGAAACAAATGCCTCATACACATCCGCTCCGGCTTCCTTTAGCATCTCCAGAGCCTTCAGTGCATAGCGGATATTTTCCCTTCCCATCAGGTTGGTATAGAAATTGTTGTCTGTAATGGCGTTGTACTCATCCGGTCCGGTCACTGCGCAGATGCAGTATTTTCCGCCCCTGCACTCTGCAAAATATCCCACATCCGCCCAGACTCTTGCGGTTTCCACAAGCACCTCAGCTGCCATGTCCTTGAAAAATTCCAGATCCCCGGTCACGCTTACATACAGCCAGAACGCATAGGCAATGTCCGCATTAATATGATACTGTGCCGTTCCAAGTGGAAAATAGGTGGAAGCTTCTTCTCCGTTAATGGTACGCCATGGATATAAGGCTCCCTTTGGATGTCCCAGAACCTTTGCACGGTCACGGGCCTGATCCAGAGTGCGGAAACGATATTCCAGAAGCTTCTTTGCCAGCTCCGGTGCCGTGTAAACAAATACCGGCAGCACATACATTTCCGTATCCCAGAAATAATGTCCCTCATAGCCTTCCCCGGAAAGTCCCTTTGCGCCCATTCCGGTGCGTCCGTCTCTTCCGGCGGACTGCATAATATGAAACAGGTTGAAGCGGATTCCCTGCTGAAGTGCCTCGTCATCATAGATCTGCACATCGGAAATCTCCCAGAACTCATGGATTTTCGCCTGCTGGGCCTCAAACTCTTTCTGCCATCCGCCCTCAACAGCTTCTTTCAGTTCCTTCTTTGCAAATCCTTCCAGCTTGCCAGCTTCCATATCCTGGCTGGAAGTATAAACCATAAATTTCTCGCAGGTAATGGTGGTATTTTCCGGAACCTCCATTCTGCTTTCACACACAGCATGCCTTTTCTCTTCGTCTGTGCCAAAAACAGTCACAACCTCCCCGGCTCCTGCTATTTTGTATTCACTTGCGCATGCCATTGTCATGCCGCTCTGCAGGGTCGTGCCCTCGTAATACAGCACCCCATCCTCAGCCTGAAGCTTGTCCATATGCAGTCTGCTACCAAAAGGACCGTAACCGATCAGAGGATTGGTCTTTCTGGTATGATTTTCCACATCTCCATTCAGATGGGAACAAATGCGGATCTCCCCAGAAAAATTCACAGGCGTAATCTGGATCTGCTGGTACATCCGGTTTTTGTGCACCAGGGAAACAAAGCGCTTCATCACAAGCTGCAGCTTTTTCCCCTTTGGTGAAGTCCAGGTCAGCTTTCTTTCCACATATCCGTCCTGCATATGAAGGACACGGCTGTAATCCTCCACCTTGCCGATTCGCATGTCGAACAGCTCGCCGTCCCCATAAATTTCCGTTTTCTTCAAATCCGGCAGGTTCAGAAGGGACTGGCTTTTGGTTGGAAAACCGTAATTCCACTCTCCATAAGGAATGTCCACACTCTCATAAAATCCGTTGATAAAGTTTCCTTCCAGACCTTCATCAACGGAAAAATCATATCCTTCCTCGAAGGTACCGCGGGTTCCAATGTATCCGTTGGAAAGTGCAAAGGTTGTCTCATTGCGGTAGTTGGTCTCCATGGAAAATTCTGTCTCTGTGATGTTCCACGGCTCTACCGGGTAAATTGGTTTCTTATTGATATCCATATTCTCATCCTTTCACAGCTCCTGCAGTCAGACTCTCCATAACCTGTCTCTGCAGCAGAATAAACAAAATAATGGTAGGAAGTACCGTCATCACAACCGCCGCAAACAGCGCGGAATAGTTGTTTGCAAAGGTTCCCATATAATAGTTCAGCGCAATCGGCACAGTTCTGGCACGGTCGCCGCTTGTAAGCATCAATGCAAAGTAGAACTCATTCCAGATGTTGATAAACTGGATCATAGCAATGGTCACAAGTCCCGGCTTTGCCAGAGGCAGAATAATATGCAAAAAGGTCTGGATAAAAGTTGCCCCGTCAATATAAGCGGATTCTTCTGTAGAAATGGTTTTGTAATAGCTGACCATAACAAAGAAGGACATTGGAATTCCCATTGCAGAGTACACAATGATCAGGCCCAGCTTTGTATCAAAAATCCCAAGCTTCTGGAAAATGGCAAACAGCGGCTGGGAAATCGCCTGTGCCGGAAGCATTAAGGATGCGGAGATCAAAAGCACGATCAGGGTTTTCAGCTTAAACTGAAATCTGGAAATCACGTAGGCACACATGGCAACCAGTGCCACTGTCACCAGCACGCTGACGCCTACAATGATCACGCTGTTCATGAAATATTTCAGGATCGGCGCATACTGAAGAGCTGCCTTGTAGTTATCCAAACTGAATCTGGACGGCCAGGACAATGCGGAGGAGTTGATTTCCGCATAGGATTTAAAGGAACTGATAAACGCCCACACGATGGGTGCCAGGGAAATAAAGATCAGCAGGATCATAAAGAAATACTTGAAAAAGGACGCGATCCCGTTTTTCACTTTGCTTGTTTTTCTCATTATGCCGCCTCCTTTTTCTCACGGAACAGACCTTTGATCAGAATAACCAGGGTAATTCCGATGATGATCTGAACCACGCCCACTGCGTTTGCTTTTCCATAATTGTTTTCCAGGGTTGCTGCTTTATACAGGTAAATAGGCAGGTTCAGGGTAGACGTTCCCGGGCCGCCCTTTGTGGTCATGTAAATAATATCGAACTGGGAAACCATGGCAACACTGGCAAGGGTTACGCAGGTTCCGCATACATTTCTCATCAGGGGCAAGGTGATATAACGGTCTGCCTGCCAGGGCGTTGCGCCGTCAATGGCTGCTGCCTCATAAATTTCCTTGCTCACAGCCCCCATCTCTGCCAGGAAAATAATGGTGTTAAATCCAGAGTAGAAAATCCAGGTTGCGGTTACGGTCCAGAATGCATATCTGGAATTTCCGAACAGGTTTGGAACCATGGCATAGTTCACGCCAAAGAAATCCAGAACAGGCTTCACAATTCCAAACATAGGATTCAAGAGCAGGGTAAACATCACGCCGGTTGCCGCTGTAGGAATGATATTCGGGATCATGTAAGCAGTTCTTGCGATTTTCCAGCCCTTTGGCTTTCTTCGAAGAACAATGGCCATGGCAAGACCTACGCCTACGTGAAGAGTAGACTGCAGCACTACCCACAGAAGGGTATTTCGGATGGAACAGATAAAATCACTGTCGCTAAAAATTGTAATGAAGTTTTTGATTCCCTGAAAGGCAGGTGCGCTAAATGCTGTATAATCACACAGAGAGGTGTAAAAAACCGTGATGATTGGAGCCGCATACACAAGCGCGAACAAAATCATGCAGGGAATGGTAAACAGGAAAATCCATATTTTTTTATTTTTCGTATTCATTCTTTCTCCCCATAAAAGCAGCCTGTCACCAAAGCTGTATCAGGTGACAGGCCTTTTACATTATTCCAGATTCTTTGCTGCCGCTTCTGACAGTTTTGTGCAGAACTCTTCTGCTGTGATGTTTCCATATGCCAGTTCCGGAAGCTCTGTTGAGAATGTATCGATTGTGTTCTGATACCAGTATGCCTGATTCTGTCCGTAAGTCACGCCTGCTTTTCCCTGGATCTCAAGTGCCTGTGCCATCAGAGGATCGCTCTCAGAAAGGGTCTCCGGGATCTCAAGATTGTCAGATACAGGCTGTAATCCGGTCATTTCCAGTGCCTTGATCTGGTTTTCCGGTGTGGTCTCAAATTTCAGGAATGCAACAGCTGCCTCGATCTTTTCAGGATCGGTAGCACCTACCATATCACCAGGTGTTGGAACCATTTCCATTCCGTTTCCAGGAAGAAGCATGATGCCGACTTTGTCATAGAAGCCTTCCGGTGCTTTCTCTGTTTCGGAGAAATCCGGGATCATCCATGGTCCATTCGGGAACATTGCAACTTCACCGTTGAAGAAGTGGGTTGCCATCGGATCGTATTTGCCGCCAACTGCATCTGGTGTTGTGTAGTTCTGGAACATTTTCTGGATGTTCTCAGCTGCTGCGATTACTTCCGGTGTATTGTAGTCTGTTGGATACATGGTGTTCATCCACTCATTTCCAGCCTCTCCGTTGGTTCCGATCAGAGCGCTCATCCAAAGGTTGGTCAGCCAGCCGGAGTCCGCACTGTCCATTCCGATCGGGGTGATTCCTGCTTCTTTTAACTTGTCGCATGCTTCGAAAAACTCATCCCAGGTTGCATAAGCAACTTCCGGTGCTTCGATTCCAGCCTGCTCAAACAGGTCTTTGTTATAGTAGATATAGGAAACCTCTTTGGAAACCGGGATGCCGTAGATCTTGCCGTCTACTGTATTGAATTCCAGGGAAGTATCGTCAAACAGAGATTTCCACTCCGGATCCGCATCCAGATAAGGGGTCAGGTCTGCTACCTTTCCGGATTTTGCAGCCAGCTCAATGATGTTGTTTCCGCCGTTGAAAACGATGTCCGGCAGATCTCCGCTGGAGATGAGAAGCTTGATTTTCTGGTTGAATGCATCTGTAGTAGGAATTTCCTCAAAGCTGAACTCTACATTCTTGCCTTCCTCTGTCTGCTGGAAAGCCTCGAACAGATAGGAATAATACTCAGCTGCGTAGTCGGTTCCTACGTGATAGTTGATTACGCTTAAGGTTACTTTTTCATCATCGGCAGCCATTACAGGTACAGCCATTCCTGCACACATAGTTCCGATCAGTGCTGCTGCCATAATTTTAGAAATCATTTTTCTTTTCATGATGTTCCTCCTTCGTTTCGGTTGATGACTGTATTATAGCCTGTAAAGACGCATTTTTTAATAAAAGACCTTGTGCTGTTCCTTGGAAATTCCTGCATATTTTTCACAAAATTTTCACATATCATGCCCATTCATTCTACTGTTTAAAAATTTTGTCCTCTTCTTTAAAATACATGACATTCCTGCAAATTTAATTGATGTACTTTTTTAAATGTGGGATAATAATATATTATGATCGAGAATTGCGGGAGCTGCTTTGCAGCGGAGCAATTCGTGGATATCAAGTTAGGGGCAAAAGACCTTTTGCCCTAACATCATATTATATAAGGAGGTCTTCCAGTTTTGGCCAAGCGTGCTCCTAAGAAATATCCCTCTCTCAGATTTTTTATTACCGTCACCATCATGATCATTGTAGGGCTGGTTCTGGTATTGTCTGTGGGATTTTATTATATCAAAACATCTTCTATATTAAGAAAAACCTCCCGGGATTCCATTGTGCGGGAGCTAAACCAGGTCAATGATACCATACAGGATCAGGTGGAGATCATTGATTCCATCATTCCCCTTTTCATGTCCAATGAGGTGATCCAGAATGCGCTGGAAAATCCGGGAGCCGGAATCAATTATCCTTTTTCCGTAGAGCGGCAGATGTCCTACATCTACAATAGCTCCGCCCTCTCTGAGAAGAACTTTACAGACTCCATCTATATTTACAACAGCCGTTCCACGGTCTACCACGCTTATACTTCTGGAATCCTGGAAAATGTGGACGACACCTCCGAGTTTCTGCAAAGCACTATTGATTCCGCCAACCCGCACCTGATGTGCTATACGTCACCGCTTCACGACCAGAATATGTATTTTGCCCGCAACCTGTACAGCAGCAATTCCGGGAACCGGATCGGCATGATCGTCATCAACATCAATGCACAGAAATGGATCGAATACTGCTCCAAAACCATTGATCCGTCCTGGTTTATTATGCTGTTTAACAAAGAATTTTCCCTTAGTTCGGACTCTGATTTTTCAAAGGATCAGCTTCTGGATCTCTATTCCAGTCTGACTGCACAGAAAAATTCCGTTTTGTTTAAGGAGCAAAGCTTTGGAGGCCGTGATTATTTCATGGCATCCCAGTCCCTGGAACGGCTTGGACTTACCTCTGCAGTGGCCGCCCCCAAGGACCTGCTTTTGGAAAACCTGAACAGCACCCTGAAGTCTTATCTTCTGGTGACTCTGGCTGTGGCACTTCTTTCCCTGATGGCAGCCTTTATTATTTCCCGGGCAGTCACCCGCCCCATTGACACCATGATCTTTCACATCAATGAGATTTCAAAGGGAAACCGAAGCGCTCTTCCACCGGAAGGCTTTTACCAGGAATTCCGTGTGTGGGCACAGTCCTTTAACCAGATGCTGCTTCAGCTTGACACCTATTACCAGGATATTTACCAGCAAAAGCTGCTGATCAAGAACGCCGAGATTCGGGCACTGCAGTCCCAGATGGACCCCCATTTCCTTTTCAATGTGCTGAACACCATTGCCTGGAAGGCCCAGATGATCGACAATGAGGAAATTTACGAGATGGTGATTTCCCTGGGAAGCCTGCTGAAAATGAACACCCTTTCCCGGAACCACAATTTCACCAGCATTTCCATAGAAATGGAATATGTACGGCTTTACGTGTATCTTCAGCAGATGCGCTTCGAGGACAAAATTTCCTGTGACATCCAGATTCCGGAACAGGTACTTTCCTGTGAAATTCCCTGCCTTTCCATCCAGCCCCTTGCGGAAAACGCCATTGTCCACGGCCTGGAGCCCAAGAAGGGAAAAGGCCATCTGATCATCCAGATCATAGAGGGAGACGACAGCCAGCTGGAAATCTGTATTATAGACGATGGAATCGGTTTTGAGGTGATCCCGGACATTCAGTCCATTGCCTCCTCCGAGAAGGACAGCCACACCCACATCGGCATGAAAAACCTGGACAAACGGCTGAAGCTGCTTTACGGACCGGATTCGGGCATCCGGATCACAAGCATTCCAAACAAATGCACCACCGTTTCCTTCCACATTCCAAGAAAGGAGTTTACCCATGATATTTAAGCTTCTTGTAGTTGACGATGAAGTCACTATGCGAAAAGGTATTTCCAATTACATGAACTGGGCGTCCATTGACTGTCAGGTTGTGGGAAGCGCTTCTGACGGCGTGGAAGCCATGGAATTTCTGAAAAGCCAGCCTGTGGACATTGTGATCACGGACATCAAAATGCCTGCAGCAGACGGCCTTGAGGTGGCGCGCTTTGTCCACGAAAACTATCCCCGGACAAAGGTGATCATCCTCACCGGCTATGCGGATTTTGAGTATGCCCAGACTGCCATTAAGTATCACGTAACCTCTTTCATCTTAAAACCCACCAACAAAAAGGAACTGTTCGCCGCAGTGCAGGAAGCCCAGAAACAGCTGATCGTCTCCCAGCAGCAGGAGAACATTGCAAAGGAAGGAGTCTTTTTCCTGAAGGATCAGCTGATGCAGGAGCTCACCGACCATCTCTGCACAGAGGAATTAAAGGAAAAGCTTCTCTCCCTTGGGCTTCACATGGACTGCTATTATGTGGCAGCCTTCAAGCCATCCTCCGATGAGCCGGATCTGTCTGCCCTGAAAAAGATCGTCATCGAAGAGAAAAAGAACACCTACTGCTACCGCTACAATAACCTGATCCTTAACGTGTATTTCCAGAATCAGCCCTCTGCTTCTGTTCCGGAATATATTCTGGAAAACTGCCGGGAGATTTCCGGTATTGTAAAGGCTTTCAGCTCTTCTGAGATCCTTACGGGGATCAGCGCCCTTCATCAGTCTCCGGAGGCTTTCCAGACTGCTGTTTCCGAGGCGATCCAGGCTCTTACCCATAACTTTTACAGCGAACAGAATATTTCTGTTTTCCACACTGCTGGCCCGGAAGAGCCTGCAGAGCTTTCTGTAGAAAACTCCCTGGATCTGTACCAGATTGAAAGCAGCCTGAACAACTGGGATTTCCAGGAGGCCGCTTCTGTTTCCAGCCACATTTTTTCCAAGTTCAAAACCAGCTTTACCAATTCCCAGGATGCCAAGAACATCTGCTCCCAGATCTACTACATCTGCTGCCGTGTCATGGTAAAAAAGGAGCTGGATCCGGTGCCCATTTTGTATCTGGAAAAGCTTCTGGGATCCCGGGATATTTTTGCCCTGGAAAATACAGTGACGGAAATTATGGAATACACAAGAGAGAACAGCATGTCCGCCCACGCAGTTCCCAACTATATTATTGAAAACACCATCCGTTATATTTCCCAGAACCTGGCGGGAAATCTTTCCCTGGACGTTATTGCCCAGGAGCTGCACATTTCCCCTTCCCATTTGAGCCGTACCTTCAAGAAAGCCACCTCCGGTTCTCTTACTGAGTACATCAATAAGGAACGGATCAGCAAGGCAAAGGAGCTTCTCCAGAATACAAACCTGCTCACTTATGAGATTGCGGAGGCAGTAGGCTACAAAGACGCCACCTATTTTTCCTCTATCTTCCGCAAATATGAGGGAATCAGCCCTTCTGAATATAAAGCGAAGTTTTTTGTTGCACAATCTTCTCATATCCCTTATAATTAATTCATTAATCTTTTAACATATTAAAGAGGGAAAGTAGAGGAAAAACAAATGAAAAATCTATGGACAAAATGGACTGGGATTGCTCTTGTGAAGCGAATCCTGGTAGGTCTGATCCTGGGCGCCATCCTGGGAGTGGCAGCGCCTGGTGCCACCAGCATTGCCATTCTGGGCGATGTATTTGTAGGTGCCTTAAAGGCCATCGCACCCCTTCTGGTATTCTTCCTGGTTATCAGTTCACTGTGCAACGCAGGAAAATCCCACGGCGGCGTCATCAAAACAGTGGTTGCGCTTTATATGTTCAGTACTGTTCTGGCAGCTGTGATCGCTGTATTTGCCAGCATGATCTTCCCGGTACAGATAACGCTGACCAATGCGGCAGCTGATGCCACAGCGCCGCAGGGAATTGTGGAAGTTCTGAACAATCTTCTTCTAAACGTGGTTGCCAACCCCATCTCTTCTCTGGTAAACGCAAACTATGTAGGAATCCTTACCTGGGCTATTCTTCTTGGACTTGCCTTCCGCGGCGCTGGCGACACCACCAAGAAAGCACTTGCAGATATTGCAGACGGCACTTCTCTGGTAGTCAGCTGGATCATCAACCTGGCACCATTTGGAATCTTCGGCCTGGTATTTAACACCGTATCCACCAACGGACTGGATATTTTCACTACCTACGGAAAACTTCTTGCCCTTTTGGTTGGCTGCATGCTTTTCATTTACTTTGTAACCAATCCCATTCTGGTTTACTGGTGCATCCGTCAGAATCCTTATCCGCTGATCCTGCACTGCCTGAAGAAAAGTGCCATCACAGCCTTCTTCACCAGAAGCTCCGCAGCCAACATTCCGGTAAATATGAAAGCCTGCGAGGAAATGGGACTTGACCGTGATACCTACTCCGTAACCATTCCTCTTGGCGCTACCATCAATATGGACGGAGCTGCCATCACCATCACCGTTATGACAATGGCAACTGCTTTCACACTTGGAATCCATGTTGACATCCCAACTGCTATCATCCTCAGCCTTCTTGCAGCACTTTCTGCATGCGGTGCTTCTGGTGTGGCAGGCGGATCCCTTCTTCTGATTCCTATGGCCTGCTCCTTGTTTGGAATTTCAGATGATATCTCCATGCAGGTAGTTGCAGTTGGATTTATTATCGGAGTCATTCAGGATTCTGTGGAAACCGCACTGAACTCTTCTTCCGACCTGCTGCTTTCTGCTTCTGCAGAGTTCAGACAGTGGAGACTGGAAGGGAAGAAAATTACATTCTAAGTAAAACAGTATCTGGCACATTTTTGAGGTCTGTATGGAAGTTCGCCAGCTTCCATGCAGCCTCTTTTTTGTTGATTTCTTTTACCAATACATTTCCCCAACACCCTCTGATTTATGCGTGGCAGGCTTTCTCTCACAAATACTGCATCATATCTTTTCTTTCATTGAAATCCCCGCAGCTTCTTCAGAATCCGTTTCTCCATCCTTGACACCTGCACCTGGGACACTCCCATTTTCTTCGCCACATCCATCTGGGTCATATCCTGGAAATACCGAAGTCCGATCAGCTGGCGCTCCTCTGGCTCTAACTTTCTCAGCATTTCTTCCAGGAAAATCTTATCCAGAAGCTTCTGGTGGCTGTCCTCTTTCTCCGGAAGCCGGTCCACCAGCTGCAGGTCTGTGCCGTCCCCTTGGTACACCGTCTTATAAATGGAGTCCACCTCAGCCGCAGACTCCATGGTCATGGCAAGCTCCTCCACCGGCATGTCCATAGCTTTGGAAAGCTCCCCCATATCCGGCTCCCTTCCCAGCTTTTTCTCCATTTCCTCCCGCACTTTATAGATTTTATACTGGTTTTCCTTTATGGAACGGCTTACCTTCAGAATGCCGTCATCCCGAAGAAAACGCTTGATTTCCCCGACAATCATAGGTACTGCATAGGTAGAAAACTTCACATCAAATTCCGGATTGAACTTATCCACTGCCTTCAGAAGACCGATGCTTCCAATCTGAAACAGATCCTCCATTTCCACCCCTCTTCCAAGAAAACGCCGGGTTACACTGTATACCAGTCCCATGTTCTCTGCAAACAAGGTATCTCTTGCTTCTTTATCCCCCTGGTGAGCACGCCCGATGAGAGCAAGAGTATGGTCCATGTGTCCTCCTGATCATTTTCCTATTTTTTTGCTCATATGCACACAGGTTCCTTTCCCCACCTGGGAAGTCACCTTCACCTCGTCCATAAACGCCTCCATAAATGTAAATCCCATGCCGGACCGATCCTGGTCTGCCCGGGTGGTATACAAAGGCTCCATAGCTTTGGCAATATCCGGAATCCCCACGCCGTCATCCTCAATGTCCAGATAAATGGTGTTCTCCTTGAGCCTGCATTTCATCCGGATCTTATGTATCTCCCCTTTGTATCCGTGGATGATACAGTTGGTAACCGCTTCCGATACGGCAGTCTTTAAGTCCGCTACTTCCTCAAGAGTGGGATTCAGCTGGGTGCAGAAAGCCGCAGCCGTCACCCTTGCCAGCCCCTCATTCTCCGGCCTGCTGTCAAAAATAATGGTCGCCTCGTTTGAATTTTCCATTATACGCTCCTCCCTTCCATCTGTGTTTCCGGCTCTGTTTTTTCCACTTCCAGAAATCTGCTCACTCCTGACAGTCTCAAAAGCTTCTCAATATACCCGCTTACATGGCAGGCCTTCATGCACCCGGAGCGCATGCCAAGAGCCCGGTACCGGCCCATAATCAGCCCCACCCCGGAGCTGTCCATAAACTCGGTATCCCCAAAGTCAAAGCAGATGGTCCGGATGTAGATTTTTCCCATAATGCGGTCGGACTCTCTGCGAATCAGTTCCGATGCCGGATGATCCAGTTCCTGTGGCAGCTTAATATTCAGACAAGTTCCCGTGGTTTCAAAAACAGGTTTCATGCGTAAAAACCCCCTTATTTTATTCTTTCCATAAATTGATTTTTTATGCACACTCTAAGACGAAAAAAGGGATGTACAAAAACTGTACATCCCCAATCCAGAGGTTCCTCTTAACTGTATTTCCGGTCAAGATATCCATGAATTGCTCCGCTGCAAAGCAGCTCCCACAATTCTCATCATTCATAATAATGAAAATCGCCGTCCTCATCGTAATATCCGTCTTCTTCGCTGTAGTCGGAATTATCGTAACCGCTGTCACCGGACTCATCATAACCTGATTCATCCGTCTGATAATCCGTTCCGTCACTGCTTCCATCGCCGGAATCTGAACTATCCGTACTTCCGTCAGAAGTGCCGTCACTCTTGATTCCGGACACTCCGGTCTCCGAACAGATAGTATTATAAATTCCCTTTACATCATCACCGATCTGATCCTCATAGACCTTCTGGATCTCCAGCGCTGCTGCGTCATACTCATTCTGCTTGTAGGCCACATAGGCATTGAGAAGCGCCTGATAGCTGGTACTCTTCTTCTGCTCGCTGTCAAGCTGCAGGGTAACCTCCTCGGCTACATCCCCGGATTCCTTGGCCTGTCCCTGGACTCTGGTAAGCTCTGCTCCCTGGCTTGCCAGGGATTCGCTGTACTGCACGATCTGCTGGTTAGCCTCCCGGTAAATCCCCTGCTTGATGGCAGGCACTGCCAGAAGCCAGAACGCCGCTGCTCCCGCCGCAACACCTACCATCAGGGTCACAAACAGGGAAATCCTGGAATTCTCTTTATAGGCAGCAGACTGCACTGCCGCGTTTCTTGCCACCTCATCCCCATAGGATTCTTTGGCTTTCTTTCCAAACAAGCCCTTCTTCTGCTGATCCAGTCTGGTGGTTACCCCAGTGCGCTCATCCACTTCCCGCAAGAAGCGTAAGGTGGTGGTATTGGTCTTATCAATGCGCGCCGCTTTTCTCAGGATCCTTCTTGCTTTGCCCCAGTCATGGTTCTTCATGTAAATAAGGGCCAGCAGATGATATCCCTTGATCAACTTGGAATTCTGGGTAAGGATCTTCCGCAGCTGGATGGCTGCCATGTCCTCATGTCCGTCCCGGCAAAGAGCCAGGGCATTGTTGTATTTCCGAATGGTCTCGTTGATGGCGTCCAGCTTGTTGGAGTTCGCCTGAAGACGATTGATATATTCGTTTGCAATATTTCGGGTAGGTTGCAGATTCTTGCTGATCACCCACTCGCTAAGTGCCGCAACCACCTCTCCGGTTTCAAAATAAACAAGTCCCAGCAGATTTCTCGCCTGTATGTTCCGTTTGTTAAAGGTAAGGCTCTGCTTCAGACAGTTAACGGCTCCTGAAAGGTCCCGGATACTGGCCTTCTCCAAGCCCTGATTGTAATAAAGTTTGGATAGATACTCCACCTTTTTCTGGATCAGGACGTTGCACCCGCAATGAGGACAGTAATCCAGGTCCTTATCTGCCAGGAACGCGCCGCAATTCATACAATTCATTCAGTATCTCCTGTTCTATTTCATCCTGCGTCCGCTCTTGGACTCCCTCAGCATCTCCTGAAGGATATCCAGAATATCGGTCAGTTCTCTGTCGTAAATAGCCTCTTCCGCGTCTGTCACATCCAGACATGGCTCAAATTTCTTCAGTTCCTCTTCGTAATCGATCATAAAATTCCTCCATAAACTCCCCGCATTTATTTCTGCAAAAGAGCCTTAATTTCTCCCACCAGGTAAAGAGAGCCTACACAGAACAGCATTCCGTCCTCTCCCTTCGACTCACATGCCATATGAAAAGCCTCCGCAATATGATCAGAATTGCCCACTTCTTTACAGCCTTCCTTCCGGAAAATCTCTGCCAGATCAGCAGATGGCACCTCTCGGTATCCTCCTACCTCTGTGGTTACAACCTTCCGGAAACGGATTCTGCTGCAGATGGTATGGATCATGTCCTGATAATCCTTATCGCTTACCGCGGAAAACAGAAGGGTCAGCGGATACTCCTCCTGAAAACGCTCCGCAGTTTCCACAAACCTGCGGACACCATCCTCATTGTGTGCGCCATCCACGATCACACCTGGCAAAATGGTCTCCATTCTGCCCTGCCATCTGGTGTTCCTGATTCCTGCCTGCAGCTGCTCCATGGTCACCGGAATCTCATCTTTCAGCACTTCCATGGCAGTCAGTGCCAGAGAAGCATTCATCACCTGATACCATGCAATAAACGGAATGTGGAAGCTGGCATTCCCATAATAACTGTCCTTCAGGGAAAAATCAATGCCGTCTTTGTTATTTCCAAGCACTTTCGCCCCGTCCTGAACCACTTTATATGCCGGACTTCCAAGTTCTTTCGCCTTGGCAGCGATCACCTCTGCGGCATCTGAATCATTTCCGTCATAAATTACAGGAACTCCCGGAACAATAATTCCAGCTTTCTCTCCAGCAATCTCTCTTACCGTATTTCCCAAAAACTGCATGTGATCCAGACTGATGGAAGTGATCACGCAGGCTACCGGATTCTCCACTGCCGTAGTCGCATCCAGTCTTCCCCCAAGTCCTGTCTCCAAAGTCACATAATCCACACCAGCCTCAGCGAAGATCACCATTCCCATAAGGAACAGCATCTCAAAATAAGTAGGATGGTAGCTTCCCTCTGCCACCAGCTCATCTGCCAGCGCCTTCACTCTCTCAAAAGCCTTCAGAAATGTCTCATCCTCAATATTCACCTCATTGATCTGAAAACGTTCATTAATCTTCACCAGATGGGGAGAGGTAAACAATCCGCAGGAATACCCTGCCTCCCTGAGAATAGAAGTCAGGAACGCACAGGTGCTTCCCTTCCCATTGGTTCCCGCAACATGTATCACCTTAAATTTCTCCTGTGGATTCCCCAGTCTCCTCAGACATTCTCTGGTATGCTCCAGACTGTTCTTCGTCGTAAACTTCGGAGTCTCCTCAATATAAGCAACCGCTTCCTCGTAATTCATACTCTTCAACCACCATTTTTATCTATTGTATTTCTTTATGTAAAATCACTTCATCTGTGCACAATGCACATCCGTAATTACTCTACCATTATATAATAGTCACACCAGAAGTCCACCCCTAATCGTAACTTTTTATCCGACAAAACCCGCCGCACCAGATAGCGGATATTATACGTAAAAAAAGGAGAGGACACTGTCTGAGCTCCAACGGAGCAAGTTTGTCCTCTCCTTTCTTCGGTTTTAGCAAAATTCTGCCGTCTTAGATTTTTCGGGTTCTGCGCACCGCCCCCAAAGCAGGCACGATGGAACCGGGCACCCCCCTACCGGGAAGCCACCTTCCACTGACTGTCATAAAGTGCATAAACCGCCCTGTCAAAGCTCTTGCTAAGAGCCTTCCTAGTCGAACTGTTGCTCCTCTGCACCACCGCCAGCCTGTCAAAATCCGACAGCTCTGTTCCCGAAATCACCAGCATCGTCGGACTCACATACGCCGTATCATACCACTCCCCATTCAGCTTCATCTGACTGGACGGCGTAAAATTCGTCCCCTGAATATAATAAGTCCAATCCGAATCCGACACAAGCCTGATCGAATCAAGGGTCACATCATAAAGCCCCATCTTCATCTTCGTCCGCGCAAACGGATTCTCTCCGCCATAAGCATATCTCTTGCCATAAAGCACATCATACTGCAACGTCTCCAGATCCACCTGATAATTCTTGGTATTCCTTCTCGCCTGATGATACTTCATAATGGTACCCTCATGAATTCCAACCCGATCCAGCACCTCCGCCGCGATCTGGTAAGAAGCCAGATTCTCATCCTTCTTGGTCAGTCCCATATTATCCCAGATCACATACTCCGTCTGGAACAGATACTTATTCTCAAGATCCTCAACCGTAAGTCCCATGGTCGGCAAATGATCCCCATACATTACCAGAATCACATCCTCCGGATAATCTGCCAGAGCATCTGTCAGCTCCTTTACAAACTGATCCATCTCATGAATCTGATTTACATAATACTCCCACTTGCAGTCCAGCTCTTCCGTAGGAGACCCGGACACGGTAATGGCAGGATTATCCAGAATCGGCTCACTGGGGTAATCTCCATGTCCCTGCACGGAGATTGTATATACATAATCCGGTTCTTCTGTGGAATCCAGACATTTCAAGATTTCATCTGTCAAAATGCTATCCTTTACCCAGCCAAGTGGATTCTGCAGATTTTCATTTTCCATGTACTCCTCCGAGGTAAAGGTATCAAACCCCAGATTCGGAAAAACAGATCGTCTGCCATAGAAATTTGCTTCATTGTTATGTACCGCATGAGTAGAATATCCAAGATTCTTCAAAACATAAGGAACGCTCTCACAGGTAGTCTCTTTGAGTATACTCTTATAAGGATACTCACCAGGACCAAAATAATGAAGACTCATTCCCGTAATTGTTTCAAATTCCGTATTTGCAGTACCTGCTCCAACAGCCGGCACCTTATAATATCCGGAAGAATATTCCTTCATCAGCTTCCTGAAATTGGGAATCGGATCCTCAGAAATATTCAGATAATTTACCAATGTAGGATCAAAGAAGGATTCCAGCTGAAGAAACAGAATATTCGGTCTTTTTCCATCTTCCTTGGTTTCCGGAAGATTGGACTCTGTCTTCTCAATTCGCTTAATTTCTTCCTCTGAGTAATCTCTTGGCTGACTGATACCCGTATTAAAAATAGTAGTTGCCAGACAATAAGGATATCCATAATCTTCATAAGCAAAGGCAATATTTCCAAAATAATTGGACAGTACTCTTTTTTCAAGAGCCAGCTGGGTTATGCCTCCAAAAGCCACCGCACCGACAACAATCATAGGAATCACATACCGATACTTAATCTTCTGCTGATACTTCGGTCCCTTTATAAAAAGAATCAGAAGCGCAAAAAGCACAAGCCCGATAATAATACATCCGATTACCACTCCGTAAAACGGAAGATACTTCTGCATGATCGCAATTCCATCTGTAAGCATATGCAGATCCGGACCCGTAAACGGAGTTACACGGTTTAACAGCAAAATACAGTTTACAATACCGAGAAACAACCAGAAAACAGAAACCACCACCCGCCAGAAAACACGCCTGTGAAACAGGTACACGATCAGCATGGTAGTAAAAATAAATGCCGTATTATAAGCAAACACCAACGGTTTTCCCGTCATATAATTCCAGGCATCTGCTATAGAATGGCGGCACAGTGCTTCTATGATAAAATAGAGCACTGCGCACCAGAGAGCCTGGAGAATCAGGGAAATCTTATTGCAAAATTTGCTCAGCTTCATCCAAATTCTCCTTTTTATCACTTCAGCTGCTCAAGCTGTGTGTTAACCTTATCCTTCATCTCTTTATACTTCGCAAGCTTCTCCTTCTCTGCATCAACCTTTGCAGCCGGAGCCTTATTTACAAAGTTCGGGTTATTCAGCATACCCTCGCAGCGGGCAATTTCCTTGGCCAGTCTCTCCTGCTCCTTTGTCAGTCTCTCAAGCTCTTTTTCCTTGTCAACAAGGTCCTCAAGAGGCATGTAAACAACGGCATTGGAAACAACAACGGAAACTGCATCCTCGCCAATTCCTGCCTTATCCTGCTGAACATGGATTTCTTTTGCAAAAGCAAGATTTACGAAAGACTTCTTGCTGTTCTCATACATCTGGCAGATTGCGTCATCTTTTCCAACAATGATCAGATGAGTCTTTCTGTTCTGCGGAACATTCATGCTGGTTCTTGTATTACGGATGCCTCTTACAACCTCCTGGAAGCTTCCGATTGCAAGCTCAGCCTCCGGAGAATTCCACTCGTCCTTGTAAACCGGCCAGTCAGAGATCATAATGGACTCTTCCTCCGGAAGCAGGGTGCAGTAGATTTCCTCAGTGATGAACGGCATAAACGGATGAAGAAGCTTCAGTCCCTGAGTCAGTGCAGTGCGAAGTGTCCACAGAGCCTCGTTTGCTGCCTTCGGATCTTCTTCAGCTTTCCACAGACGAACCTTGGCGATCTCGATGTACCAGTCACAAAGCTCATCCCACAGGAAGTCATAGATCTTCTGAACTGCAATACCCAGCTCATATTTCTCCATGTTGTCGGTTACTTCTTTGATTACATTGTTCAATCTGGAAAGGATCCACTTGTCCTCATAGCAAAGAGAAGCGCTCTCGGGCTCTGTTACGGTCTTTCCTTCCAGGTTCATCAGAACGAAACGGGAAGCATTCCAGATCTTATTTGCAAAGTTACGGCTGGACTCTACACGCTCCCAGTAGAAACGCATGTCGTTTCCAGGTGCATTTCCGGTCATCAGGGTAAGACGAAGGGCATCTGCGCCGTACTTGTCGATTACTTCAAGAGGATCAATACCGTTTCCAAGAGATTTACTCATCTTGCGGCCCTGAGAATCTCTTACAAGACCGTGGATCAGTACATGATGGAACGGTGTCTTGCCTGTCTGCTCAAGCGCAGAGAATACCATACGGATAACCCAGAAGAAAATAATATCATATCCGGTTACCAGCACATCTGTCGGGTAGAAATACTCCAGCTCCGGTGTCTTGTCTGGCCAGCCAAGTGTGGAAAATGGCCACAGTGCAGAGCTGAACCAGGTGTCCAGAGTGTCCTCATCCTGATGAAGATGTGTGCATCCGCATTTCGGGCATTTCTTTGGCATTTCTCTTGCAACAACCGTCTCACCGCACTCATCGCAGTAGTAAGCCGGGATTCTGTGTCCCCACCACAGCTGACGGGAAATACACCAGTCACGGATATTCTCCAGCCAGTGAAGATAAGTCTTGTCAAAACGCTCCGGAACGAATTTCAGGTCGCCGTCCTCAAGAGTCTTGATCGCAGCCTTTGCCATCTCGTCCATCTTTACAAACCACTGAGGTTTGATCATCGGCTCTACAGTTGCATGGCAGCGGTCATGTGTTCCAACGCTGTGATTGTGAGGAACCACCTTAACCAGAAGGCCAAGCTTGTCCAGATCCTCTACCATGGCTTTTCTTGCCTCGTAGCGGTCCATGCCTGCGTATTTTCCGCCAAGTTCATTGATGGTAGCATCATCGTTCATGATGTTGATTTCCGGAAGGTTGTGTCTCTTTCCAACCTCAAAGTCGTTAGGGTCGTGTGCAGGAGTGATCTTTACGCATCCGGTTCCGAATTCCTTGTCAACATACTCGTCTGCAATTACCGGGATCTCTCTGTCTGTGAGAGGAAGCTTCAGCATTTTGCCTACGATGTCTTTGTAGCGCTCATCATCCGGGTTTACTGCAACTGCAGTATCTCCAAGAAGTGTCTCTGGACGGGTAGTTGCGATCTCTACGAATTTGCCCTCTTCTCCAACAACCGGGTAGTTGATGTGCCAGAAGAATCCGTCCTGATCCTC
>OLRQ01000880.1_pt1 | contig 27796 bp, 24 predicted proteins | sample 1671971 | NCBI WGS metagenome assembly OLRQ01 (sample SAMEA3136631, study PRJEB25190) | human gut metagenome | biome: human gut; feature: human-associated habitat; material: faeces | place: Austria | collected 2013
AATGGCTGCCAGTTTTTCTTTGATCTCGGCCAGTTCGTTCTCCAGCGTTCTCACCCCCTCTCACCACGCTGGCTTTTGCTGTTGCTCCTTTCCCATTTGCGTAGTACAATCAAATGGGAAAGGGGGTGATTTTGATGAAAGAGTCTCGTATGCAGCTTCTGCAAATGATCTACGACCATGACCAAGATGTAGGTGGACCTCTGCAAATAAGCTGTGATGACACGAGCTTCGATCAAGCAGAGCTTAGAACTGACGTAAGTGCGTTGCAACGCCAAGGGTACATAACTTCTGTTCCGCCGCTCTATTTGCGCCAGTATAGCCTCGCACTCACAGAAAAGGGTGAGCAGTTTGTGGAAAATGGATTCCGCAAACCCTCAAGTTCCTCTTCTATGGGTACATTCAACTTCGCAGGTGCGACAATTCATAACGCCACCATCGGAAATCAGAATACGGTCGGCTCTATGGCTTACAACGCTTCTAACTTTGCTCTGGAGGAGTTAAAGGCTGCCATCAGCCGCCATTCCGCTGAAGAACAAGTTCTTCTCAACGAGATGTTTGACATCCTCCGGGAGATGAAGGACTCGCAGCAGCCCGTCGAAAAAGGCCGGCTCACTCGTTTCTACGAGCTTGTGAAGGGTGCATCTGACCTTGTGCTTCCGATCAGCCAGTTCCTCTTCGAGACTTTCTTTGCCCCCAGATGATGCGATGAAACCCTGTTGTTTAGCCCACAGCTCCACTGCCTCAAAAGTGAGTTCAAGGCATAACAGCAGGGTTTCATTTTCCTTCCGCAAGCCATCGTTCTCCGACTTTAACATCTTGGCTTCTTCCAAGAGCTGTCGGTAAACTTCCTGTTCCATTTTTCTCACTCCTTTTTTTGCCTTTAGTTTTCTAAAGATTCTCTGCAAAAAAAATATTCCGGAATGCGGGACAACGGAATCGCTAGAACTTCGCAGGCCGAAAGAATTTCTTCCTGCTTGAAATCTCGCTTATTATTCAGCGAGAAATTCATGGAAGTTTCGCTAATCCCTACTTTTTTTGCAAGACAAGTCTGGGTAATGCGTTTTTCACGCATCAACCCAAGCAGCTTGCTATAATCATAGCGCTCCATTTTTTCACCTCCTTGTGTCTATCACTATAACACTTTAGATTTCTAATGTCAACAGTTTTCTAAAGTTTTTCTTGAAAAATCTAAAGGATGGTGTTATACTACTGGTACAGAAGGAGTGTGTCATATGTCAGAATTCAAAGATCGCTTAGATGAGGCTATGCGGATACGTGGAATCACCGCCGCTGAGTTAGCTAGGACCTCGCAGGTCAATGAAGGTGCTATCAGCCAATACCGTGCCGGAAAATATAAAGCATCTCAGCGCAGTTTAGATAAGCTGGCTCGTGCTCTGCGCGTAAGTATCCCCTGGCTTATGGGAGCAGATGTTCCTATGGAACGAAGTGAGCCACAAGGCAGCTCCCCCGTCCCTTCTGAGCCTCAGAATCGGGAAACGGAAGACCTAAACGACAGCTTTGCAATCTTGAGCCGGAAAGCCAAAAAATTGACCCCGGAGCAGAGGGATAAACTTTTAGAGATGGCCAGTCTTATGTTTGAGGAGGAATTTAGAGATTGAGTGACGTAGCAGACTATCGACGAGCAACGAATGAGGCCTATGAGCTATTGCTATCGTTGCCCGCTTTTTCCTTGGCAACAGATGTCTTTGATGTAGTAAAACATCTACCCGATTGCATAGCTATCACCTATCAAAGGGCAGTCAATCACTACGGGGCCATCCTTGGCCTAGATTTTGACCGATTGATTGCTCAGAGTGACTATGGATTTACACTCATACAATTTAGAACGCAACGGCGGATCATCCTATACAACGATGCACTCCCGGAAACATGCATCCGGTTCACCATCGCTCATGAGCTGGGGCATTATATGTTAGGGCACCTGCCAGACGATCACAACAATCACACAGAATCCGAAGAGCAAGAAGCAAATTGTTTTGCCAGGAATCTTCTCTGTCCCATTCCTATCGTCAACGCACTGTCTCTCACCACAGCAGAAGAATACAGAAGTCTGTTTCAAGTCAGTGCAGAAATGGCCGCCATCGCTGTCAAGCATAGAGGATCAGACCTGTATCATATCTCTAACCGCAATTATAGCGACACCCTTGATTTGTTTTACCAATATTACTTAGATATGGACTTTCGTAGCCTAAGGGAGTTTTACACTGTCTACCCACCTAAAGCAAGACATCTCTTGGGAGGAACGCTATGAAATCATCGAGTACATCTAAACAATTTTCCTCAAAGAGTGAACACAAAAAACTCCGCGCTGTCTCTCTTCCATCTGCCACGCCAGAAATGGATAAGAACATCTCGGATTATATAGACTTTCTGCTTGCTAAAAAAGAACAAGAGAAAAAGAAGGAATCACCATTCTGATTACTCTTTTCCAGGGTGTTAGGATGTCGGCTTAACGTGGGGGTGAACCGCAAACAATGTACAAATACGAAAGCGACGTTATCGTATACCCCGCGTGCGCGGGGATGAACCACGCGGCAAGCTGCTGCCCTATGCGGACAAGAACGTATACCCCACGTGCGTGGGGGTGAACCGATGCAGGAAGCTTACAAGGACGAGAAGGACGCGTAACCCCACGTTTGTGGGGATGAACTGGGCGAAAACGAGTCCATCAGTACGGTGGCCTACTCCATATAGTAAAGGAGCAAAAATATGACCTTACAAGAAGTCGTTTCGCGCTTTAACACGACCCCTTTCCTGTTCGCCGGATCGGGTATTACCCGACGGTACTATGACCTGCCTGATTGGAGGGGGTTGTTACAAGAATTTAGCCGTAGGATCAACTCTGATCGCTTTGCGTTTCGTGCCTATGAAAGCAAAGCCGCTGAGTTAGGTTACTCTCACGGCTTGTTGCCTAAGATCGCTACCCTGATACAACAAGATTTTGATGCACAATGGTATGCCTCCCCGGAGATTCGGACACTTTCTGAGCAAGAACTAGCACTTGTTGAAGCGGGTGCTTCTCCCTTCAAGGTAGAAGTAGCATCTTTCTTGAAGAAACACTCTATCATTATTCCCGAATTTCGAGACGAAATCGGGAAACTAAAAAATATCTCTAAGAAAAATCTTGCTGGTGTGATAACGACCAACTATGATGCTTTCTTTGAGACGCTCTTCTCTGATTATAAGACCTTCATTGGTCAAGACGAACTTGTTTTCTCTGCGATTCAGGGAATTGCTGAGATCTATAAGATCCATGGCTCTGTGGCGAGGCCAAAGTCCTTAGTTATCACGGAACAGGATTACGAAATGTTCAACGCCAAAGGGAAGTATCTGGCGGCAAAACTAATGACCATCTTCATGGAGTACCCCATTATTTTTATTGGATATTCTCTGACCGATACGAACATACAGCAAATTTTAGAGGATATTGTTGCGTGCCTCCCAGAGGAAAAATTCGCTACCCTTCAGGAACGCTTTGTCTTTGTGGACTATCAAAAGGGAGTGGCAGGTGTTACTGTATCAACGCATTCGATCAACTTAAATGGGAAACTGCTTTCTATGACGAAACTGACTCTTGAGGATTTCGGCCTGCTATATAACGCTCTGGCGTCTAAAAAGGCAGCACTTCCTGTAAAATTGCTCCGCCGGTTCAAAGAAGAGATCTACACCTACGCAGTGACTTCGGAACCAGGGCCTCTATTACAAGTCGCATCTATTGACAACGAAGCAATTGATGAAGATAAGCTCGCCATTTCTATTGGCTTGTCCAGAACAGGAGAATATGGCCTCCGTCTTTTGGTTGATCAAAACGCATGGTACAGAAATATCGTAACAGACGAATTTCGCAGTTTAGACTACTCCTATGACCAACTTCTGGAGTTTAGTTATCCAGAAATCAAAAAACAGACCAATGGTTATTTGCCTATTTGCAAATATCTAGCAAATGCCAGAAAAAGTTTTCCAGACATTGAAGAAGAAGTGCCTTCCAATTTTGATGCTCTGGCAACTAAAACTAACATAAACACAAGAAGCAGAACAGAATCTTATTCCTCAATTCAGGATCTTTGGAATCGAGAGCACGAGAACCGTGACCGAATGTTCCGCCTTTTACCCTGTTTACCAGAATCGAAGATGGATATTAATCAGCTTGGTCGTGTTTTGTTGAACATATTCCAAGAAGATAAAGATATTCTATCTCACGCAGACGGAACTCTTCGGTCCAACATGAAGAGACTGATAAGAATGTACGATTACTTAAAATGGGGTAAAAAATAAGACCCCCGCAGATTCAGTACCTGCTATGCAGGGACCAAACCACGGAGGTCTTCTGGTACGATACTTTCCATTCTAGTACCCGCTATGCGGGGACCAGCCCTTCCAGTATCACACTTACATTATATTGCACAACACAGAAAAAATACATAGGAGTTATCTCCAAATTATCACCGTATTTGTTGGTTATCTTGATAAAAAGATGCCCCCAGCGGCTGCAACCACTGAGGGCAAATTTCCAAGGGCAGTAAATGTTGACCGGATTCACTGCCCTTCTATCTTACAACAGAATAGGAGGTTTCGCAACATGAAAAATTACATGCAAAACGACAACCGGACGGCCATCACCTACTACCGCTATTCCAGCCACCGCCAGGGGGAGCAGTCCATCGAGGGCCAGCGGGCCGAGGCAGAGCGCTGGGCCAAGGCCAATGGCTACACCATCATCAAGGAATACGCGGACCGGGCCATGACCGGCACCAACGACGACCGGGAACAGTTCCAGCTGATGCTGCGAGAACTGGAAAGACTGCGCCCCGCTGTACTGATCCTCTGGAAAGTGGACCGCATGGGGCGCAACAAGGAAGAGATCGCGTTCAACAAGTACCGCTGCAAGAAGAACGGCGTCAAAGTCGTATACACCGCCGAAAGCATCCCGGACACCCCGGAAGGCGTCATTCTGGAAAGCGTGCTGGAGGGCATGGCGGAGTATTACTCCATCCAGCTCTCCCAGAACGTCCGCCGGGGCCTGCGGGTCAGTGCCACGAAGTGCCAGAGCACCGGCGGCAATCGCCCGCTCGGTTATCGTACCGGACCGGACAAGAAGTTCGAGATCGACCCAGAGGGTGCTGCCATCGTCCGGCAGGTGTTTGAGAGGTACGTTCGCGGAGAGACTCAGGCCGAGATCGTCCATGCCCTGAATGCGCAGGGACTGCGGACCCTGCACGGTCGCCCATTCACTCACAACAGCCTCCGTACAGTCCTCCAGAATGAAAAATACATCGGGGTCTATCAATACAAGGACGTGCGGATCGAGGGCGGCGTCCCCGCTATCATCGACGTAGAGACATTCCAGAAGGCCCAACGGGTACGGAAGCGTAACCGGCGGATCAACTGGAAGCGGTGGTCCGTCGCAGAGTATCTCTTGACCGGGAAATTATTCTGTGGCTCCTGCGGCGATATGATGGTCGGCGTCAGCGGCACCAGTAAAACCGGAGCCAAACACCATTATTACGGCTGTTCCAGTCGCTATGGAGACAAGCGTTTCCGAAGCACCTGCCGAAGAAAAGCCGTCCGAAAAGCATGGATTGAGGGAATCGTTCTGCGCGAGATCAGCCAGCTTCTCCAGGACGATGCCTTGCTGGACTTCATCGCAGAAAACACCTACCGGTATTACGTGGAGGCCAACACCGACACAGCCTACACCGATGCTCTCCAGGCCAATCTGCAAGAGGTCGAGAAATCCTTAGCCAATATCATGCGAGCGGTCGAGGCTGGTATCTTCAACGACACCACTAAGGCCCGCATGGAAGAGCTGGAAATGCAGAAACAGCAGATTCAGTCATCGCTGAATATGGCCAAGCTAGACAATGGCCTGCATCTAACCAAGGACCACATTTCTTATTTCCTTCGACGTTTTCGTGAATTAGATATAGAAAACGTCGACTGTCAGCGTCAATTGATCAACACTTTCGTCAACGCGGTTTTCATTTACGACGATCATATTACTCTAACGTTCAACTATTCGGGGGATGACCGGACCATCAGCCTAGCCGAGACCGACGCAGCTGTCGAGGGGGACAAGTTCATTTGTGATGTATCTCGTTCCGCCAAACGAAAAACCGTTGAGTTTCAAGGATTTTCTTTGACTCTCAACGGTTTTTTGCATGATGAAGGGGCCAGGTTCATCACCTGACCCCAACTTTTATTATCCTTTTCCCAATGCTGCGCTCTTTTCGTAGGCAGCAATCACAGAGTCCATCATCGCTGCCCGGACAGAACGTTGTTCCAAAGTACGTACCCCCTGAATGGTACTGCCGCCTGGACTACACACCTCATTTTTTAGATGCTCTGGATGCTTTCCTGTCTCCATAACCATCTGAGCAGAACCAAGCAAGGTTTGCGCTGCCAGTTGAAGGGCATCTGCCCTGGGCAAACCGCAGGCCACGCCGCCATCTGCCATAGCATCTATCAGCAAGTATGCAAAGGCTGGGCCGCAACCGGAAATCGCGGTCCCTGCATCAATGAATGACTCCGAAAGATGGACCAGACGGCCGGACTGGGCCAGCAGTTCCAAGAATGCCGTCTCATCCTCTGGCTGGACACCGTTTCCGTAGTCGTACAAGATTACCCCCTGGCCCACTGAGACCGGTGTATTTGGCATGATGCGGATAACAGGGCAGGTCCCTCCCGCCATTTCTTCTAATTGGGAAATGGTTAGGCCAGCAGCCATAGAGACAAGAATAGGTTTCGTTTCCCGCGCAGCTAAGACAGGTTGAAGCTCTTGTAAAACATCAGACATCAAATGGGGCTTTACACCCAAGAACAGGAATCGGCTCTTTTCTGCCGTCTCCGTGTTGCTGCCCCAAGAAAAGGAAAGTTGCTCCGCCAGTTTTTGGGCACGCTGTGGCGTCCGATTCGCTAAAATTCCGTTGTGGGTCACTTGGCTGACAGCGCAGGCTACTGCACTGCCCATATTGCCACAGCCGATCAGGCCAAAGGTATAGTTCATAAAAACCTCCTAAAATGATAGACAGTTGGAAGGGATCGATTTGATTTTACCACAGTACAAAACCACAAACAAGGGAAGTCAAGGCATATAGAGGCAAAAAATCCCGTCAGAATGGAAAAAGCAGCAAGGGAAAGAGGAAGCCCTTTTGTCTCTCCCACCAAGGTTTGTGAAACCAAGAAGAATCACTCTTGCGTCTATGGAAAAGGTGGGGTAAAATTTAAAGGTACAGACAAAGGAGGCTTACCAAAGATGGATCAAAAAACCTTGCAAGAGATCACTCTGATTGACCGTACCGGAACCAACAGCACCAAGTGGGATGATCTCCGCGCCTCCTTTGGCGAGGATGGCTTGTTACCCGTTTGGGTCGCAGATATGGACTTCAAAACGCCACTGTGTGTGCGCCAAGCCCTTCACGAAGCAGTAGACCAGGGGGCATTTGGCTATTATAAAATTCCGGAAACTTATCATCAGAGCATTTTAACCTGGGAGGAAACACGGCACGATGCCCACTGGAAGGAGTCTTGGCTTAGAACAACGTCTGGTGTAGTTACAGGATTGTTTCACGTACTTTCTGCAATTACACAACCTGGAGATGCTGTTTTAGTCCAGACACCAGTGTACTATCCCTTTTATCGCGTCATCGGTCATACCGGTCGTCGAGCCGTGTATAGTCCACTACGCGAAGAGAATGGTGTGTATACGCCTAATTTGGAAGATCTGGAACAGAAAATCACAAGGGAACATGTAAAAATATTTTTGCTCTGCTCCCCACATAATCCGGTTGGTCGTGTCTGGACAGAAGATGAACTGCGTGCTATGTTGAGCATCTGTCGCCGTCATGAGGTACAGGTCATCTCGGATGAGATTCACCATGATATTCTCATGCCAGGTCATCGCCATATCCCTGCCGTTAGCTTGTGGTCTGGTCCAAATCCACCGATTACTTTCTTCTCTGCCAGCAAAACATTTAACTTAGCCGGCATGAAAAACTCGATTCTGGCGATCCCACAGAAGGAAACACGCACAAAATTTGATGCTTTTGAACGCTCTCTCGGTACGAGCTCTAGCAGCACCTTGGATTACGTGGCAGTGACGGCCGCATTTACCAGTGGGGCTGATTGGTTGGATGGTGTATTGGCAGAGATTTTTGCCAACTACCAAAGTGTAAAGACGATTCTTTCTGATTTCCCTCAAGTAACGATTTCTCCTCTGGAAGGTACCTACCTTCTGTGGATCGATTTAGGAAAAGTCGTTCGTCGGGAAAACTTGCATCACTTCGTTCAATCAGACTGTGGCTTGGCACCGGACTATGGTCATTGGTTTTTCCCTGAGGGAGTGCGGGATGATACACATATCCGTCTAAATTTGGCAGCTCCCCAAGCTACAATCAAAAAAGCCGCACAGCAACTGGCTGATGGTATTCGCAAAAAATTGGCCGAAGCCTAATCAACATGTTATCCCTATCCCGGTAGGATAGACACCGGAAAAAATATGCATACCAAAAGAAAGGAAGCTCACAGCATGGAATTTCTACACACTGACAAAGCGCCGGCTGCGATTGGCCCCTATTCTCAGGCCGTCGAAACCAATGGGTTCGTCTTCACCTCTGGCCAGCTGGGAATCATCCCCGATACGGGTGCCCTGGCCCACAGCATGGCCGCTCAGACTGTTCAGGCACTGGAAAATGTCGTCTCTGTCTTGAAGTCTGCCGACCTGGCACTGACTAACGTGGTAAAGACCACCTGTTTCCTGAAAAACATGGAGGATTTCTCTCTGTTCAATGAGATCTATTCTCAGTATTTCAAAGACCATAAGCCTGCTCGCTCCTGCTTCGCAGTAGCTCAGCTGCCTAAGGATGCTTTGGTCGAGATCGAGGTTATTGCTACTCGATAACGGTCACACAGCCCTTTTGAAAACATATGGAGAACGGTATGGAAAAGATGTCCATACCGTTCTTTTTCCAATTGACATTCAGAGTACATGGGGACATGATAGGCAGTAATAAAACTCCGAAGTTTGCAATCAGTTTTATTGAAGAGAAGAAAGGAGCTCTCCTTTGATCGAAGATTATATTACCTCTCGTTTAGAGCCACAGATTCTTTATTATGAAAAACGCAGTGCCCTATTTCGTCGAGAACACAATGTGCTGTCGATTCTCGCGCTGTTTCTTATGGCGTCTATCCCATTTCTCACGCTTTTGCTGGAACTTTCCTCTGGTGTTCGGTTCGCTATTGCAGCAGTGGGAATCGCTACATCCATACTATCTGCGATTCTTTATTTCCACAACGCAAGAGAGCTATGGAAATCGTACCAGGAGACAGCACAAGCTTTATATGCTGAAAAAGAAAAATATCTTTATAGCGCAGGTGCTTATCAAACTTTCGATTCACAAGCAGAAAAGGATGCACGTTTTGTAGAGACTTGCGAAGCAATTATCAGCAGAATAGAGCAATAAATCGTCAGGATCAAGCAGCTCCGGTAGGTTTTGGTATGGTGTAATCTGCATACTAAGTACAACCATTTTTGACGGAAGCCAGCAACGAAATTTCATAATCTTAAAAATTCCTGGATGAAAAACTTGTTTTTTGGCAAAGTCGACAGAGTTTTACAAATCTCAGAGAATTGGTTGACAAATGGCCTGGTCAGTTCTATAATACGCCCATAAAGGCAAAGGCGTCTTTTCAGTGATTTCTGAAGAGGCACCTCTGCCTTTATTTTTAGTTTTACATGAAAAGAAAGGGTGTTTTACCATGGCAACTGTACCAGAATATTTTGGAAGTTTGGTCTTCGATGACAGAGTAATGAAAGCCAATCTGCCCGCAAAGGTCTATGCTTCCCTGCGCAAGACCATCGACGAAGGCAAAACGTTGGATCTCAGCGTGGCCAACGCAGTGGCATCCGCCATGAAGGACTGGGCAGTGGCCAATGGCGCGACCCATTTTACGCATTGGTTCCAGCCCCTGACCGGTGTCACAGCTGAGAAGCACGACAGCTTTATCGCACCTTCCCCTGACGGAGGGGTCATCATGGAGTTCTCTGGAAAGGAACTTATCCGCGGTGAACCGGATGCCTCTTCTTTCCCCTCCGGTGGCTTGCGGGCAACATTTGAGGCCAGAGGCTACACCGCTTGGGACCCCACATCCTATGCCTTTATCAAGGAAAAGAGCCTTTGTATTCCCACTGCATTCTGCTCCTACGGTGGTGAAGCATTGGATAAGAAAGCTCCACTGCTGCGGTCTATGGAAGCCCTGAACAAACAGGCACTGCGTATTCTGCGGCTGTTCGGTAACACCAAAGCTAAGTATGTCCACACCTCTGTGGGGCCTGAGCAAGAGTACTTCTTGGTAGACGCCAAGATGTATGCGCAGCGCCGGGATTTGCGTTTCACTGGCCGTACCCTGTTTGGAGCCAAGCCTCCCAAAGGACAGGAGATGGACGACCATTACTTCGGCTCGATCAAGCCTCGTGTTGCCGCCTATATGGCTGATCTGAACGAGCATCTCTGGAAGCTTGGTATTTTAGCAAAAACGCAGCACAACGAAGTTGCACCTGCACAGCATGAGCTGGCCCCCATTTACACGACCACCAATGTAGCCGCCGACCACAACCAGCTAACCATGGAGATCATGCAGAAAGTTGCTTTGAAACACGGCTTAGTGTGTCTGCTCCATGAAAAACCCTTCGTAGGAGTCAATGGCAGTGGCAAGCATAACAACTGGTCTTTGGCAACTGACACCAATGTAAATCTACTCTCTCCCGGTGAGACGCCCTATGAAAACGCACAATTCCTTCTGTTCCTCTGTGCTGTCATTCAAGCAGTCGATGATTACCAGGATCTGCTGCGAATTGCGGTAGCATCTGCCGGAAACGACCATCGTTTGGGTGCCAATGAAGCACCACCTGCTGTGGTTTCCATCTTCCTGGGTGATGAACTGAACGCTGTTCTGGAAGCACTAGAAACCGATACACCCTATGAGGGGATCGAAAAAATTCAGATGAAACTCGGCGTTGATGTCTTACCCAAATTCAGCCGGGACACGACCGATCGGAACCGCACCTCCCCCTTTGCCTTTACAGGAAATAAATTTGAGTTCCGTATGGTTGGTTCCTCGGACAGTATTTCTTGCACCAACATTATGTTGAACAGTGCTGTTGCAGAAAGCTTGAAAGTTTATGCAGACAAGCTGGAATCCAGCAAAAATTTCGACGTCACGCTTCACGACCTGCTCCAGACAACGATTCGGGAACACAAGCGTATCATCTTCAATGGCAACGGTTATGATGATGCCTGGATCCAGGAAGCAACAGAAAAAAGAGGTCTGCTGAACTATCGCACTACGCCTGACTGCCTGCCTCATCTGCTGGATGAGAAAAACGTAAAGATGCTAACGGGACAAGGTGTCTTTACAGAGGCAGAATTGAAGTCTCGGCTTGAGATTTCTTTGGAGAACTACTGCAAAACGATCGTCATCGAAGCCAACACCATGGTCAGCATGGCTAGAACGGAAATTGCTCCCGCCATTGAAGCTTATCTCACGGAGATTGCAAAGGCAGCGATGACCAAAAAAGAACTAGACCCTACGTTGCCTCGTACTTATGAAACGGAACTGATCCAAAAGCTCTCTACTCTTACTGTGCAGATCGCCGCACGCACAGACGAATTGGAGCAGGCTGTTTTGGACCTGGAGCAGGCTGAGTCCATGGAACAGGAAGCCTATGCTATCCGCGACAGCATCCTGCCCAAAATGTGCCAGCTGCGTCTTCCCTGTGATGAAGCAGAAACTCTGACGGCTAGAAAGTACTGGCCCTTCCCCACCTATGGCGATTTGCTGTTTGGTGTAAACTAACCATTTATTTTCCCCCTTCCACAGAAAGTGGAAGGGGGACAGAAATTTTTAACCTTTGAGCAAATGGAGGTATTCACGATGTGTTCGATTATGGGATATTGCGGCCCGGATTTTGACCTGGCCATGTTTGAAGAAGGTTTCTCCCGTACAAAATCTCGAGGCCCAGATGACAGCCGGATCATCAATACAGGGGATGGCCTTCTGGGATTTCATCGACTGGCGATCATGGGACTGACACCTCTCGGAATGCAGCCTTTTCATTTGGATGGCAGCTACGTGGTGTGCAACGGTGAAATTTATGGCTTTGAGCAGCTGAAAAAAGAGCTGGAACCAAAGTATACCTTTCAAAGCGATTCCGACTGTGAGATCTTGCTTCCTCTTTACAAAGAGTACGGCGTAGACATGTTCGCAAAGTTGGACGCTGAGTTTGCCTGTATTATATACGACGGCGAAGCAAAGGAGTACATCGCCGCCAGGGACCCCATTGGCATCCGCCCGCTGTATTACGGATACGACTCCAATGGGGTCATCTTATTTGCCAGCGAAGCAAAGAACCTAGTTGGTCTGACCGATCAGATTTTCCCCTTTCCTCCCGGTCACTACTACAAAGGCGGACAGTTCATCTGCTACCGGGATATTGCCAAGGTCGATCAGATCTGTCATGATGACCTAGAAACAGTATGCCATAAGATCCATGACAAGTTGGTGGCCGGTGTAGAGAAGCGTCTGGTGGCAGACGCTAAAGTGGGTTTCCTGCTCTCCGGTGGTTTAGACTCTTCCTTAGTCTGTGCCATCGCTGCCAAAAAAAGCAAAGAGCCGATCCGCACCTTTGCCATCGGTATGAGCGAAGATGCCATTGACTTGAAATATGCCAAGCAAGTCGCAGAGTATATCGGCAGTGATCACGCGGAAGTCATCATCACCAAAGAAGATGTTCTTGAGGCTCTGGAAACCGTTGTACAGCTACTGGGCACATTTGATATCACGACCATCCGAGCCAGCATGGGCATGTATCTGCTGTGCAAAGCCATCCATGAGACAACGGATATCCGCGTACTGCTAACCGGAGAAATTTCGGATGAGCTGTTTGGCTATAAATACACGGATTTTGCACCGGATGCCGCCGCCTTCCAGGCGGAAGCCGTGAAACGTATCCGAGAGCTACACATGTACGATGTCCTGCGGGCCGACCGCTGTATTTCTGTCAACTCACTGGAAGCACGGGTCCCCTTCGGTGATCTGGACTTCGTACAATATGTGATGTCTGTAGATCCAGAGATGAAGCTGAACAAGTACAACAAGGGCAAGTACCTCCTGCGCCATGCGTTTGAAGACGGTGATTACCTGCCCCATGAGATCCTGTGGCGGGAAAAAGCCGCGTTCTCCGATGCAGTCGGTCACTCCATGGTAGACTACTTGAAAGAATATGCCGAAGGGTGTTATACTGAAGAGGAATTCGAGGCAAAGCGTCAGAAATACACCCACGCACAACCCTTCACAAAAGAGTCTCTTTTGTATCGGGAGCTATTTGAAAAATACTATCCCGGCCAAGGGGCCATGATCGTGGATTTCTGGATGCCCAACAAAACATGGGAAGGTTGTGACGTGGACGATCCTTCTGCCCGTGTATTGTCCAACTATGGGGAGAGTGGCGTATGAGAACAAAGTATATTTTTGTGACCGGCGGCGTTGTTTCTGGCTTAGGCAAAGGTATTGCTGCAGCCTCTTTGGGCCGCCTTCTGAAGCAAAGAGGGCTTCACGTCAGGGTCCAAAAGCTAGACCCCTACTTGAATGTCGATCCTGGTACCATGAGTCCCTATCAGCACGGAGAGGTGTTTGTCACTGATGACGGCGCTGAAACAGACCTAGACCTGGGCCACTATGAACGCTTTATTGACGAAAACCTGACCTTCAACTCTTCTGTCTCCTCTGGCAAAGTGTACTGGAACGTCCTGAATCGAGAGCGGGCAGGCGACTACCTTGGGGCGACTGTTCAAATCATTCCACACATCACCAATGAGATCAAACGCAACATCTATTCCCTAGAAGGGCCTGACACAAATGTCGCAATCGTAGAGATCGGAGGTACTGTGGGTGATATTGAGTCTCAGCCCTTCCTAGAGGCCATTCGGCAAGTGGCGGCGGAACGTGGTCGGCAAAACGTCATGTTTGTTCATGTTTCTCTCATTGTGACCATTCCTGGCTCTGGAGAGCTGAAAAGCAAACCGACCCAGCACTCTGCAAAAGAACTGCTTAGCTTAGGGATTCAGCCAGATGTCATTCTCTGCCGCAGTGACGATCCGATCCCTCAGGACATTTTGGATAAAATCTCCTTATTCTGCAATATCCCCAGTGACCATGCGATCCCGAACTTGACAGCAGATCTACTCTATGAGGTTCCGCTGATGCTGGAGCGGGAAGGATTGGCCGACGTTGTTGTTCGTCGGTTGGGCTTGATTTGTCATGCCCCGGATTTGACAGAATGGGCAACGATGGTCCATCGAGCAAAGCATGTCCACGGCGAAGTCACGATTGCTCTAGTGGGCAAATATGTAGCGCTTCACGATGCTTATCTTTCCGTTGTAGAAGCGCTGACCCACGGTGGGATCGAAAATGATGTGAAAGTAGAAATTCGCTGGATCAACTCCGAAGACGTTACGGACGAGAATTCTGCCCAACTCTTAGCCGGGGTCCATGGGATTTTAGTCCCCGGTGGTTTTGGGGATCGAGGGATCGAGGGAAAGATCTCCGCCATTCGTTATGCCAGAGAAAATAAGATCCCTTTCCTGGGGATCTGTCTTGGAATGCAGATGGCTGTGGTCGAGTTTGCCCGCCATGTCTGCGGTTTGACGGGAGCACATTCCTCTGAGCTAGACCCGAAGACCCCCTACCCTGTGATCGACCTGATGCCAGAGCAAGTCGGTATCACAGCCAAAGGCGGGACCATGCGGCTGGGTAGCTATCCCTGTCGCTTAAAAGAAGGGACTATGGCAGCCTCTATTTATGGGACATTGGATATTCAAGAGCGTCATCGCCACCGTTATGAGTTTAATAATGACTATCGGGATACACTCACCCAAGCAGGTCTTGTTTTATCCGGTTTGTCTCCCGATGGACATCTGGTGGAAATGATCGAACTGCCAAGTCACCCTTGGTTTGTGGCAGGGCAGTTCCATCCAGAGTTGAAAAGCCGCCCCAACCGGGCCCATCCCCTCTTCCGCGGTTTTATCCAAGCAGCAAAGCAAGCCCAGGCAGCAGAAGGAGAACAGGCATGAGTATCCATGAAGAATGTGGTGTTTTTGGTGTCATTAGTCCGCAGGTAACAGACGTAGCTCGTTTGGCCTACTATGGCTTGTATGCTCTGCAGCACCGCGGGCAGGAAAGTTGCGGTATTGTCGTGAACGATGATGGTCTTTTCGCTTCTCATAAGGATTTAGGCCTCGTCAGCGAGGTATTTCACGCAGAGGCTTTGGATCGGCTTCCCCAAGGAACTATGGCTGTTGGCCATACCCGGTATGGCACCACTGGGGGCACCAACCGAAGTAACTGTCAGCCTATTGAAGTAAATCATCAAAAAGGCCACATGGCCATTGCACACAACGGCAATCTGAGCAATGCTGCTCAGCTGCGGGATGAGTTGGAACTTTCCGGTGCTATTTTCCATACTACCAGCGATACGGAAACAATTGCTTATATCGTTACCAAAGAGCGCTTGACAGCTCCTTCCATTGAGGATGCACTCAGCGCTGCCATGAATAAGCTAGATGGGGCATACTCTTTGGTGTTGATGTCTCCACAAAAGCTCATTTGTGCCAGAGATCCCTATGGATTCCGCCCTCTTTGTTATGGAAAAACGCCGGATGGAATGTATGTCGCCGCCTCAGAAAGCTGCGCCTTGACCGCCATCGGCGCAGACTTTATTCGAGATGTCGAGCCTGGTGAAATTCTCGTTTTCAGTAAAAATGGGATCACCTCTCGGCGGGAACACTGCGGAAAAAAGCCTCATCATCGATGTATTTTTGAATACATCTACTTCTCTCGTCCGGATTCCATCGTCGATGGCATTTCTGTTCATGCAGCTCGCCTAAAAACAGGCCATATTCTGGCAGCAGAGCATCCCGTCGATGCTGACATTGTGATCGGTGCACCGGACTCCGGTTTGGATGCTGCGCTGGGGTTCAGTCAAGCCTCTGGGATCCCTTATGGGATCGGTTTGATCAAGAATAAATACATTGGCCGCACATTCATCTCTCCCGGACAAAATCAGAGAATGAATCAGGTCCGTATCAAACTCAGCGCCGTCCGCGCCAGCGTAGAAGGCAAGCGTGTGGTTTTGGTTGATGATTCTATCGTTCGCGGAACCACTAGCGGCCGTATCGTGAATCTACTCCGAGAAGCCGGTGCGAAAGAAGTTCACATGCGTGTGGCAGCTCCGCCGTTCTTAAACCCCTGCTACTATGGTACAGACATTGACAGCCAAGAGAATCTGATTGCCTGTCACCATACCGTCGAGGAAATTGCACAGATCATAGGTGCTGATTCTCTTGGCTACCTTCCTGTTGAACGATTAGGGGACCTCATTCACAGCCAGGAATATTGCAGTGCCTGTTTTGACGGACATTATCCGACTGACATCCCAACGGATACACGAAAGGACCGTTTTGAACGGAAACTATCTGAAAGCGGGAAATGATCTCATCAAATCATCCACCCAGATACCAGATAGAGCACCGTAGTACCTACCACAGGTAACACCAAAAGTGGCAAAGAAGTCCGAGCATAGTTTACTGCTTCGATTTGGGCCGCAGAGCAGGCCAAGGTCGCTTCTGCGCCGAAGAAACACAGATGGGAACCTGCTGCTGTAGCAGATATGATAGCTGCCGCAGTCAAGCCGACATCTGCACCGATCTCCTGCGCAATGGGAATGATAACAGGAAACGAAATCGCACAGATGCCCCAAAAGTTTCCCGCCGCTACAGCCAGAGCCGTTACCAATAAAAATACCGTTGCTGGCAGGAGCCAAGGAGCAATCGATGCTTTTGCTGCTCCGATCACATAATCCGGCATTCCCAAAAGGTTGTTGATGTCCCGTAGGATAAATGCGCTGGTCACGATGAACAGCACCCCGATCATATCTTGAAATCCAGACCGTACTTTATCTAAAAATTGTCCCGGAGTCATTTTACGCTGGGGAAGATACAACACGGCACAAAAAACCAAACAAGCCAGGGTCCCATATAAGATTTCGCCGGTAGCAATGGTGATGGCTGTGACCAGCATCACAGGAAGGAGAAAATTGGCGGCCCTGGCGTTTTTTTGCTCATGTTCCGTGCTATCTGCTTGTAGTTCACAGTTTTCTGTTCTCCGGTACGCTTGTTTCATCGGTCCAAAGACAGGGATGATCCCCAAACTAAACAGCAGCACACAAAGCAACGCCAGTAAAGGATAAAAGAGCAAGGGCAGCAAACCGACAAAGGTCCCGATCCCCTCTTCCGGGTTACAAACGCCTGTAGCGGCTAGCTGGCTGATCATAAAGACACCCCAGGTAGAGGTCGGCACGATGACACAAATGGAAGAAGCCGTTGCATTGCTCACATAGGCAAGCATCTCTCTGGGGATCCGGTACCGATCTGTTGCTCGCCGCATGGCAATTCCAACGGATAAGATGGACAGCCAATCATCTACAAAGACAACAATACCCAGAAGCCAAGTAGCAAACAAGGTGCGCTTTGGTCCCTTACATAATTTTTCGGCCAAATAGGTAAATCCTTGGATACCTCCGGATGCCTCAAACAGTGCAACCAAACTGCCGAAAAATCCGCATACCAGCACCAGCCAGATCCAAAGATCACTTCCCATTACGCCATACACAACATCGAGCCAAGGTTTTGCAAAACCGGCGCCATACAACATCACAGCACCAACCACCGTTCCTGCCAGCAAAGAAAGCGCTGTGCGTCGGGTGATCAAAACCAATGCGATCACGACAGCTACGGGTAATAAACTCGCAAGACCATATCCGTCCATAGGGTCCCCCTCCTTCGTGTATCTTTTTTCACTATCATATAAGAAAATAGTAATAAACGTCAAGCGTTTTGTATAAAAACGTCCCATTTCCAGTTAAGTTTATCTGGAAATGGGACGTTTTCAATTTTTATAAACAAGAAGTTGCCTTATCGTGTGCTCTTGTCGTAAGGGATACCCTCTGCCTTCGGCGCACGAGAGTTCTTCGACGTAAAGGCCAACACGATCAGTGTAATGAGATACGGCAGCATCCGGTAGAAGTGGGCGCTGATGCCCAGGTCGGCCAAGAGATAGACACCGTCCCCATTGATATCGATGCTGGAGTAACTAGCAGCCACACACTTGAACAGGCCAAATAGCAGGGAGGCTCCAGCAATATTCAAGGGTTTCCAGTTTCCGAAGATCATGACCGCTAAGGCCAAGAAACCGAAGCCGGCCACATCGCCGTTTGCCGTGCAGTTTGCCGTGGTCAGGGAGTAGACAAAGCCACCCATGCCTGCCAGCGCACCGGAAATGGTCGTGCCTGCGTAGCGCATTTTATAAACGTTGATCCCCAAAGAATCCGCTGCCTGCGGATTTTCGCCGCACGCCCGCAGACGCAAGCCGAAGCGCGTCTTATACAGCAGGATGGACAAAACGATGAAAAGCAGGATACAGATATACGTGGCCAGATAGGTCCGGTTGATAAATGTTTCGCCTAAAGGCCCCATACTCTCCATTCGGCCGTAACCAAACATGGTCTTTTTAATCATAAACCAGCTGGCGGAGTCGCCATCTGCCATCTGCAAGGTGTTCTGATTGGCGATCATGCGGATCAGGAAGAGAACCAGGGCCGGGGCCATCAGGTTCAGCGCTGTACCGCCGATGGTTTGGTCTGCCCGCAGGTTGATGGAGGCAAAGGAGAGCAGCAGAGAAAAAATGGCACCCATCATCGCCGCAATGACCATCGCCATCAGTTCTAAGCCCTGTAAGGTCGCATAGTCCCCAGCGGCTTTAGCCGCAGCAAAGACTTCAGAGCCTTGCATGGTCCGCACGAATAGCACGCCGATAAACGCACCAAAGATCATGATACCTTCCAAAGCCAGGTTGATGATACCGCTTCGCTCAGCAAATACACCGGCCAGCGCAACGATCATCAGGGGAACGGCATAGATCAAAGTTTGCTGAATCAGAAATGTCATGCCTCATCCCCTCCTTTCTCCGGTTCCACAGCTGGTCCGCTGTCTACCGGCGGCAGGTTGGTCTGCTTACTGCCTGGGGCAACGGGGGCGTTCTTCTTTTTCCGGCCGCTGATCAATGCCTTAATGACCAGAGAGAATGCACTCAGATACACAATCACGGCAATAATCACATCTGTAATATACTCGTTGTATGCTGTCAGGTTGGTCAGCTGCAGACCGGAAATATCCAGCATGGACATAAAACAGCCCGTAAAGATAACGCCAATGGGGTTGTTGGCCGCCAGCAGAGCAACTGGGATGCCATTAAAGCCGGTATCCGGCAGAGACTGATACGTAGACCAATAAAACTCCGTGTTTCCGGACAAATAATACAGAGACGCACCGGCAGCCGCCAAAGCACCGGCAATGGCCATTGACAGCACAATGTTTCGTTTATCTTGAATTCCCGCATAGCGAGCTGCATGACGGTTTGCACCACATGCCTTGAGCTGATAGCCCAAAGTCGTCTTGTTCATCAAAATAAACATAGCAACTGCAAACAAAATGGCAATGATGATCCCCATGTTTACCTGAGAGTTTGGGAAAATTTTATCCAGCCCCATCTTAGGGGTTGCAACACCGTTAAACGTAGTTTTGTAGATATAACCTGATTTGGTGTTCTCCACCATATTTTTGAAGTTACTAGCGTCAAACGCCCAAGTGACTAGGTTTGCAGCCAACCAGTTCGTCATAATACAGGCTAGAACTTCATTGATGTTCAAAAATGCCTTCAACAGGCCGGGAATTGCGCCCCAAATCGCACCAGCCAAACAGCCACCCACAAAGGCAATGATCCAGATCAAGCCAGCGGGAATAGATTCTGAGGGAATACCAAGCGCCAGCATCAGCGTAGCCATAGTACCCATTAAATACTGTCCCGGAGCACCGATGTTGAACAAGCCAGTCTTGAATGCCACCGCCACAGAAAGGCCCGTCATAATGAGCGGCGTCGCGCGGAATAGCATATTGCCTAGGTTCGTTGGATTAAAGCCAAAGGTCAGCGTACCTGCCGCGGTTCGTCCCGTGCTGAATAAGCCACCGAAAATCAAACGGATGCCTTCCCACGCACTTGCCATAGAGAGGTCTTTGCTGGTGGCAGCCACAATCAGCACTATGACACAGCCGACCGCCATACCGATAAGAATAGAGAGGATGGAAGCTAGGATGGAGCGGGCGGAATCTGTTTTTCTCCATTTGGAAAACCAGGTTCTCATATTGCATCTCCCCCTTCCTCATCTCGCTTTGCGCCGGACATGTACAAGCCCAGCTCTTGGATATTGGTTTGTTTGGGGTCTAGCTGGCCCACGATTTGTCCATCATAGAGGACTAGGATGCGGTCAGAAAGGCTCATGACCTCATCCAACTCCAAGGAGACAAGAAGCACCGCTTTTCCCTTATCCCGCTCTGCAACCAGCTGCTTGTGGATATACTCAATGGCACCAACGTCCAGGCCGCGGGTCGGCTGGACGGCAATGATCAGAGGCTTGTCCCGGTCTAATTCACGGGCAATGATCGCCTTCTGCTGGTTGCCGCCGGACATGCTTCGTGCGATGGTCACTGGCCCTTGGCCGCTTCGGACATCGTATTGCTCAATAAGAACGTTGGCATATTCTCGAATGGCATCTTTTTTCAAAAATCCAGCTTTTTCAAAACGAGTCTCTCGGAAACGTTGAAGGACCATGTTCTGTTCCAAGGTAAAGTCCAGAACTAAACCATGCTTGTGCCGATCCTCTGGAATATGACTCAAATGCTTGAGGCGCTTACGGATCGCACTGTGAGAAATCTCTTCCCCGCAAAGGTTGATCGAACCAGCAGAGCATTTTTCCAGGCCTGTCAAGCCAAAAATCAGCTCACTTTGACCATTCCCATCGATGCCTGCAATACAAACGATCTCCCCTGCACGGACCTGGAAGCTAATGTCTTGCACCGCATCTTTTTTATGCGTCTTAGACGGTACACGCAACCCTTTTACGTCCAGGACCACTTCTCCCGGCTGTGCCGGTTCTTTGGAAACCTGCAACTGGACTGGGCGACCTACCATCATGTTGGACAGCGCTTGCTTATCCGTGTCCTTTGTTTCTACAGTGCCAACATACTTTCCCTTTCGCAGCACGGTGACACGATCGGAGACCGCCATGATCTCGTTGAGCTTATGCGAGATAAAGAGGATAGACTTTCCTTCTGCGGTCAGGTTTTTCATAATCTGCATCAACTCATCAATTTCCTGGGGCGTAAGCACAGCGGTAGGCTCGTCGAAAATTAGGATCTCATTATCCCGGTAGAGCATTTTCAGGATCTCTACTCGCTGCTGCATACCGACTGTGATGTCCTCCACCTTGGCATCCAAGTCAACTCTCAGGCCATAGCGGTCTGAAAGCTCAGAAACCTTCTGCCTGGCCTTCTTCTTCTGCAGAAAACCAAGCTTAGTGTCCTCTGCACCTAGGATGATGTTGTCTAGAACAGAGAAGACATCGATCAGCTTAAAATGTTGGTGGACCATACCGATCCCAAGCGCAGTTGCGTCGTTTGGGTCTCGAATCGTAACAGGGGTTCCGTTTTTACGGATCTCCCCTTCTTCCGGCTGGTACATGCCAAACAAGACAGACATGAGCGTCGATTTACCCGCACCGTTCTCACCCAGCAGGGCATGGATCTCTCCCTTTTTTAATTGAAGGGTGATGTCATCATTGGCTTTGATGCCTGGAAACTCCTTGGTGATGTGAAGCATTTCAATCACATACTGAGAGGCGTTCTCCATTCCGTCACCTACTTTCACTCTTTTCTGACCAACACATGGCCATAACACAAGACAGTATTATACTGACTTCTTCCAAAACTTGCAAGGTTCCTGCTTAAAAATGCATAGAGAAAATTCTATCCGTTAACTTTCCCACGAATCCAGTATTTGATGCTTGCCCTATGATTTTCTAATAGGTACCCTGCGGTAATTGGGTGCGTTCTCTTCTTCGGCGCAAGAAAAGAAAATCATTATACTTTTTTAATCATTCTTTAATATCTGCTTTATTCCGACAAAAGATTTCATTGCTATACTAAGGCCATCAAAGAAATGATCCCGAATTTCCGGGATAACTTATTGTAATAGGAGGAGATACCATGCGAGTTCTGATCTTGACTGGACGTTTCGGCATGGGACATATCGCCGCAGCGCAAGCTTTACAACAGGAAATTTTGCGAGAAGATCCTACCACTGACGTTACTGTGTTGGACGTCATTGAAACCTGCCTGCCACAACTGCGCCACTTAATTTATGGCTGTTTTGACTTTACTGTGAACTATTGTTCCGGTGTTTATAATGTTCTCAACCGTGTTGCTGGCCGTTATCCCCGCGCTCCCATGCGGCGGTCGATGATCCAGAAGGTGACACAACTTCTAGCGGAACACCAATCTGATTTACTAATCTCTACCCTGCCCATGTGTTCCCAATACATTTCCGATTATAAGCAGGTCACCGGAGACCCAATTCCACTTTACACCTACATCACTGACTTGGACGCCCACAATGAATGGTTGGCTCCTGGCACAAACTGCTACTTCGTCGCCGCAGAATCGACCCGTCAGCAACTACTTCGTCTGGGAGTGCCTGGGGATTGCGTCGTTGTCAGCGGCATTCCCGTCCGAACGGCGTTTCAGCGCCGTCGCCACAAAACTTTGCGCAAACAGCGAGAAGTTTTGATCATGGGCGGTGGCCTTGGGCTCATTCCTCACGCAAAGTCTCTCTTTGATGCGTTACAGGCAGAGCCGGAGGTTCATGTAACCGTCATCACAGGTAAGAATGAAACAATGCGGCGGGAATTATCCGAAGAATACCCAGACTTTACGGTGCTTGGTTTTACTGATCAAGTGGCCGATCACATGCGGCGGGCGGATCTTCTACTCACCAAAGCCGGTGGCATGACAGCCTTTGAAGCCATCCACACAGGTACCCCACTTTGCCTGCTGGATCCCTTTCTGATGCAGGAAGAAGCCAATGCAGCGTATATAGAACGCGAGGGGTTCGGTATCGTTCTACGGGATAAAGAAACTGCCACCCAGCAGATGCTGGCACTGCTTCGTAATCGGGATATGCTCAACGACATGCGTCAGCGCATGGCAGTAACACTGCGGAGCTTGGATCAAATCTCTGCCCTGGACAAGTTCTGGGAAAGAAGGCAAGCCGCATGTTGATCCCTTGGATCTTATTGGGTGCTGCCGTAGCGGCAGGAAGCTACGCCTACCTACCCTCTACTTGGCGCAAAGCGCGGCATTGGATGCAGCGTGCGGATCGACTCCAGCCAAATATACTTTATCTGACTTTTGATGATGGTCCCGACCCAGAAAGTACCCCCATTCTCTTAGACCTCTTAGCGAAATATCAGGTCCACGCTACTTTTTTTGTGGTGGCAAATTCAGCGCAAAAATATCCTGAGTTGATCCATCGCATGCAAGCAGAAGGTCATCATATTGGCTTTCACTCTTACGCACACCACAGTGCCTATCTAATGCCTCCTACAAAAACCAAACGAGACTTTCAGGAAGGACTTTCTGCGTTACGCTCTGCCGGAGTGTCGTCCAAACTGTTTCGTCCGCCTTGGGGCGTAGTGAATTGGGAATCACTGCGACAAATTCGTAAGAACAAACTACAGACTGTCCTTTGGGATGTTATGGCTCAGGATTGGCAGGCCAATATAACTGCGGAAGAGATTGCCCGCCGTCTGGACGCAAGGACCTGGCCAGGTGCCGTAATCTGCCTCCATGACGGTCGCGGCGCACCTGGGGCAACTCTTCGGACGATCCAAGCGCTCCACATTCAGCTTCCGCGTTGGAGAGAGGCCGGTTTTATTTTTCTCACATTGGAGGAATGAGCTATGGAGCGGACCATCACTCGGCTTTCTTGGAAAAAGGGGCTTTTCTGCGCCTTTCTATTTGCAGGACTATTGGCTCTGACTGCTTTTTTATTTTTGAAAGACCAAGACCTAGGTCAATTACTTCGTGTCTTGCAGCAGGCTCACGTTCCCTGGTTGATCATCGGGGGCAGCTGCATGGTTTTCTTTTTTTGCTGTGAAGCTCTAAATATCCAACGAGGTCTCAGAATATTCGGCTCCCATGCGCCCTATCGGTCTTGTTTACGATATGCCATCACCGGTTTTTTCTTTAGTTCTGTAACTCCGTCTGCCTCTGGCGGACAACCCATGCAATTGTACGATATGTACCAAGACGGACATAGTCCAGCGCATGGAACACTAGCTTTGCTGACAGAATTTTTCTCATTTCAGCTGGCTGCTGTGGCGATTGCGCTGATCAGCTTTTCCCTCTATCAAAATGAAATCCTTTCCTTGCGTCGTGAAGTGTGGCTTCTTTTTGTCGTTGGAACCGCTTTGAATGTAGTGGTCGTTCTTTTACTAGCCGTCGCAGTCTTTTCACCGAAAATCTTACCATCGCTTTGGCGGTGGCTCATGAATTTGGCCCAGAAGCTGTTTCCCCATCGAGCAGAACAGTGGCGGTGCTGGGGTGAAGTGCAACTCTCAGAGCTACATCAGTGCGCAGCGCGTTATCGAAAAGAACGATCGACGCTGCTCAAGTGTTTCTGTACCTCGTTTGCTCAAGTAGCAGCCTATCACAGTATCCCCTACTGGATTGCTCTGTCTCTTGGTGTGACAGGACAAAGTCCATGGGAGATGATTGCATTGCAATCGGTTCTATTTCTCTCTGTGTCGTCTCTTCCGCTTCCAGGTGCAGTTGGGTTGTCAGAGGGTGGATTTCTGATTTTCTTTCGTGGCGTTTTTCCAGCAACTATGCTGTCTGCTGGAATGATGTTGAGCCGGGTGGTCAGCTTTTATTGCTTTCTGCTCTTAGCTGGCGTGTTTGTTGCCACTCGTACAGTGTATTCATTCCGAACACCACTGCACAATAACTGATGTTGATAAGTTCTACCCATATATGGCTTCGTACCATTGTGTGTAGCTCGGACGTTATGGAGGTTAAAAAATATGTATAGAATATATATTGCACCTATCGAAATGGTTGCGGCTTCAATTTTTATAATCCCTATCTGGTGCATATATAACAAGTTGCGTTTTCGCAACTGGAAATTAACTGTTCATAGCAACGATTATGACGCCCTACTTCCGAACACACACTTATAAAAAACAGGAAGGACACAGCAGTTAAACTGATATGTCCTTCCTGTTTTCGTATTATTGCTCGACACGGTACACATCAAAGCCAGAAGAAGCGATCTGCTGGCCATCCGTAGTAATAAACAAGGCTTCTACTCCATCTAAGCTTTCTACGAGAGACATGCCATCTTCCGGGCCTAGAAGGAGGCAAGAGGTAGACAATGCATCCCCCTGTGCAGAACTATCCGAAAAGATCGTAGCGGAAGCAAGTCCTGTATCTGCCGGGAACCCGGTAAACGGGTCTAAGACGTGATGGTACCGCTTTCCCTCATAGATAAAATATCTCTCATCTATGCCAGACGTGACAATACTTTTTCCTGTTGCCTGAATCAGACCAGCCAAGGTTCCCTCTGCCTGGTTCGGGTCTTGGATGCCAACGGTGAAGCTCGTATCTTCAGTTTTGCCGCCAATCAGGAGAATATTTCGACCCAAATCTAAAATGGCGTGCTCTACGCCCTGTCCTTCCAGTAGGGCCTTTATCTGATCCGCAATATACCCTTTCGCAATTGCGCCGAGGTTGGCGATCATGCCCTCTCGGCTCAGATAAGCTTTCCCTTCTTCAATCAATAAATCGTCGCTGCTGATGAGAGGGAGGACTTCTTCCAATTCTTCCTGTGTAGGATAATGTCCTTGACCATCGTGAATATCCCAAAGGTCGATCAGTGGACCGGCGGTGACATCAAAATGACCTTTCGACAGAGTGTAATACTCCTTGGCTAGGCGAAGAACTTCTTCTGTCTCCGGTGCGATAGCCACCCATTCTTTTCCAGCCGCTTTGGCCAGTTTATCCAAGTCGCTTCCCTCATGATCTACGTTGAGCAGATCCTCTAGACGGCTGATCTCCTCAAACGCTGTATCGATCGTTGTTTCGTCGGTCCAATCATATAAGGTGATCGTCACCACGGTATCCATAAGAAGTGTCGTTTTTTGAACGGTCTGCTGTTCTTTCGGGGTGCCACAGCCAGCAGTAAAAAGCAGCAGAAGTAAACTCAAACATAGCGCGATCAGTTTTCTCATGGTGGAATCTCCGTTCACAAAAATTCAGTGCATCCCATGATAACATATTCCTATCTTTGGTGCAAGCACAGAAAGACAGGCAAACTTTTCTTCCATCGTGCATAGAGTTTGAAACAGCAGGATACAGGGAGGTGGAGCATGAGGAAGCAATGTCTCACCCTGCTAGAAGGACTGATTTTATTTTTGATGGGTGCTTCGCTATTTCTCTACCCAACCCAAAGCGCCCAGGGTGCCAGAGTAGGGGTGAATTTATGCCTGGAACTGCTGATTCCTTCCCTGTTCCCTTTTTTTGTATTGTCTTCGCTCTTTATTGCCACCGGCTTTGAGCAGATCTGCTCGAAACCAACGGAGGGCATGATGCGTCGGGTATTCGGTGTAAGTGGCCCAGGTGCCGCCGCTTTTTGTCTTGGTTTGATCGGCGGTTACCCCGCTGGTGCCAGGGCAGTTGCGCAGCTGGTGGAGCAAAGCGTTTGTTCACAAAAGGAAGCTAGGCGATTATCTCTGTTTTGTAATAACTGCGGTCCAGCTTTTTTCCTCGGTGCTGTTGGAATCGGTGTATTTGGCCAGGAAAATGTGGGGTTTCTTCTCCTCGCCGCCAATCTAGCTTCCGCAGTGAGCATCGGTATTTTTGCCAATATCTTGTTAGGGAGCGCAGAGAGATCTCCGCCACAGCCCTCTTCCACAATCAAGCGGACCTCGCTGATCAACGTCTTTCCGGATTGTATACGGAGTTCGTTTTCTGCAACGCTAAACGTATGTGCGTATGTGATCCTCTTTTCCGTCATTTCAGCTCTAGCTGACCATACGGGTCTACTTCCCGCTCTGGGAGCGTTCCTAGGCGATCTTCTTCCCTATACGGATAGTGCGTTACTAAGCCGTAGCCTTTGCATAGGACTCTTAGAAATTTCTACGGGCACCGCAGCACTCCAAGGAAGCACTTCCCTCTCCGTTTCCTTGCCTCTAGCTGCCTTTCTGCTGGGGTGGGGAGGGTTCTCTGTTCACTGTCAGTCGCTGCCTTTTTGGCGGCAAGCAGGCGTGCAGATGTTGCCCTATCTAACAGCAAAACTGTTACAAGGTGTCCTCTCCGCAGCTTTTACGGTACTTGGGATGCATATCCTTCCGCTTTCTCAGCCCACTATGATGTCTACAGAATATATCTGTCCGTTTACTCTACCCAACTGGGAAATCATCGCATTGTGGGGACTTGCCGGTATTTATTTTTTCTTCTTCCCTCAAAAAAACAGTAGAAAGGATAGCAAAGACAAGGTATAATAAATAGTAGAATATACGAGGGAGGTCATCCCCATGCTATTTGCAAAAAAAATCGATCCAAGCTGTGCTTATTGCCAGCGAGGCAAACCCATTACATCGGAAAAGGTGCTATGTCCCAAAAAGGGCGTCGTCACCGCAGAAGCTTCCTGCGCTTCCTTTCGCTACGATCCGCTCAAACGGGTTCCGCCTCGCCCTATTCTTCCGGATTTCAGTAAG
>OLRQ01000881.1_pt1 | contig 27785 bp, 25 predicted proteins | sample 1671971 | NCBI WGS metagenome assembly OLRQ01 (sample SAMEA3136631, study PRJEB25190) | human gut metagenome | biome: human gut; feature: human-associated habitat; material: faeces | place: Austria | collected 2013
AGCCTTCGCAGCGGTAGAGGCCATAGGGGACAATGTACTTGCGGCCCATTTCGGTGCCCTTGTTCTCTGCGTCCGCTTCGGTGGTGATGGCTACGCGGGTGATGGTCACTTCCTGGGGCACCACCGGTTCCACGCTCCGGGCAAAGCCCATCTGGACGGGGCCACGAACTTGGCCGCAGTTCAGTGCCGCCTTGACGAAGGTGGTCATGACGGCGCCAAAGGTACGGATGTCATAGAAATTGGCGCACATCCAATCCCGAATGTTCCGATCCAGGTCTGGATTTTCCTTCTTCTTCGCCTTCACCGTCTTTTCCGTCACGTCCAGCGCTGCATAGGCTTCTGCGTCACTGCGGTTCAAGGGCACGCCGTCCTTAATGTAGATGCGATAGCCGGTGGCGTCCTCCTTCACCGTCTCCACATAGTTCCGAATCTTCCGCTTCAGGCACACGTCAGTGACCAGACCCAGACCCGTTTCCGGGTCTACACGGGGCATATTGCCGGCGTCCGGGTCGCCGTTGGGGTTGCCGTTTTCTACGTCAAAGAGAATCACAAATTCATATCGGTTCTTGATTGCTTCGCTCATCTTATTTGTCCTCCTTCTTGGTAAAGCGGTACTGGGTCTGGTGATAGTAGCCCAGCTGGAACGCCCCCTGCTGGGGCAGATTCATCCGGTTGGGGTAGGTCTCGCCCAGCTTGGACATCAGCTCCGTCAGCTGCTTATCATAGAAGATCTTTTTCCCCTCGTCCAGTTTTCTCAGGTGTTTCTGCGCCAAATTTACAAGCGTAGGAAAGACCACACCGGGGGTGGCGGAGGCGGAACTGAAGTATTTGTCACGGATGGTGGCGTTGATGCCAGGGTTGGCATCCGACTGGATGGCTTCCAGCACAGAGAACAGCCGCCCTAGGACATAGGCTTCGTGATTGGAATCTTGGTTCAAGGACACAGTTAAAACCTCCTCTGGTACAAATGGGTTTCTATTTTTCAGATAATACGCCTTCAAAATGGCCGCTCTGGTGCGATTCATCTCTCGGTCTGCCCGGATGCGCAGGGTCACGCCGTTGAGCAGAGTGGCAGGGTACGGGGTGTTGGTCAAGATGGCGCGCAGGGTGTCGCCGGCCATGTCGGCGGCAGGCTTTTTCTCCCTGGAATTGGGGTTCACCGTCTCTTTCAGCATCCGCCACACGGGGATATTGTCAAAGGGATCGAAGGACGGGCGGACGATCTCCAACCGGTCATAGTGGGCTTTTACGTTGCGGATGAACCGGCCAAAGCTGTTGCGCAGGAAGAAGCGCACGGACAGCCGTGCCACATTGGGGGAGATGCCCAGGATGTAGAAGGTCATATTGGGGTCGATGCGGGTTCCGTCCCATTCCACATCAGCCCCTTCCGCTAAGGACTCCATCAGCCCCTTCAAATCTTCTTCCTTGTATTGGTCATCCTCATCCCCGCCCCCAAAACCAAATCGTTTCAGCGCATCTGCATATGCTTCCTCGCCGCTCTCTGCCCAGAACAGCAGGGTGACGTCACCGACTCGGGTGTTCTGGGTGGCGATGAGGTAGTTCAGGGCGGCGCCGTAGGCGAAGGCGGCGTACTGGCTGGTGGGGGCGTTGAGTCCCTGCTCTCGGTCGTAGGAACAGAAGGCTGGGGCGTTGAAGGAGACCAGGGAGGCACCGCTGGACTGGGCGCCATAGATGCCTTTGATGCTGGGGTGGAGCTGCGCCACAGGCGCCAGTTTGCCGGTGACCAGGCAGGGAAACTGCTGGCTGTCCTGGCTGTTGTTGTAATAGTCCTGCCACGCCTGCCGGATGGCGGGAATCTCGTGGAGGTAGCGTCCCCGATAACGGAAGATCAGGTTGGCACTAGCCAAAAGATCCTCCATATCCTGGTGGGCAAAGGCCGGGTGTTCCGTCAATTTCTCCGGCTGCCAATGGTCGAAAAAGGACAACAGCGCCCGGGCAGCTGGCTCCTCCACCGAGACCAACAAAGTCTCGTGGAGGGTCTTGCAGGCTTGGAAGCACTCCAAGGAGCGTTTGGGTTTGCCCTTTTTGTCTGCGCCCAGGATGTAGCTGGAGTTGTCGCAGAGGAAGTTGGCGGTCACGCCTACGGTGCGCTTGACCGGAGCAGGCAGCTGGATGGTTTGGGGTACCAGCGCCTTCTTCTTCCCCCGTGTCACTTCTTCCTTGATGCAGACTACGGTGGTGATGTCCCCTTGGTCGTCCAGATTGAGCACATAGGACACCTTCACCGGCGCCCAGCCAGGCTGGGGCAGTTCCCCCCGGGCGGCCAGGGTCTCGTAGTAGGAGACGAGGGCTTGGAGGATCATCCGATCACCTCCTTGCTGTCTCTGGGCGGTACGGTCAGGACGCCGTCCTCCAGCACCGCTCGGAAGAACAGGGGGCGAATGTCCTGTGGGTCGGAATAGTCCATGTCGTAGAGCATATAACCCAGATCCCGCCGTCCTCTCAACTCCTCCGGACAGGGCGGCAGAGTCTCGCAGGGGGCGAAATGAGCGGGAAACTCTCGACAGCCCATGCAGGGCTGGTGATAGGCTTGCCCCTTGCGGATGCGGCGGGTCATGATGTCCTGGAATTTGCCGGGGTTGTCCGAAGGCGCCGCTTTGTCCGTCATCTCAAAGTGGGCTTCGATCACATAGGACACGTCCCGCAGCAGCAGCGACGCCCGCTGCTGGATCTCGTTGGGGGTGGCGATGTATAGGGAGCCGTTCCCCCGCCCTTCCATCACCGTCCGTGCCGCACGGCTGTTGACCACCGCCTTCACCTCGTTGCGCCGAACGCTGGTGAAGCGGATGGGGTTGCAGACGATGATGCGGTCGATGACCCAACGCAGGCCGGGATGCCAGAAGATGGCGTCACAGATGCCGCGGGCGGCGGAGGGGGTGATGATGTCGAAGGACACACGTTCTGTCTTCATCTCAGGCCGTGTAAACAACGCGTAGTCTCCCCAAACTCGAAATCGAGTGGGCATGGTTTTCACATCCTTTCTTCTATTGTGTGTCTAGGTTCCAGACTTGTCCATGTATGGGGCTGGGCACCAGATTTGTTCCTCTTTTTATACAGTAGCACCTTTTTCCATAAATTTGAAATGGTAAATTTTCTGTTTGCTTATTAGGAAATACAACTGCTACAATAATAGTTTAGTCGCAGGTCTGTGTGAAACGAACCTGTGTGGGTTGAAATATAAAATTGAATTGGTAGTAGTTTCGCCGAGAACTGGGATGTCCCTAGGGGGCCATCCCAGTTTTCCGTCACACGAAATCCCCCTTCCCATATTCCGGATTCAGAGAAAGCCCTGTCCGGTCGTCGTACAGGCTGGCATTGGCCAACACCCACAGATCCTCTCCCTTTCCGCTGTCCACTGGGAGAATGTCTCCGGCGTCAGCCAGTGCCTTGAATTCCGTCTCGTAAATAGAGACACCGTACTGCCCCAGCTTCCGGAACAGCGTCCGGGAACGCTCTCCGGCTTGGAGCCGCTGCACCAGCGCTTCCCCTTCTCCCAGGGGGATGTAGATGGTCTTGCTGTCGTTGTCGATCAATTTGAACTGCTCTGCGATGGTCTGGAAAGGCAAACGTTCTTTCATCATCTTCAAAATACTCTTAGAATCCTGGATATCGGTGCCTTTCAGCTCCAACAGCTCGGTAAAATAATCGGTGATGGCAGCCTGGGACGCAATATCCTTCTGACGCCCCATGACCTCTCGTCCAACGTCAATGTTCATCCGAAACGGTGTGTTGACCTCCGTTTCCGACCGGAACACGGTGACCACACTATCCTGCGCCGCCCGCTTCCGCTCTCGGTTGCACCGTCCGGCGGCCTGCAAGATGGAATCCAATCCGGCCACCTCCCGAAACACCGCTGGGAAGTCCACGTCCACCCCCGCTTCGATGAGGGAGGTGGAGACCACCCGACAGGGCAGCCCCCCTTTCAGCCGACCTCGCACCACTTCCAACACGGCACGCCGGTGGGTGGGTGTCATGAGGGTGGACAGGTGGAAGGTGTCCTCCTGGTCACCCAGCAGGTCGTACAGCCGTTTGGCGCTCTTGCGGGTGTTGACGATGCAGAGCACCTGGGGCAGTTGGGTCAGCGCTTCCGCCACCGCTTCCCAACTCATCTCCTTCTCTATCTCCGTTTGGAAGGTGACACGGCGGAAGATTGTTTCATCGCAGGTGCCCTCTGGGCACAGCTCGGTGGCGGTGTGGCTGGGCAAGAACTCCGCAAACAGCGGGTTCAGCGCCGGCTGGGTGGCAGTGCAGAGGACTGCGGTGGCGTGGAAGTGGCCGATGAGCTGGGCGATGGCGGAGACGCAGGGGCGCAGGTACGGGATGGGCAGCATCTGCGCTTCATCGAAGATGATGACGCTCTTGGCCAGGTTGTGGAGCTTCCGGCATTTGGAGGAACGGTTGCTGTAGATGGACTCAAAGAACTGTACCGCTGTGGTCACCACCACCGGCATATCCCAATTCTCCGTAGCCCTGGCCATCCGCTGGGTCTCCGGAGTGGCCTCGTCCTGGGTGTCGTAGGTGACGCCGGAGTGGTGTTCCAGCACGTTCTCCGCCCCTAAAATTTTGCGGAACTGATCCGCCGTCTGCTCAATGATGGAGGTGTACGGAATGACGTAGATGACCCGTTCCAAGCCGTGGGTCTTGGCATGGTGGAGGGCGAAGGCCAACGAGGCCACCGTCTTTCCGCCGCCGGTGGGGACGGTGAGAGTGTACAGTCCCGGCATCTGCCGGGTGTCCTGCCCCTGCTCCATACAGCGGCGCAGGATGGCACAGCGCTGGGTGTTCAGCTCATTGCTGGGCGGGAACCAACCTTCCGTATAGCGATCCAGCTTGTCCGACAGCACAGAGATGGCTTCCCCACCGCCCCGCTCTACCTGGCCGTTGGACATGAACGCTTCCGTATCCAGGAAGTCGGCGTCAGTAAGGCAGGAGTAGAGCATCCGGATGAGGAAATCCAGCTCCAACTCGGTTTTCGGCTCCATCTTAGGGGCTTGGGGCAGCTCCACCTCCTGTTTCCAGGCATCATAGGGTTCCAGCTGACCGCTCTTGGCCTTATTCATCCGGCCGAAGTAGGTTGGCTTTCCTTTGTCCGTCCGACCTCCCAAGTCCGGCAGGCCGCTGTGGTGTCCCATGATGCAGAGGGATATAGGCAGATAGGCTTTGCTTTCCCAGGCACCTGCTGTGGAGTGGTCCACCTTTTTCCCACCGCAGAAAAGCCGCTTCTGAAACGCCTGGGTGAACTTCCCGATGTCGTGGAGCAGGCCCGCCCAATAGCCTAGCGCCTTTTCTCCGAATTTTTCTGCAAATTGGGCACAGAGCATTGCGGTACAAAGCAGGTGCGCCAGCACGGTCTGCTTCCGCCCATCTTCTGACCAATGGGCATAATATTTTTCATCCATTGTATCATCTCCTGTTGATTCACTTGTAATTTTGGGGCATTTTCCCTTGTTTTTTCTAATTATAACAAAGTGACTGTCCCAAAAACATCCCACAGTTGCAGTACGAACCCGATTTTTCCCGTCCCGTACAAAAAACCTCCCGGCGCAATGCCAGGAGGTTTTCTGTTTCACCAGCTCACCGCCCCATCTCGGTCAGGTAGGGCATGGCCAGCAATTCATATACAGTTTTCTCGATCCCCTGCTCCGCCAACCGATGGGAGAGGGATTTTAGGCGTACCTCCACGCCATCGGTCAAGCGCAAGGCATCGCCGTCCACGCCCACCACGGCTTCCGCCAGGCCGGTGAGCTGTTGGAGCAGCTGGTTCCGCTGCGCCTGTTTCTGCTGGATGAGCGCCGCCCACTCCTGTAGGAAAGGAGCTTCCAGGATGTCGTAGGCGCTGAGAGTCACATCAAAGGTGCGTTTGATGAGGGAGAGCAGCTTGATGGCCTGGATGGAGTCGCCGCCGATGACGTAATAGTTGAGGTTTTCGTCAATGTCCTCATCTGGGAACAGCTGACGGCACAGGTCGATGAGCTGTGCCGTCACCGTCTGGCAGTCGGTGGGCGCTGCGGTCTGGGCAGGCTGCCCCGCAGGTGTCAGTTGGTACTGGGTCAATCCCTTTCGATCCACTTTGCCGTTGCGGGTCAGGGGGAGCTGTTCCAACCAGACAAAGCGGCTGGGCACCATATAGCTGGGCAGCCGTTCCTGGGCGAAAGCACGCCAGGTGTCTTCTTCCCGGGCGGCGCCGGTGTAGAAGGCGGTGAGCTTCTTGTTCTGCGCCGACTTCACCACCACCACTTGGTTGGTCTCCGGCTGCGCCCGCAGCACCGCTTCGATGCCGGGCAGCTCGATGCGTTTGCCGTTGATCTTCACCTGACCGTCCCGCCGTCCCAAGATCATCAGGTCGCCGTTGGCACGGAAGTAGCCAAAGTCGCCGGTGCGGTAGACTCGCCGGTGGTTCCACCGTGGGAACGCCTGTGCGGTCTTTTCCGGCATCCCCAGATAGCCTGCGCTGACCCCCACACCAGCCACGCACATCTCGCCGATGACCCCCATGGGGGCGGGCTGTCCAGCGGCGTTGCAGATGAAGTAGGTGGTGTTGGGGAAGGGTTTCCCGTATGGAATGACGTCTAGTCCCAAGTCGTCTGCCGTGATCTCGTGGGAGATGTTCCAAATAGTAGTCTCAGTGGGGCCACCCACGCTGTGGATATGGAGGGTGGTTTTCTCCCCTTTCAGCTGTTTCACCAGGCTCACCGGCAGAAAATCCCCGCCCATGACCACGGTGCGCAGGTTGGTCAGCGCCTTGGTCAGATTGCATTCCTCTGCCGCCAGCATCTCCATAAACGCCGGGACGGAGTTCCAGAAGGTGACCTGATAGCGCTCCATCAGCGCCGCCCAATGGGCAGGCTCCTTTCCCTTGTCCCCGTCCGGATACACCACCGAACCGCCACAGGCGATCATGCCGTAGAGGTCAAAAAGTGCCATGTCGTGGCAGTAGTTGGTGACGGCAATGCACCGGTCGCTGTCCGTCAGAGAAAAACGCCGTTGGGACTCCAACAGGCAGTTGACCACCCCCACAGAGGGGATGGCGGCGGATTTCGGCTCGCCGGTGGTGCCGGAGGTGTTGATGATGACCAGCACCTCCTCCGGCCGCCACCGGTACCCCTGAAATGCCGCCACCTGCGAGGGCACAGCGTTCAGCCACGCTTCCTCCACTGTTAAACAGGGCACGCCACAGGATGCCGCCCGCTCCGCCAAAGCCGGTTCGGTCACGATCAGTGACAGCTCTGCCCGATGGGCGATGGCGTAGAGCATTTCGGGCGGGCACTCCAGATCCAGGGGCAAAAACGCCGTCCCCGCTTTGGTGGCTGCCAGGCTGGCGATGGCTTGGAGGGGGCTTTTGGACAGCAGGATGCCCACTCGGCTGCCCGATGTCAGGCCGGTCTCTCGCAGCCGCTGGCAGAGCCGGTTCGCCAGGGCGTCCGTCTGGCCGTAGGTCAGCTGTCCCTTGCTCCACAGGAGGAAGGGGTGGTCACGGTAGGTGGAAAATTGCTCCGACAGCAGGTCGGTCAGACTGGGCAGGCAGGGGTTGACCGCCGGTTCCGGCGCTGGGGTGATCGGGTACACCAACTGTTCCATGTCCGCCACTACAGTACACAAAATCTGTTCCACCACCATCGCCGGGAGAACGTCCGGCTGGTAGGCCGCCTCCAAAGTCACCGTGTCGCCGCAGCGGAGCAGGAGCAGCTCCAGCCACACCTGCGCCGTCTGGGTGCGCACCAGGCGCCGGGTGAACAAGCGGCTGTCATAGGCGCCGTCCACCAGAGAGGTGCAGACGAAGGGAGCGGCCGCTTGGGGGTCACTCTTTTTCCAGGCTTTCAGCCGATCCAGGCCGGAGATCTGGCTCTGGAACTGCTGTTCCATGAGAGAAATACTCAAGCTTTTCGCCTGGGCGAACAGGTCGCTTTCCGCTGCATCCACCGGCACCAGGGAAAAGTCAGAGTACATCCCGACCGCCTGAAAAATGCTGTCTACCGGCACCATTCTGGCAGTTCTCGGCACATTTAAGACCACTTTCGACCGGTCGGTGTACTGCCCGATGGCCTTGCCCACCAGGGTCAGCAGGACGGGAAAGGCAGTGACTCCCTGGCCTGCCGCTTTCTGCTGGAACGCCTGCCACAGGGATGCTGCGATGGGCTGGCGGCAGACGCCGGTCTCCTGAGGGTCCGGTGTGTAAAATTCCTCCGCAATGGCCAGCTCTGCCGCCGGCGGGAACTGGCGCATGGACTCCTCCAGCGCCTGTGCCTGCTCTGGCGTGCGTTGTTCTGCACGCAGAGTCTCCATGTAGTCCAGAAACGCCTGGGAGCACTCCACCGGTTCCAAGGGTTCCCCTTCATAGCACCGCTCCAAGGTCTCCAAGATGCGGTCGTGGCTCAGGCCATCGGCCAGGATGCCGTTGATACAGAGCGCCACATAGGCATGGCTGCCGGTGACCAGGGTCACCTGGGACAGGCACTGCTCGTTCCAGATGAACTGCTGGAACAGTGTCTCCGCCTGGGCTTCGATCCCCTCCGCCCACAGGGGCGCTTTCTGAAGCTCCAACCGGCCAGCGCCCAGCACCAAGGTCTCCCCGTCCAGCCCTGCGCCCAACAGCGGGTGCAGCTGGGGCAGGCGTTGGAGGGCTTCCACCAGGCGGGCGTGCTCTACCTTGGTCGGGTCATATTCGTAGACAAAACAAGCCTTGCTGAACCGGCCATACTTGGCCTCTCGCCCCCGCAGGTAGGACTGCTGCATGGGGTTGAGGGCGATCCGTTCCTTCATGATGCCCCCTCACGCCTGCTTCTGTTCCAGGCAGTGGAGCAGGCGGTCGATGGTGTTGTTCTCAAACAGCTCCTGAAAGGTCAGGGTAATGCCGAAGGTCTTTAAAATGTTCATTTGCAGCTTCATCATCTGGATGGACTGGCCGCCCAGCTCGATGAAGTTTTTGGTGGTGTCCCACCCTTTGGGCAGGTTCAATTCCGCCTCTACCATCTGATACAGTCTTTCTCTCATGGTCATTCCCCTTTCGGTTCCTCCAAGAGCCGTTCCAGCCAGTTCTGGAACAGCTCTGTCAAATATGTGTGTTCGTACAATCCCTCCGGCGTCATCCACACCAGGTACGCCCCATCCCACAGCTCGTAGATCTGGGCATCCAGGCAGACCTGAGGGGTCTGAGAGACCAGGTAGGTCAGCGCCCCAAAGGACGCCTGGAAAGGCTCGGTCACCAGCTGGATGCCCGGCGTGGACGAAAAGACGGTGGGCGCCAGCAGGGGTTCCTCTGGGTGCCGCTCTCGGAGCATCGCCTGTACGTCCAGGCCGTCCAGGCGGATGTGGGTCATGCCTGCCTGGTAACGTGCCAAAATATCTGACATTTGGTCTGCTTTTCGTACAGCCAGAGTGAGCAGTCGGGTGCGGTCGGTGATGCGGTCGGGATACTCCACCGTGTGGCCTGTGGTGTGGAAGATGGGCAAGTTGAGGACAAAATCAGTCTCGGCCGCCTGGCGCATAGTGTCGGCGAAGGCCGCCATGGCCAGGGGGGTGGGGGGGACGCCCAGGCTGGACGCCCGACTTTGGACGGCCTGCCACTGGGCGGCGTCCAGCTTGGCGGCGGTGGCCTGGTAGCGGCAGTGGTGCATTCTGGTGGGATCACGCTGCTGTTCCAGGATGGAGCCGGGGCGCATCTGGGCAACCTGCTCCTGCCAATAGGCCACGTCCGCCGTGGACGCCGGTTCCGGGTCGGGTGTTCCGCTGGAAACGGTCACCGGGTGTCCCTGGTACAACTCCGCCAGCTGTCCCAGCAAGATTTGGAACCCAGCTGGGTCAGCCACCTGCAAATTCAGGTCAAAGCACAGGCAGTCCACCCCCTCCGGCAGCCGGAACAGCGTCAGACCACAGCTGTGCCCCTCCTCCGTTCGAGTGTTCCGTTGGGCGAAGGCGGCACGGTACTGCTGGACTTCCCGCTCCCCTTCCGCCTGGGTCAGGGTGGTGCAGTCAAAGCAGGCCACATAGTCGTTCAAAGGGGACTGAATGCCGTGGAGGGTGAGGACGTCCCGCCACGCTTGGCGCAGCTTGGCCAGGTGGATGGCTGTCCCCCGAGTCTCCAAGTAGACGTGGCCGGGGACGCCGCCTAGGTTCTGCTCCAGGGATGCGCCGATGAGGTAGGACTCCTGAATTCGGGTCTTGCTCATGTTTTCTGCTCCTCCGCCAGCTTGAGCAGCTGCTTTTTGTCCGTCTTGCCCACGGCGGTCAGGGGCCAGGTGTGGACTTCCAGGTAGTCGTCCCCCATGCAGAAGCCGGAGACGCCTTTTTCCTTCAGGAAGTGGTTGATCTGTCCCAAATCCAGCACGTCGGTGCCGCTGATAGGCTTGCCGCAGATGCAGATGCGCTCGGTGAGCACCGGGTCGGGCACGCCGATGACCGCCACTTCGGAAAAGACACCCCACTCCGTCAGCAGCCCTTCCAGGTAAGAGGGGATGATCTTCTCGCCGGCACGGTTGATGCGCTCTTTGATGCGGCCATGGATGGTGATGTAGCCCTGGGCGTCGATGCTGGCCAGGTCGCCGGTCTTGTACCAGCCGTCAGGGGTGAAGTACTGGTTGTCCTTGTCCAGGATGCCATAATAGTAGTGGATGGTGTAGGGGCCACGGGTGAGCAGCTCGCCACGCTGTCCGGCGGGGAGCAGGGCGCCGCTGCCGTCTACGATGCGCAGCTCATCGTGGGGGGAGACAGGGGTGCCCTGGGTGGTCAAGATCTTTTCCAGTGGGTCATCCTGCTGGGTGGTGCAGACAAGTCCTTCGGCAGTGCCGAAAACTTGGATGAGTACGTTGCCGAACAGCTCCACGGTCCGTTCCGCGTCCGCCACAGGGAGCATGGCGCCGCCTACATAAATCTGCCGCAGGGTGCTCAAGTCCGCTTCCGGCAGCAGCTCCCGCGCCTCCATGAGCAGGTGGAGCAACGCTGGAACCAAGATGAGGGCGTTGACCTGCTCCGCACGGATGAGGTTGAGTATATCCAAGGGGGAGGCGTAACGGGGAACGACCGCTTTGCCGCCATGGAGCAGGACACCCAGGATGCCTGGGTGAGCCAGGGCGAAGTTATGCCCCAGGGGGAGCGGGGTGAGCAGAGTGGTCTGGTCACTCCAATGGTTTTTATTTGCCGTCTGCATACAGCTGTAGTAGTAGTCCCCATGGGTGCGGGGGATGAGCTTGGGGATACCGGTGGTGCCGCCGGACAGGAGCAGGATGGCGATGCGGGCATCGGGAGACTGGGCTTTCACCACCGCTTCCGGCGCCACATAGGCCACCTGCTTCATGCCGGTGAAGTGCTGGATGCCGTCATCGGTCAGGTGGAACCGGCAGTGGACCTTGCTCTGGATGCCGGTCAGCTCCCGAACCCCGTGGTTGGGCAGCATGAGGATGGGAACGACCTCCTCCAGCATCAGCGCCAGGAACATCTGGACGAAGGGGATGCCGTTGGACATCTGCATAATGACCAGCTCATGGGGCTGCACCCCAGCCTGGCGCAGCCGTTCTCGGTCAGTCCCGGCTAACTCTACCAGCTGACGATAGGTCACCTTCTGAGTGCCGTCAGAGAGGGCGATGCGGTCGCCGTACTGTTCTGCCCCTCGGAGGAAGTGTTCTCCTAAGGTGATGGGTTCCCATAATGCGCTCATTCGTTCTTTCCTCCTTCTTTGGGCTGCCACTGGCTGGCAGCATAGTTGATGACGGGCATGCACTGCTGGTACTCGTCCAGCAGCATCCGGTGTCCGCCCTCCATGGAGTACAGGTGGAAGTTGGCTTCCGCAAAGCGAATCCACCCCTTCACCGCCTCCAACGGGGTCATCAGGTCGGTCTTGCCGGAGAAAATGGTCAAGTCGCAGTAAATCTTGGGATAGACCTCGGTCTCCTGCTTGTAGGCGTAGACAGCATGAAGGTCGGCCTCCACCACCCGAATGGTCTCGCAGGCAAATTCCAGGCACTTCTCCACCTCAAACCGGTTCTCCCGGCTGATCTGTTCCAGGCGGCTGCCCTTGGATTCCTCGTTGAAGATGTCTTCATAACGGATCAGGCCAATCTCTCCCCGCTCCGCGTACTGAGCATAGAGGCAGTCCACGCAGCGGTTGGATATCTCCGTCACCAGCTCCTTATCAGGGAACACATGGTCGGGGAAATAGGTGGTCATCAGATCCTGTACTTCTTCCCTGGCCTCCTGGTTCTCAAACAACGACCGGCCATAAACGGCGCCGTCTGCGGCATCGGTGGCGCTCATGAAGATGTGGAAGGGTTCCTGGATGCCCTCTCGGCGGATTTTCTGGTACAGCTCATAGGCCAGGATGCCGCCGTAGCAGTAGCCCAGGAGCATATAGCCGCAATCGGGGGTTTTGGTCAGCTCCTCCACCAGGTGGGCGTACAGGTCATCCACTACAGCGTGCAGCTCGTTGACCGGTTCCTCCCGCTTGCGCAGACCGCGGCCAGGCAGTTCCAACAGGCAGAGCTTGATGTTCTTGTTCAGGTATTTGGTGTATTTCCAATAGACGAAGGCAGATGCGCCTCCGCCGGGGATGCAAAATAATTTGATGTTCTGCTCGCTCATAAGCCCTCCTCAACTGGCGTCCCGCTGCCCAATCTTGGTCATCTTACTGAGGAATTTCTCCATCAGCAGCTCGTGGACGCCCTTCCGATACAGGTTCTCCAGCCGTCCCACCTTCTGGTAGCCCACGCCGGCGTACAGCTTCTGGGCGACCTGGTTGCTCTCGGTGACCACCAGATAGATCTTGCTGGTCACCCGCTTCTCCAACAGACGCTCCTCCATGTAGGCCAGCATCTGCCGTCCGTAGCCCTTGCCTCGGCAGGACTCGTCCACCACGATCATGTGCAGGTAGGGGTAGGTGTAGAAGGAGCCTTCCTCCACATACCACAGCACCCCCACCAGCCGCTGACCCTCATAGGCCAGAAAGACGGCATCCCGCTGGCAGGCTTTTTCCACCGCATCGTCCAGCAGCTTACGCAGGGGGTAATAGCGCTGCCCCAGTTCGGTGGAGAACAGGAAGGCGCTGCAATCGGACACCAGGGGCTGGGTCAGCGGGCGCATACGCATCATACGGACGCTCCTTTCAAAATCACCTTGTCCACGATGGAGTCCACCGTCTCGAAGTCCTCATAATTGATCTCGTCCAGGTCGATAGTCACGGAAAAAGCGTCCTCGAACAGGGCGATCATCTTGATGACGCTGAAGGAGTCCACATAGCCGGAGGAGATGAGCATGGTGTCGTTGGCGATCTCGATGCCTTCCAGTTCGGGCACGTTTTCCAGGAACATTTCAATGACCTGTTTCTTCATTTCACTGTTTGTCATAGCAATACACATCCTCCACGGTCAATCCCATCTTTTCCAGGGGTTTTTCCAAGTCACTTTCTTCGATGGGCGAATGGATGATCTCCAACGCCCGCTCCCGACTCATCTCGCCCACCCGCACCAGCTCGCTCAGCTCCACTTCGTGCTGGCCGTAGCGGAAAACCTTTTCGGTCAGGTACTGTGCCACATAATTGAAGGAGCAGTTGGAGGACTTATCCGGCCAGCTCCGCTTGGGCAGCTGGAACTTCAATTCTCGGGTGATGATGTCCAAAATCTTGTCCTCGTTCCACTCGATGTACTTGAAGGGAGACAGCAGTCTCATGTTGCCATAATGCTCCCGAAAGTACTTGTTCTGGTTGTGGATGAGGTCGGCGTAGTCCTCGTAGCCGGACATCGTTCGGAACAGCTCCACGGCGTTCTCATCGGACTCCTTATAGATCCAGAACAGTTCCGAGTTGCGAATGTACTGCTGTCCCTTGGTGTAGCCGCCCAGTATGAGGTCGATGCCATTCTGATGGGCGATGCGGCGGATGGCGTTGTCAATAAGGGCGTGGCAGACTCGGCAGTAGTAGATGGGCTTGCCGGAGCGGATCATTTGGGGAAAGATTTTCAGCAGGTCGGCGGTCTTGAATACCATCAGGTCTACCCCCAGGATGTCGGTGGCGTTCTTCACGTTGGCGTACATCTCATCCAGGGCGAAGCCGTTGTCGATGATGATGGCCAGAGGGTTCAGGCCCAAGACGCGGACGGCCACATACAGGGTCATGATGCTGTCCTTGCCGCCGGAGACGCTGACGGCGCAATCGTACCGGTTGCCCTTTTTGTAGGGGGCGACGATCTTTTTCAAGGTCTCCAGCTTTTCCTCTGTGCTCTTGCTGTCAAAGGACTGGCTGGGGACGCTCTTTTCTTGCAGGTTCCGGCAAACGCTGCACACACCGTTTTTCCCCAAGGTGATATGCCCCTCGGCTTCCGGCATGATGCAGCAGGCGCAGCGGGGGCCGTTATAATTCAATGTCATACTGTTTTAACTCCTGTATGGTCTTTTCGTCCCATTTGCTCACATCCAACCCCTTCTGGCACAGCAGCGCATAGGTCAGGCGCTCCACACCAAAGGCGAAGCAGGCGGTGTAGGCGAAGTTGCCGTTGTCCAGGCGGATGTTGTAGGGCTTGGAGAAGTGGGTGCGGTGGAAATTGGCGGAGGCGGCGGCGATCTCCTTGTCTGGGTTGTCCAGGCGGCAGACGAACTCCTGCTTGGAATCGCCCAACACCTGGAAGAATTGCAGCTTCTTGTAGTTGCTGGCAAAGAAGGAGTCGTTGGCGGTGTTCACCTTGCAGTTCAGGTCGAAGGTTTCCTGCCAGAAATGCCACAGCTCCTTGGCCTGGCTGACCTTATCAGCGCAGATCTCCGGTGCGCCTACAAAGACGTATTCCTTCATGTTGAACTCGTTGAGCCGCGCCAGCTCGTAGGCGTTCCCCGCCTCGTTCCGGAAGCAGCGGCCGGAGACCAGGTAGGTCTGGGGGACGTCCCGCTGGATGGTGCTGCCGCTGAGGAACTGGTAGACCGGAGCGCAGGTGGCGTGGCGGAGCACTAAGGTGGGAGGCTTCATCTCCTCAAAGATGGTCTTGTCCTGGGTGCCCTTCTGGGCGAAGCGATCCAGTACCGCCAGGTCGTTCTTCATGGTGGTCTGGAACATGATGTAGTGGGGGAATGTCTCGAAGTAGCCGCCCTTTTCGTAGTTGTCGATGGGATAGAGTACAGGGAAATCGTACTGCTTCACCGGCCCGAACGCAGCCTTGCCAAAGGCTTCGATCTTCCGGTCAAAGTAGCGGTAGACCTGCAAAAACAGGTCGCTGTAGGCGTATACGCCATCGGCGATCTCTTTGACGCCATCGGTGTCCAAGAGGGTCTGGAAGATGGGAGCGTGATTGAGGGGAACGGTGTCGGAGTGATCCTCCAGGGTCTTGATCTTGACCTCTTTGCCGCTGAGCTGGCCGTTCAAGATCATGTCCCGCAGCTGCCCCACCTTCTGGGTCACCTCGGCCTCGTCTCGTTCCTCCAGCTCCACCGACACTTGGTCGCCCTGGCGCTGGATGTTCCGGATGGCAGGGGAGACATAGGGGAGCATTTCGGCGAAAAAGTTCTGGTCTTTGGCCTGAAACTGGTTCAAATCCAATGTGATGGTCATAAAAATTCCTTTCTGGAACGCATATGACCGGGACAGGAACCTCCAGTCCCGGCCATGTTCGTGTGATGATTCTGCTGTCAGATCTGGGTCATGCCCGGTTGTCCTTCAGGCACTCCACCATGTTCACCCGAAATACCTTGCGCTTGAGCAGGGTCAGGGAGAGGAGGTAACTGACCACCACCAGTGCCGCGCAGAGGACACTGCTCTTGACGCTGATGACCGCTTCGATGTAAGCAGACAGGTTGTCGATCATCATGGTGTAGAACAGGTCGCCGGCCAGGATGCCCAGTGGGATGCTGATGACCAAGCTGAGGGGCACCAGGATGTGGTTGGCGGAGAGAACCATGGAGTTGATCTCGCCCTTCCGGTATCCGAAAATTTTCAGCATGGAAATGGTGTTCCCGTTCTCCTCCACCATCATGTTCACGGTCAGGTAGACAGCGGCCACACAGAGGACGGCGCCTAGGAGGATCATGACCAGGATGATCTGCTGGAGGTCGTCGATGACCGACTGGATCTGATCCTGCACCGACTCCTTGGTGTTGGTCACGGCCACCTCGCTGTCCTTCAATTTCAGCTTGTGGTCGGATAGGATGACGTTATACACATCGTCATCCAGCTCCATCAGCTCCCGCACCGTCTTGCCGGTGGTATACAGGGTCTTTTGGGCGCAGTCTTCCACGATGCCGGTGATCTTCACCGTGTACTCATCCATGGTGATGGGGCTGTAGAAGGTGAACTTGTCTCCGGTGCTCAGGCCGTAGACCTTGGCGGCCATCTCGGTCAGGTAGTAGTCCCCATCCTTCAAGGTGACCTTCTTGCCGTCCAGGTCGGTGAGGGTGATGTACTTGGAGTCCTTCTGCAAGCCGCTGAGACTGAACTGGCTGTTTTCAATGTCCTTGGGCTGGAGGGATTCGTTGATGTAGGTCTCACAGCCCTTCCCCTGCTCCTTGGTCTCGTAGCTGGTCAGGTAGTAGCGGTAGGAGAAGCTGCCGATGCTGTTGACCGAGTTGTTGACAAAGTTGTCGCAGCTGTCGAAGAAGGTCAGCCCCATGGCCATGATGTAGCCGCCCACCACCAGGCCGATGAGCACCACCAGCGCCCGTGCTTTGTTGCTGAGCAGGGTGCGCAGGCGGAACTTCCACTTGAACTTCATGGTGCGGTTGCTGGCAAAGGCTTTGGAACCGCCCTTTTTGCTGGTGGAAGCGTTGAGCAGATCGACTGCGTTCCGCCGGAGCAGCCGCTTGGTGGTCAGGATGGCGGAGACCACATAGAACAGGGTGGGCAGGACGATGCAAATGGCTGCGCCGTACAGGGGGACGGTGTAGTGGATGGGCATAGGCTCATAGTCCACAGCGTAGTATTCCGCCATGCTCTGGGCGCCCAGGGCGGCCATGATAAGACCGATGACGGTGCCGGCGATGCTGGCGATGAGAGCCATGGTGGCGTAGTGACGGGTCAGCTCCCCCGTCCGATAGCCCAGGGCTTTCAGGGTGCCGATGATCTTGCACTCGGACTTGACCTTCCGGCTCAGGATGGCCGCCACCAGGATGCTGACAATGACCATCATCAGGCACATCATCATGTAAGACATCATCATGTAGGTCTTGGGGTTGTTCTGCACCGCCTCGATACGAGGGTTCACCGAGGCATCGGTGTACTGAAGCATGGTGTAATCCTGGTTCACCTTCTTGCGGAACTGCTTCTCCTTAGCGGAGTCGTGGTAGACCACCGTGTAATAAACCGTCTCGTCCTCCAGCTTGTCATAGGTGTCATCAGACACCGCCGCCACGGCGAAGCCCTCGTTGTTCCGATAGGCGTCGGTGAGGTTTTCCAGGCAGTTGATGTAGTCGGGTCGGAGCAGGAAACCGGTGATGGTGTACTGCTTGCCGTCCAGCTTGAGCTTGTCGCCAATGGCCAGGTCATTGGCCTGGGCGAAGCCCTTGGAGAGCACGATCTCGTCATCGTTCACCACGTCCTTGCCCTCGAAAATCTCATAGGTGTCGATCTTCTGGTTCCGTTTCAGGACGCGAACGGTGTAATCCTTCTCCTCCACGTCCACATAGCCGGTCTGCTCTAGGGTCAGGTCGTATTTCTTCTCCAAGTCCTTCCGGTCTGCCTTCTCGATGGGCATGAGGGTGGAGAACTGGGCGTCCTCCATATTGTGCCGCTGGGCAAAATCGGTCACATAGCCGTCCAATCCCGTGCCAGTGGTCAGGATGGACAGAAAGAGAAAGATGGAGACCGCCGTCAGAACGACGGTTGCCAGGTAGAAGGACAGGTTGTGTTTGAGATTATGCTTATATCTTCGATTCAGTTTCATCACAGCACCAGCTCCATCGGACTCACTTTGTTTGCATTGACCTCGTTGCTCTGAATCTTGCCGTCCTTGATCTGGATGATCCGGTCGGCCATGCCGCTGATGGCGGCGTTGTGGGTGATGATGACCACCGTGGTGTGATACCGGTCATTCAGGGTCTGCACGGCTTGCAGGACGCCCAGGGAGGACTTGGTGTCCAGGGCGCCGGTCAGCTCGTCGCACAGGAGGAGCTTGGGGTTCTTGACCATGGCGCGGGCGATGGCCACCCGCTGCTGCTGGCCGCCGGACAGCTCTCTGGGAAAGCGATCCTGGAGGCCGTTGATGTCCAGGGCGCCGAACAGCTCATCCAGGTTCATGGGACTGGGGGCAATGTCCGCCACCACTTCCACGTTCTCCCGAGCGGTCAGGTCGGGGATGAGGTTATAGAACTGGAAGATGAACCCCACGTCCTCTCGGCGGTACTCGGTCAGCTCCTTCTGTTTCAGACCGGACACCGTCCGGCCGCCTACGGTCAGGGAACCGCTGTCCAGGGTGTCCAGACCGCCGATGATGTTGAGCATGGTGCTCTTGCCGGAGCCGGAGGGGCCAAGTACCACAATGACCTCGCCCTGCTCGGCGCTCAGCTCCGCCCCATCCAGGGCTTTGACGGCGGATTCTCCCTGACCATACACCTTGCTGGCGTTCTTCAATTGGATAAACATTTACTGCTCTGCCTCCTCGCTGATTTTTTGCATGACCACCTCGCTGAGCGACTGCACGCTCTGGGAGATGTATAGATCCAATTCCTCTGACACCAGGATGCCGAAATCCTCCTGGCAGCTCAGGTACAGCTGGACGATGACGATGCTGTCCGCCCCCAGGTCGTCAATGAGCAGATCGTTGTCGCCGATCTGCGCCGGATCCAGGTTCAGCAGCTCACCCAGGTGTCCTTTGATGGTGCTCTTTACTGTTTCAATGGTCATCTCACACATTCCGTCCCTTCATCTTGATCTCTTTCACGCCGTCTGTCCGTTCCTCCAGCACTTGAGCCATCTGGAACCGTGCCACTTCCCCTTTGCCCGTCCGAGGCAGCGGGTCGCGGAAGGCGTAGAGCTTGGTCACTTTCTTGTTCATGGGCAGGCCAGCGTTCACCTTGCGAATTTGGGCGAAGCACTCCGTCTCCTGGAAGTTGTCATAGTCCTTGGGGCTGACAAACAGAGTCACCTGATCCTGATAGCCTGCGGTGCAATAGCCGCTGGAATAGTCGTTGAGAAAGTCGAAATAGACGTCGATCTCCTCCGGATAGATGTTCTCGCCGGAGTCGGTGACGATGACGCTCTTGCAGCGACCCAGAAAGTAGGTGCGCTGTCCGTCCAGTTTAAAAATGTCGCCGGAGCGGAAGGGGCCTTCTCGGAACACCTCTTTGCCGCCGATGAGGATGGACTCGTACAGGGAGTGACCGTCCAGCACCAGCTCGCCTACGCCGTTGTCCACATAGGTGCCGTCCTCCAGCAAAATCTTGGCCTTGTGCTTGTTGTAGAAGCAGCCCACATAGTCGGTGGACGGGTCCTCATCGATGCCCCCCATGGTGGAGGTGCCGATCTCAGTCATGCCCCAGCTGTTGAGGAAGTAGATGCCGCTGTGCAGCAGGACTTTGACGGATTCTGCGTCCAGCTTGGCGCCGGCGCTGATGCCCACTTTCAGGTTCTCGCCCAGCAGCTGCTGGAACTCTTTTTCCCCGCATCCGCCATAACGGGCTTGGGCAATGCGGATGAAGCCTTTCCACATGGCGGGGACGCAGAACATCATCCAGATGTTCTCCTGCTTACAGGTGTCGATGATGGAAAACACGCCGCTGTTGGGCGGAAAGACCACGCAGTGCCCCATGTGCCAGAAGGTGACCACCAGCAGAAAGCCGGAGATATGCCGGAAGGGCAGCGCCAGCAGGCTCTTGTGCTCCTCCAGCTTGGTGGAAATGCTCCGCTGGGTGATGCGGTCGTTGCCCAGCCAATATTCGGTCACGTTGCGCACCGTGCCCACGATAGCGGAGGCGGCGAAGACGTAGGCTTTAGCGGTGCCGGTGGTGCCGGAGGTGTGGAAGGAGATCTTATCCGCCCAGCGGTCATCCCCTACCGGTGGGTAGTGGATCGGGTCGCCCAGAATCTTCTGGTCGTCCACCCCTTCTACCTGGGCAATGTCCACATCCAGGACATCGGGGATGCCCGTAGGACGGTGGGTGATAAAGGCTTTCACGCCAGCCTCCGTCACGAAGTGCTCGTCCAGCTGGTGGGGGTTCTGGGCGTCCAGCAGCATGACCCGATAGCCGCACTTCATCAGGGCGAACATGACACCGAACCAGTAGACGGAGTTGGGGGCTTTCAAAGCCACCCAGGCGCCTGGTTCCAGGGGCTGCATCCGCTGGTTCAGGTAGTTGGCCATGGCCTGGATATGGGTCAGGTAGGCGTCGCCGCTGACCTTCTTCTTCTCCTTGCCGACGAAATATTCGATTGCGGTGTGACCGACCGTATTGCCGATGGTCTCCTCCAACAGGGTCTGAAAGTGCATTCTCTGCTCCATAGGACTCCTTTCTCCTCACAAAACGGCGGTCATCATGCCGATGTTGGCGCCAACGGCACCGCCTACCATCAAAATCTTGGATCCCGCATGGAGCCGGCCGTCCTGCCAGGCACGGTAGGCCGCCAAGGGCACGTTGCTGGCGCCCATGTTGCCGCAGTCCTTGACGATCTCCACGAACTTGCTCAAGTCCATATCCATAGCCTTGCTGATGTGCGCCACAATCCACTTGGCCACCTGGGTGGGAACGATATAGTCCAAGTCCTCCTTCGTCCAACCGGCGGCGGCCAGCACCTTGGGGATGGTGTAGGGCGCTTCCGCTGCGGCATCGGTGAGGGCTTTTGTGGTGCCGGGGACGTACATCTTATCTGGGTCGCCGGGGAAGGCCACGCCGCCGCCCCAGATGACGTTGTTGTTCCAAATCTCCGGAATGGTCTTGAACCAGGAGGTGTGAATGCCCCGCTGGTCGTCCGAGGACTTTTGGAGCAGGAACGCCCCGCCGCCGTCCCCTACAGAGAGGGCTACCGGCGCCCGCTGGATGAGTTCTTCCTTGCTATCGTAGCGGAGCTTCGTCCATTTGGACAGGCACTCGCCGGAGACCACCAGAACCGTCTCCGCCTTGCCGGTGGCAATGAAGCTGTCAGCGATGTCCACACCGCTGAGGAAGGCGTTGCAGGCGTTTTTGACGTCAAAGGCGAAGCCGTTGCGGATGTTCAGCTTGTCCGCCACCACGTTGGCGGTGGCCGGTTCCACGAAATCCTGGGTGACCGAGGTGAACAGGATGGCGTCCACGTCCTGGGGTTCCACGCCGGCCTCCTTCATGGCGATCTCCCCCGCTCGGGCGGCGATGTCGGAGCACAGCTCCTCCTTGGCTGCCCAGTGACGGGAGGCACAGCCGGTGAGCATCTTGCACAGGCCGAGCTTCACGCCGTGGTCTTTGTATCCGGCCATCTCCTCCAGCTCCTCGCTGGTGACCACCCGTTCCGGCAGATACCCGCCGATTCCTTTGATCCATGTACTCATACAGCCTTTTCTCCTTCTATGATCTGCTGGATGTAATGCAGAAAATCTGCTTCCTGTTCTCGCATATAAAAGTGGGTGCCGGCGAAAATTTTGACCTCCAATAGGTTGGGGGCGCTCTCCTGCCACAATGTCAGCTCCTCCGTGTCCCCCACCTCGGCATCATCATTGCCGCACAGCACCACAGTCTCCGCTTGAACGACATTGCAAGTGGGACGGTACTGCTCCAACAGCCGGATATCCTCTCGGCAGAGGGTGAAAAGCATCTGGAACATCTGCAAATTGGTCTGCACCTCCTCTGGGAAGCCGCCCAGCTTCATGAGATACTCGTTCAGCTCCTCCTCGGAACCGAACCCGTAGTGGTGGGGCTGGAAGCACACCGGCGGGTGCTGGCCGGAGAGGATGAGACGGGCGGCCTGTTTGCCGTAGTGGGCTTCCAACAGGGCTTCCGTCTCATAGGCCACGAAGGCGCCCATGCTGTGGCCGAAAATGCAGAAGGGTTCATCGCCGACAAAATCTGTGATACGCTCCGCCGCTGTCTGGGCGATGGCCATGAGGCTTTCGGCGTTGGGCTCTTTCCCTTGATAGCCTCTGCCAGGGTATTCATACAGGTAGAGGTCTCCCTTGTGCAGCGTCTTTATCTGCCGCAAAAAGTTGAAATAAAACGCAAATCCACCGGCGTGTGGAAAACAAATCAGTTTCATAAGTTCCTTTCTATTCACTGGTTCTATAACCATCGGAATGTTTTTTTCTGCGCCATCCACGGCTCCATGTCCGCCAAGGTCACCGGCACGATCACCGCAGAACGCAGCGTTCGCTCCGGCGGCACGCAGATAGAGAGGCAGTAGTCCTCCCCCACCGGTTGGGTGAACCCGCTGGCGCAGGGTTGGCCGGTCTGGGCGTGGCAGATGACGGAACGGCAGGCATCCCCTTCCACCGGTTCCACCTGAAATTGCGGAAATCCACAGTTCAGCCCGTCCCCTCGCAGCTTGCCAAGGCTCTCCTTCAGCGTCCAAAGCTGGATAAATCGCCGCTCTAGCGGCGTCGATGCCTGCTCTAGCTGCTGTCGTTCCTGGGGCGTCAAGCACAGTTCGTACATCCCCTGCTCCACCGGCCGGACTTTTTCAATGTCCACACCAAGGGGGCAATCCGCCAGCCCACAGACCGCCCAATCTCCCGCATGGGAGAGGCTGAACTGGACGGGACTGCCCTCCAAAAAGGGCTTTCCGTACCGGTTCCGCCCCAGCGTCATGGGACGTCCCCCACACCACTGCCACAGGCAGAAATTGCCCAACAGCCCAGCGGCCACACAGCGCAGCCGATCTGCTTCTCGGCGAAAGGCGCCGGCACGATGCCAGCGCTCTGGGGAGAGGAAGGGTGCGTAGGGTTCCAGGGTGTCTGGGCACAGTTGATGGATGGCGAACAAAAACACCGGGATGTTTTCTGGGGAAGGTACGTCACTAATATGGTTAGCTTTCGCTAACTTGCGGCCAAAAAAAGATGCTCCAGCAGTTTCCCTGCCGGAACCATCCAACCAGACCTTCAAGCGTCCCGCTCTTTCCGCGGGTACTCCAGCATCTGCCCCGTCCCAGACAGGGACAGCCCAAACACCTGGATGCGCTCCCGCACCTTGGCCGCATAGACCCGACCAGCCACCAGCCGTTCCCCGTTCCGGAGCAGGAGACCCAACCGGTGGTTGTCACAGCGGTAGGTGGAGGCCACCTGGGCGATGTTGACGATGCAGCTCTTGCTGATGCGGAGGAAGCGGTACTGCTCCAGCAGAGACTCCAGGGCGGTCAGGGAATCCTTGCACCGAAAGACCCGATTTTCATCATAGAAAAAGGTCTTGCGATTGATGCTCTCGATGTAAAGAATGGTGTGGAGTGGGACGCAAACGGTCATATCCTCTGCCATGCCCGTCAGCGACACCGCACACTGCCGCAGAGCGTCCAGCAGATTGCGCACGCGGGCGTCTACCGTGGGACAGTTGACGATGACCTCGATCTCAGACATGGTCTTATCTTGATTGATCCTTACTTTCATGAACAACCTTTCTCCCATAGGGTACCTTGTCTCCCGATAGTTAGCTATCTCTAACTATCGGGGACATTTGTTCAAGTGCTTTCTAATTATACCTGCCCCCTGCGCCCATTTCAAGTAATTTGGTGTAAACTGCCCAATTCTTGTCCCGAATGTGCGCAGAACCGCCAATTAGGGTGCGGGAACCCCTTGAATATGCTATACTGACATATATCCTGTGAAAAATCCTGTGAAAAAAGGTGACGCATATGATGACGGTATCCATCTGCTCCTACGACTCCCCTCTCGGCGGCATCTGTTTGGCGGCGGATACCCTGGGCTTGACGGGATTGTGGTTTGACGGGGAGAAGTATTTTGGCTCCAATCTCCCGGCAAACCCCGTCCGGCTGGAGACTGAGATCTTGACCGAGAGCAAACGATGGCTGGATGTGTATTTCTCCGGTCGGGAACCGGATTTCCTGCCGCCGCTGCATCCCATCGGCTCCCCCTTCCGTCGGGCAGTCTGGGATCTGCTCTTGCAGATCCCCTATGGCCAGACCACAACCTATGGGGCACTTGCCCGCCAGCTGGCAGCACAGCAAGGACGCGCCGCCATGTCCGCCCAGGCGGTGGGCGGTGCCGTGGGACACAATGAGATCTCCATCCTCATCCCCTGTCATCGGGTGGTGGGCACCAACGGCAGTCTGACCGGTTACGCCGGCGGAGTGGACAAAAAGGAGCGGCTGCTGACCTTGGAGGGTGTGGATATGCGTGATCTGTTCCGCCCTGCCAAAGGCACTGCGCTCTGAGCGTCATTTTGGGAAAACAGCATTGCAACCTGCAAAATCATAGGGTGTTTTACACAAATTGTGCTGCTTTTGCGGGCAATGCCCCTACGCTCTCCCTGTTGTACGAGTTTTCTTTGCCCTATCCTTGCGTCGAAAGAAATCGTATCTAGATCATCCCTTGCCGGACTCCATCGAAAATGAAGTCCGGCTTTCTGTATGCAGAAGTAGCATTTCCTGTAACGGCAAAAACATAGTGTTTGTGTCGGAAATTTATTGATATTTTTGCCGATGATGTGATATACTATACAGCAGATTAGTGTGGTTTTTTGATTTTATTTATGGTGGAGGAAAGCAGATGCGATACCTTTCAGTTGCTGAAATAGCAAAAAAATGGAATGTGTCGGAACGCAGCGTTAGAAATTATTGCGCCCAGGGACGTGTGATTGGTGCGTTTCTTACCGGCAAGACCTGGAACATTCCAGAAAATGCAGAGAAACCGGAGCGTACCAACAAGAGAAAAGAAGAACCGATTACGCTGTTGGATATTCTGAAAGAGCAGAAGGCAAGCAAATACTCCGGTGGAATTTACCATAAGACACAGATTGATTTGACATACAACTCCAATCACATAGAAGGTAGCCGTTTGACCCATGACCAGACCAGATATATTTTTGAAACCAACACCATTGGCGTAGAGAATGAAGTTCTCAATGTGGATGATGTAATCGAAACAGCAAATCACTTTCGCTGTATTGATATGATTATTGACAATGCAAAAGCGGCACTGACAGAAAAGTTTATCAAAGAACTTCACCTGATCCTGAAAAATGGAACCAGCGACTCCAGAAAAGATTGGTTTGCTGTAGGTGATTATAAAAAGATGCCGAATGAAGTCGGTGGCATGGAAACCGCACTTCCGGAAGAAGTTGCCGATAAAATGAAAGGTCTGCTGACGGAGTATAATGGAAAAGAAGAAAAGACTTTTGAAAATATATTGGACTTCCACGTGAAGTTTGAACGTATTCATCCGTTCCAGGACGGAAATGGTTGTGTTGGCAGACTGATTATGTTTAAAGAATGTCTGAAATATAATATTGTTCCATTCATCATAGAGGATAATCTAAAGATGTTCTATTATCGTGGATTGAAAGAATGGAACAACGAAAAAGGATATCTGACAAATACATGCTTGACGGCACAGGATAAATATAAGGCATATCTTGATTATTTCAGGATTGAGTATGATAAGTAAGTAGAAAGTGAAGAAAGAGCGGAATAATGGGAGTGCTACAAGCATCGGATAATGAGTATATAAAAAGTGTGCAACCCCAAAATAGGAAACGAAAAATGAAATATGAAATAAATGGTATAAGTTTACCATTTGGAGGGGGTTCTTGGAATAAAAAGGCATCTGCAAAAGAAATATTTTCGTCTTTGTTGCTTTTTGTTGAATCGAAAAGAATATTGGTAAATCCCATTGAAATGGAAAAGAAAGAATGGTGTATTGAATTTGTTTTAGAAATTAAGTATACGCTTGTTTCTGTTACAGAAAGTATGACTTTAACCGCTGAGGAAAAAAGAATGATACTAAATTTGGTTGATGCGTGCAATGTATATCTTGATAAAGTGCAACCTATGGATTTACAAACTATTATTTTTAAGAACGGGGATAAATGGGAAGATTTGAGCTTTGATAATGCTATGAAAAAGTTTCGAAATTCATTTAAAGTAGAAATAAATAAAATCGAAACAAAATATGGATTATATTTTAGAAAAGAAATACCAGACAACTACTAAAGAGTGTGGTTGGAAATAAAGGAGACTAACTGATGATAAACATTCGTAAAGTAGAAGCAGAATTATGGGAATCGGCAGACTTGCTGCGTGCAGGCTCAAAGCTGACATCTAACCAGTACTGTATGCCGGTGCTTGGTTTGATTTTTCTGCGTTATGCGTATAGCAGATATAAAATGGTGGAAACGGAGATTTTGAAAAATCGTCCTTCTCGTGGCGGGCGTGTAATGCCGCTGGAAGCAAGTGACTTTGCAGCGAAAAGTGCGCTTTATCTTCCGAAAGAGGCACAGTATGATTATTTGCTGAATCTTCCAGATGATATTGCTTCTGCCTGCATCCTGAACAAAGATGGTCACACAATGACCAGTCTGGGTGAAGTGGTAAACAATGCAATGCGGTTGATTGAAGAACAAAGTGAGCAGCTCACCGGTGTCCTTCCGAAAAGTTATACAGATTTTTCTGATGAAATACTGTCAGAGCTTCTTCGTATATTCAATAACAGTGCATTGGACGAAGTGGGCGGCGATATAATCGGCCGCATTTATGAATATTTCCTGAATAAGTTTGCAAAAAATATTGCTTCTGATGATGGCGTGTTCTTTACTCCAAAGTCATTGGTAAAAATGATTGTAAATGTTATCGAGCCAAAGAGCGGTATTCTGTTGGATCCTGCTTGCGGTTCAGGTGGTATGTTTATTCAGTCCGGCGATTTTGTAAATCATTCCGGTATGAATGCCAATAATACTATGACATTCTATGGACAGGAAAAGGTGGAGTACAACGCTCAGCTTTGTTTGATGAATATGGCTGTACACGGCCTCACCGGTGTAATCAAATCTGGTGATGAGGCAAACAGCTTTTATTATGATGCACATAATCTGAACGGTTGCTGTGATTATGTAATGGCAAATCCGCCGTTTAATGTCGATAAAGTAAAAGCGGAGTCGGCTGAAAGTGCAGGCCGTCTCCCATTTGGCACGCCAGCGGTTAATAAAAACAAAGAAATCGGCAATGGTAACTATCTGTGGATTTCCTATTTCTACTCATATCTTAATGAAAATGGTCGTGCAGGCTTTGTTATGGCGTCCTCAGCTACGGACAGCCAGGGCAAAGACAAGGATATCCGTGAAAAACTGGTAAAAACGGGCCATGTGGACGCAATGGTAAGCGTGGGAAATAACTTCTTTTACACAAAATCCCTGCCTTGCTCTCTATGGTTCTTTGACAAAGGAACAGTTCGATGCAGAAATAGAGAAAGGCATGGAAGATATTAAGGCTGGCAGAGTATATTCGGCAGATGAAGTTGAAGCAGAAATGAAACGGGAATTTGGTATATGAAATATAAAGTGATGTATACAGCCAGAGCAAAGAAAGATCTGCGAAATATTTTCAGATATATTTCAGAGGAACTGTTAGCTCCAGAGAATGCTGCAGGACAGACAGAGCGCATTATGACCGCAATTCGGAAGTTGGATACTATGCCGAACAGAAACCGGCTTTATGAGGAGGAACCGTGGTACAGCAGAGGACTTCGATTCTTTCCAGTGGATAATTATCTGGTATTCTATAAGACAGATGATGAAACTGAAACGGTATATGTAGTGCGAATTATGTATAGTGGACGTGATGTTCATAAACAGTTAAGACAAACGGAAGATGTTTCAGAAGATTAAAATTGAATATTGAACCGGAGATTTAAGCAGTTAGTCTATGAAAAATAGGTTAGCTGCTTTTTTCATGCAGAAAAGGAGGT
>OLRQ01000882.1_pt1 | contig 27750 bp, 25 predicted proteins | sample 1671971 | NCBI WGS metagenome assembly OLRQ01 (sample SAMEA3136631, study PRJEB25190) | human gut metagenome | biome: human gut; feature: human-associated habitat; material: faeces | place: Austria | collected 2013
GATCCGTGAATGGATAGAAACAGCTCAGGCAGCTGGTAGGACAATTCCGGAACCATCTTTTGGACAGGATAATTTTTAAGGGACAGCTTTTTGACAGGCTGCCCCTTTTTCTGTGTTTCTTCTTATTAAAAAAAGATGAAATCTATAATACGATGTAGCAGGGATTGATTTTGCTGTGTTTTTACCTGCTGCTGGAATTCGTCCTGTTGCTGTCGCATACTGTCGAACTGTTGCTGTTGGAATTGATCCTGTTGCTGCTGGAATAGTTCTTGTTGCATAGCATCTTGCTGATAATACAGGTCATTCATGCCACTGTTAAAATCGTCAAATCCACCGTTAAATCCGAAATCGTCAAACATTCTTATATACCTCCACGTTATTAATACCTGTAGGTTCCGGAATCCGGATACCTTCTCTGATTGCTGCAGTTATCCAGGCCTGTTTCGCGTCTGCTATCATTGCCGGAATATCTTGCCACCTCTGGCAGCAGGTAATGCATCCGGGTAGATCTGGAATAGTTGCGGTATAGCCACCCTCAACTGGATCTTCTATGATTTGAATGGGATATTTTAATTTCATAAAATAATCTATATCTCTCATACCTGCAGTCCTCCATTTTTGTACTGGTGGGCCAGCCTGTAAAATGTAGTCCTGCTCAGTCCAGTCAGTCCCATCGCTGCCGCTGCGGTAATCTCTCCTCGCGTCCAGCGTTGCATAACCTCTTCGTAATTAGTCGGTAACTGTACCTGCGGTCTGCCATAGTTATTCCAGGCTGGTTTATCACGGATCCGGTCAACGCCCTGGGTCTGCTTTTTGTGGGTTCGTTCTATCTCGTGGTCAATAACATAATCGAGGGTACTTATGATGGTGTCCAGAATCATATTACTAATCTCCGGATTGTCCAGATAATCAATTGCGGTTGTCGGGATATCTACGATTTTTACGTGGATATTGTGAGCTTTGTAATATTCTAGTTCATTCTTGGCACTTCTTTTACCGCCAAGAGCCTCCAAATCATAGATAACCAGTGTGTCGCCGGGTTTTAAAAACTGGGTTTTAAGACGCTGATATTCTTCTCTGTCCGGTATTTTTCCGTGAAACCGTTCAATTATTATGTTGTCAACAGTTGCACCTGCTGCCATCAGCTTTTTCTTATGAGTTGCTGTGCGGTACGTAGATATGTAATAGTAGGTTTTGCTTACATGTTCTATGGATCCTCCTAATTGTTAATCTTCTTAATATCAGACGCGTCCGGATATTGCCGTATGTAGTAGGATTTGTCCGGCCACCAGATCATATGAAATGGTGGACTTTTTGGAATATTATTGCCGGGTTACTATAATTAGCAGAGTGTTATTTCTGTTAATGCGAAATCCGGGTCACTATCTGTTGAGATGCGGATAGTTCGCGGTCGTTCCTGCTGACTGACAGAGTTTCTTCTTATTATGTGTTGTAATGTAATATTAACTGTCCTGTTTGCTTCTTCTGGGGTTAACCCAACGTAATTTACAAGCGCAAATTCCGTTTTTTCAAGGACCTCGTCAAGATTCCTTTCAACTAATTCGCTCAGATAACAAATCTCATTTTCCGGCATGTGGGCACTCCTTCCTTTTTTGCAGGTTTGCAGGGGATCTCTAGGCTGGTAATAATTACAGGCTGTTAATTTTGATTAATGACCTGTAATTTTTTATTAACTCAGAGCGTGTAGTCAATGCTACGCATTCTCTTTTGACGCTAAAAACTGTTGATTATATTACAAGCTCTTATTTTTATGTTTCATCTCGTAAGTGATTTTTAGCAGATCTAACAGCCCAAAATTATTTTAAGAGCCGTTGATCTTATTTAATGGTAACCGTACTCTATATATATTATAAGGGTACGGTTACCATTAGAACTTTTTGTACCATAAAATCAACAATCATTAATGAGCTCTTGAACGTTAGATTTTCCTAAAAGTAGGACCGGTTAGAGACATAATTTTAAGAGCTTGTAAAATAAATCTGCGGTTTGTAGCATCAAAACAAACGCTTCGCGTTGATTACTACGCTCTTTGAGTTGATAATTCTATAAGCCGTTAAAAAGAAATAATAGCTTATAAGATGTATCAACTTAGAGCTCCCCGACAGGATCTCATTTTTAGTTTAAAGGTACTTTTTCTGGAAAAACTTTGAAACATCGAGCCGATTTTCACGACCCGTTTATATAACAGGGAGAACGAACATCTCCTTCAGATCTGATAATATTATTATAACAGACTGTCCCAAAAAGTCTATTGGCACACTATCCAAAAGCTATTGTATGCACAATTTCATAAATTCATTTAATAAACTGACAATATCGTTCAAATTCCTATAAGAACAAGTGCATACAAAGTTTTATGCTATAAAAGCATTTTTGTTGTGAAATCTGCACAAGAATTTGTCGCTTCTCCTCTCTTTTTGTCTTAAAAATCATTCGTCATTTTGCACAACGAAATATTCAGATATCTGAATAAAAATTGAAGTATCCCAAAAAGCATTCCAAAAGTAAAAGTGACGAAAATACTATTTATCCACATAAATGCTGTATTTTCAAAGATTTCTATGATACTATTTCCACATAATATTATAGAAAAGAGGTGTTGTGCAAAATGACGAACGAAATTGATTTTAGCGAATGGAATCCAGACCGGCTTGAAACGGACGGCGAAGATCTGATGCGGACAATCTATGCATATTTCTGTAATAACGGATACCCACACAAACTGCAAGATGCTATTGACACTGTCATTCAGATTCTGGCCACTGAAGATAATACGCATCTGGAGATTGAGTCTTTGATAATGGAACTTGCCGGGGCTGCTGATTTGTGGGGATTTCAGCAGGGATTTAAGGCAGCCATAGAAATGTTATCCGGTAACACATTTCGCAAGATTTTTAAGGAGGACAACGAATGAATAACGAGGAAAAAACAGGAACCATTAACGAGTTGTATGGTAGCGTCCAAGGTATTCACAATTACGTAGAAATCTATTACTACCAACAAGCCAGGGAGATTGCTGCTGTAACAGCTATTGCAATGTTGCGAGATAATGTGCCTCCTGCTAATGTCAGGATATGTATTGATAACTGGTATGGCGTAGAAATCCCCGAACATGCAATGAAAATTTTAGAAGCAGAGGCAAAATCCGACGAGGAAGAAGAACAGCTTACCGGCAAGAGGAGAACAGATCTCTCACCATCCAGTCTCCATGATCGGTGCTGCCGGATCCGCAAGGCCAAGCGCATGTGTGAATGTGGCGTGTCGCCGGATATCATTCACAGCGTTTACCCAGAGCTTTCTGAGGAAGAAATCGACAATATCTGTTCCAGTGTTGACAGTGACAATACCGGAACAGAGGTTGATAACCTGACACTTAGACAATTGCAAGAGGTAGTAGCTACTCCTCTCAAAACAACAGTAGAGCGCGTAGCGTATCTCCGCGGTCGCTGGGACAAGGCCAAGAAAGTCGTACAGGATCTATACTGTAATCACGGCGGAAATAGCCATCCTGTTTACGACTTTTTCCAAGACTCTGAAATCAAATATGAAGATATTATAAGCTGGAAGATGGAAGCCAAACAATATCTGGAGCAGAAAGCTATAGAAAAGCGCGCAAAAGAGACTGCGCTCCGCCTTTTACGCGCCGGCATGGATCCGGCTGCCACCCAAGCCAGCATCAAGGAATGGTTTTGTGTAGATTTGTCCGATTCCGCCTTTGAATACCTGGTAGGACAGGTAGAAATAGAGAAAAATTTTTCTAAAATCGCTGATGCGATAGAAGGGAGACCTGGAAATGTCAATCAAAAAAACGAATGAGTCTGTTGATAGTATAGACATTATGAGGATTTCTCAAGAACTAATCTTGAAAAATAGGACAGTATACAAACATCTTGCCGCTGATATCCCTGTTCAACAAATTCTTGATGAAATCATCCCAGGATTAATCAAATTATATAAAGATCACGTAGTTCAAATTGTTCAGTTCAAGAGTGACCTGGCATACATTAACCTGGCTGTCTTATTTGATGACTCCTATACATTAACCATGCATCAATCGAAAATCGGAAAAAGCCGCAAACTGATGCGTGCCATAAATGAGAAATACGGACCTGCTACTCTCACTATAATTAATTACAGGTATGACGACGTGCAAGACCCAGAGAAAAACAGCACTCATCTTTATAAGGCACGGAGTGGTAAGGCGATTTGGACCCGCAAGGAAACGGAGGAAAACAACCATGAATGAAGATTTAAAACATTTAAAAGAGAAAAAGGATTTTGGATATGGAGATGCAATTCGAATCACCGGTGCGGCACTGGCTCTAATGCTACAGATTTATTATAAACGTATTGCTGAAGATACTGCCTATAACATGTTAAAAAATGATCTAGGATTTGATGATGATGCCATTGCATGGATCAGAGCGGATTTGGAAAAAATCCTGTCAAAAGCGGATTCCGAGGATAAAAAGAATGAGTGAAAAAACAAAAACTATTGCGGAATTAGCTGATTACGTCCGATCTGATCTGCCGGTACAGGAAATAATAGATAATTTTCAATATTTAATTCAAAAACTTGATTATACAAATCGAGTAGCTGCGATCACGAAGGCAATCGAACGACTCAACGATGGCTGCACGTACGACTACGTAGCGGCCGGTCTCAGAGAATGGTATGGAATAGATATATCCTCTCAAGAGCTGGCGCTGCTCTTATATGGAGCAGAAGGGCTTTTACCGCGTGAAATACGATATAAACGACAACTTGCAAAACAAGAGAAAAAAGCGAATCAAACCGAATAATCTCCTCACAGAAAGAGACCCACTCACCGGGTCTCTTTTTCCGTATCCTCCAAAATCGCCCCAACCCCCCTAATATCACCTCAAAACCTATCAATATCATTCAAAAACCTGCCAAAATCGCACCAAAACCATTTTCTTCCCGACATACATGTCGGGAACATCAGCTACCGCTACCCTAATTATATCACATACAGCATTTTTAATTACCACTTATGCCTTATACGGCATTATCGGCTCTTACTTATGCCACATAGGGCATTATTGGTACTTACTTATGCCTTATACGGCATTTTTAATTATCAATTATGCCTCATACGGCATAAACAACTCTTTCTAAAATATCACTTATGCCGTATGCGGCATTAATGGCTTTTGGCTATGCCGTATTTGGCATTTTCTATTTTTTCTCAATATCATTTCTGATATATCTCATTTCAAAAAATCCATATTTTTCTAAAATAGATCTTCTTTAAAAAGATTTTGCGCGCCGTCCTTTTTCTAAAACAGCGATTTTAGGATGAGTATGATCCGATCTCTTAAAAGTCTCAACTTTTACAGGAAAATCAGGATTTCTAAAAGTTGGCAGCAGGATTTGAGAAAAATTGCCCGGAAATCAAACAAACCTAACTCAAATCAGTATAAACATTGCTATTTTCCCAACTTTTATTGTCCTAAATTCCAACTTTTATGAAAAAATGTCAACTTTTTGTTCTAAAAAAACAAGTGATTTTCCTAGAAGAGAGCAACTTTTACTACCCTAAAAGTTGACACTTAAAAGTTTGGTTTTATTTCCAGAAAAAGGAAAAAGTTGATAGAGTAAAAGAAATCCCCACCGGATATCCGGCGGGGATAAAACATTATTCGAAGGTTACATCTACATCAGAAACCGCATTGGTTTCTTCCTCTGGGGAAAGTTCAAATTCCTCAGTCTCTTCTGTCTCTTCCTGCTGTCCGGCATCTGCTGTTTCTGCAGAATCTGTGATATTGACTGCGCCTGTGGAACCGTCTGTGAAGGTATCTTCTATTGCAACTGGTTCTGATGCGAACATATCCGCCTGTACGTCAGTAGCATTTTCCATCCCATAACTTAAACCAAAGTGTTTACAAATATCGTAATACTGGTCTTCTGGAACATAAAGTCCCTTTATGCTATCAGCAATCCATGAAACAGAATTTGAAAGTGCGTTTTCTTTTTCTTTCTCGTAAGAATACGGAGACATTGTTACGATCATAGATGTCAGATTAACTCCTGCTGCATTTTTATACTGAACAACTGCAGTTGCACTGTATTTATCATTTACGTTTGTTTGATTAGCAGCATGTCCTCCATCATAAAAGAATTCTGTTGCAGCTTTTCCAAGCTTTGCTCCAGTAGCTTCCCAGCCATCTCCACCATAACCATTTTGATTTCCACCATGAGTAGCAAGAGGATTTACTGTTGATTTTTCACCTGCATTCCAGGAATTCAACATAGTGCAGATAATATTTCTGGAACCTCGTACTACAGATTCCTGATAGCACGCATCACACCAATCTCTGGCCTCAGCCACCGGAAAGCTTTGACTTATAACAGGTCTTTTCGTTTTATCCTGTCTAAGTTCATTTAATACGTTATGAGCTGTTTTTGATGCTTCTAAATCAGCTGTCAGTCCATTCAGGATCTCTTCATAAGTGTAATCCCCAACATGGTAGGTTGTGGAATCCGTCAGGATCGTCTGTCCATCCATCTCTGATGGATGTTTTGTTTTGGCTGTGATGGTTACATATCCTGCTTTCTTTCCTGTTACTTTTCCATTTTCGTCAACTGTAGCAATTGACGGATCACTGGAAGTAAAGGCTACATCAGAAATACTGCCATTTCCCATGGTTTCAATTTTCAGTGTACAGTCTTTTGTTTCGCCGATACCGATATTCTTCTGTGTGATTGCATCATTACCTGTAATGGATGGATAATACATACTGTCGATCTCTGTTGTGCGGACTTTGATATGGTACTTATAAGTAGCTGTTAAACAGTCATCTTTTGTTCCGGCTGCAGAGAAAGGCGTCTTTGAAGTTGCAGTGATTCTTACGTCTCCTGCAGATACACCTGTAATGGTTCCATTCTCGTCAACGGTGGCAACTGCAGGATTACTGGAAGTAAAGACGAAGTCTTTTAATGTTGTATTTCCGGTTGCCTCCCATTTAAGGGTACTTTTCTTTGATTCTCCAACATATATAACGTTGGTTTTTGCTGTTTCTTCAAAATACATGCTTGTTACATAAGAGATTTCTGGCTGTGGAACTTCTGTTGGCTTTGGTGCCTCTGTAGGATCTGGTGTTTTCGTTGGTTCTGGTGTTGCTGTCGGTTCTGGAACTTTCGTTGGTTCTGGTGTTTCCGTTGGCTTTGGTGTTTCCGTCGGATCCGATACTTTTGTTGGCTCTGGCGCTCTTGTTGGTACTGGGGTTGCCGTTGGTTTTGGTGCCTCAGGTTTCTTTGTAGGAGTCACCGGTTTTACCGGTGCTTTATTCACTACTTTAATTATGATTGTCTTGGATGCCTTATTATATATTCCAGATGTCTTAGCTGAAACCGTAATCTTTGCTGTGCCAACCTTAAGCGCCTTCAGATTTCCCTTCTTATCAACTGTTACAATCTTTGTATTTGAGCTCTTATAGGTGAGTCCCGTCTTTGCCTTTGCTCCCAGGTTCTTGTTCTGTCCAGCTGTCAGATTCTGGTTCACAACAGCAATGCTCTGATTTTGCTTTACAACTTTAACTGTAATAGTTTTCTTTACAGTTTTGTACTTTGACTTCTTTGCTGTAATGGTAATCTTTGCTGTACCTGCACTCTTACCTGTGATAACGCCTTTAGAATTGACCGTGGCGATCTTCTTATTGGAAGTCTTATAGCTGAGCTTCGCCCCTTTCGTTGCTTTCGCATTAATCTTTACGGTCTTTCCTGCATACACTTTTTTACTGGATGCCTTTAATGTTATCTTCTTTGCAGCGGCTTCTACAGTCGTTGTAAGTGCTGGGACTTCAATTCCTGCTGTAGTTGGTATCATACCAGCCGACATAGTCAATACCATAGCAACTGCAAGTGCCTTTAATTTGTTATTTTTCATACCTTTCATCCCCTTGATATTTTAATTCATTATTCTATTATCTCATCTACATCAGAAACCGCATCCACATCTGTTTCTTCTTCCGGCGCAATTTCGATTTCTTCTACACCTTCAGTCTCTTCCTGCAGTCCGGCATCTGCAGTTTCGGCAGGGGATGTGCTATCAACTGTACTTGTGGAACCATCTGTGAAGATAGTAGCTTCATTTTCTCCATCGGAAGGTACTTCTTCCTCTGTTGTAGTCATCTGTTTATCATCAATATCAAATCCGAAATGATTACAGATATCATAATATTGTGATTCTGGCATACATGAGATTCTAACTTCATCTGTAATAGAAGCTTTTCCTGTATACTGTCCTGCTTGTACTATCATAGAAGTCAAATTAACACCTGCTGCATTTTTATACTGTACAACTGCAATTGCTTCATATTTGTCAGAAGGATCTGTTTCATTTCCGAAATGTCCGATATCTTCAAAGAATACAGAAGCCGCTTTTCCAAGTTCTTCTCCGGTTGCCTCCCATCCATCTCCTCCGTATCCATTGAGGTTTCCTTTATGTGAAGCTAAAGGATTAATAGTTGACATTTCATTTTCGTTCCAACCTCCAAGTATCACACACATAATGTTTCTGGAAGCCCTTGCTGTGGCTGATCTCAACATATCATCAGCCCATTCTCTTGTTGGGTAACTTGGGTAATCTTTAAAGAAATTTCTGTGATCCGGGTTCTGTCTGAGGTCATTCATTACCTCGTGAGCTGCCTGTCCTGCTACAGTATCCATGGTCAGTCCATTAAGGATTTCCTCATAAGTATAATCACCTACATGATAGGTGACAGAATCTTCTTTATAATAAGTTCCAGTTGGATCAACTGGAAGTTTTGTCTTAACTGTAAATGTTACATATCCTTTGGATACTCCAGTGATATTCCCATACTTATCAATTGTAGCAACAGATGGGTTACTGGAAGAAAATGTCAAGTATTTCTCTGCTTTTTCTGGACTGTATTCACTGATTCCTTCATTTGGGTTGATTGTCTCCCCGATTCCAACATTTCTTCCTTTAGTTGCAACATCTTCCGGGTCTTTAAAACCAACCCCACCTGCGTACTCATCGTTGTACTGGGCTTTTACTGTATATTTTTTTGAAGTACTCAAACAGTCTGCCCCTTTTGAAGAAGCAAATGGTGTTTTTGAAGTAACAGTAATTGTAACCTTTCCAGCTTTCAGAGGGGTGATGGTTCCGTTTTCATCTATGGTTGCCACAGACGGGTCACTGGACACATAGATAAAGTCTTTTCTGGTTGTATTTCCAGTAGCTTTCCATTTTATATTGCACTCCTTTGGTTCTCCAACATACAGGGTGTCATTTGAGGTCTTTTCAATATACAGATCTGTAACATACGATACTTTCGGTTTTGGTGCTTCCGTCGGAGTAGCTGTTGGTATCGGAGTTGCTGTAGGCTCCGGAATTTTTGTTGGCTCTGGTGTTGCCGTCGGTTCCGGTACTTTCGTTGGTTCTGGTGCTTTCGTCGGTTCTGGAGCCTTCGTTGGTTCCGGAACTTTTGTTGGCACCGGTGTTGCCGTTGGTTTTGGTGCCTCTGGCTTCCCTGTTGGAGTTGTAGGGTTTGTCGCTACAGCTTTTGAAACCGTTATGGCAATGATTTTAGATGCCTTGTTGTACATTCCTGATGCCTTTGCCGAAATGGTGATCTTTGCCGCACCGGCCTTCAGTGCCCGCAAGTTTCCTTTCTTGTCCACGGTCACTACCTTCGGCTTGGAACTCTTATAGATCATCGGGGTGCGGGCTTTTGCGCCCAGGTTCTTTCTCTGTCCTATGGTCAGGGTTACGTTTGACGTAGTAATCTTCTGGTTCTGTTTTACTACCTTTACCGTGATGGTCTTTTTCACAGTCTTATATTTTGACTTCTTTGCTGTAATGGTAATCTTTGCTGTTCCGGCACTCTTACCTGTGATAACGCCCTTAGAATTGACCGTGGCGATCTTCTTATTGGAAGTCTTATAGCTGAGCTTCGCCCCTTTCGTTGCTTTCGCATTAATCTTTACGGTCTTTCCTGCATACACTTTTTTACTGGATGCCTTTAATGTTATCTTCTTTGCAGCGGCTTCTACAGTCGTTGTAAGTGCTGGGACTTCAATTCCTGCTGTAGTTGGTATCATACCAGCCGACATAGTCAATACCATAGCAACTGCAAGTGCCTTTAATTTGTTATTTTTCATACCTTTCATCCCCTTGATATTTTAATTCATTATTCTATTATCTCATCTACATCAGAAATCGCATCTGTGTCTTCCTCTGGGGAAAGTTCAAATTTCTCAGTCTCTTCTATCTCTTCCAGCTGTCCGGATTCTGCTGTTTCGGCAGGGAATGTGCTATCAACTGTACCCGTGGAACCGTCTGTGAAGATAGGGGTTTCATTTTCACCAACGGAAGAAGCTTCCTCTATTGAGTTCAGCCATTTATCGTCATTGATATCTAAATTAAAATGATTACAATAATCATAAAACTGATTTTCAGGCATTTTACTGGAGCTTAAAATACCATCTAATAAAAAACGTTCACTTGAGCTTGCCTGTACAATCATGGAGGTCAGGTTAACACCTGCTGCATTTTTATACTGCACAACCGCAATCGCTTCATATTTATTTTCAGGATCCGTTTCATTTCCGAAATGTCCGATATCTTCAAAGAATACAGAAGCTGCATTTCCAAGATCCACGCCTGTTGACTCCCAACCAGATCCACCGTATCCATTAAACGCCCCTGGATGAGAGGCTAATGGATTGATTGTAGACATTTCATCTTCGCTCCATCCGCCAAGCATAACACATACAATGTTTCTTGAAGCTCTTGCTGCTGCGTCTCTCAAAAGCCCATCAGACCATTCCCTTGTCGGATAACTCGGATAATCTTTAAAGAAATTTCTGTGATTTGGGTTCTGTCTGAGGTCGTTCATTACCTCGTGAGCTGCCTGTCCTGCTACGGTATCCATGGTCAGTCCATTCAGAATCTCTTCATAAGTATAATCCCCGACATGGTAAGTAACAGAATCTTCTTTGTAATAAGTACCAGTCTGCTCTACTGGAAGTTTTGTCTTTACTGTAAATGTTACATATCCTTTTGAAACACCAGTGATATTTCCATATTTGTCAATCGTGGCTACAGACGGATCACTGGATGAAAAAGTCAGATATTTTTCTGCTTTTTCCGGATCATATTTACTGATACCAGTATTTGGGTTGATTGTCTCACCAATGCCGACATTTCTTCCTTTTTCCACTACATTTTCAGGATCTTTAAATCCAACACCATCTTCATATTCATCGTTATACTGAACTTTCACGGTATATCTTTTGGAAGCACTCAAACATGCACCCCCTGCTGCAAAAGGAGTTTTGGATGTAACTGTGATAGTCACTTTTCCTGCTTTTAAAGGAGTGATGGTTCCATTTTTATCAACAGTTGCAACGGAATCATCACTCGAATCATAAGTAAAATCATTCCTTGTAGTTTTGCCTGTGGATTCCCATTTTACATTACAGTCTTTAGGCTCTCCTACATACAGAGTATCATCTGCAGTTTTTTCAATATAAAGAGCTGTTACATAGGATACTTCCGGTCTAGGCGTTTCCGTCGGAGTAGCTGTTGGTTCCGGCGCCTTGGTTGGCACTGGTGTCGCTGTCGGTTCCGGTGCTTTCGTTGGATCCGGTGTTTTTGTAGGTGTCGGTGTCGCTGTCGGTTCCGGTGCTTTTGTTGGTTCTGGTGTAGCTGTCGGTTCTGGTGCTTTCGTCGGTTCTGGAGCCTTCGTTGGTTCCGGTACTTTTGTTGGCACCGGTGTTGTCGTTGGTTTTGATGCCTCTGGCTTCCTTGTTGGAGTTATAGGTTTTGACGCTACAGCTTTTGAAACCGTTACGGCAATGGTTTTGGATGCTTTGTTATATATTCCTGATGCCTTTGCCGAAATGGTGATCTTTGCCGTACCTGTCTTCAGTGCCCGCAAGTTTCCTTTCTTGTCCACGGTCACTACCTTCGGCCTGGAACTCTTATAGATCATCGGGGTGCGGGCTTTTGCGCCCAGGTTCTTTCTCTGCCCTATGGTCAGGGTTACGTTTGACGCAGTAATCTTCTGGTTCTGTTTTACTACCTTTACCGTGATGGTCTTTTTCACAGTCTTATATTTTGATTTCTTTGCTGTAATGGTAATCTTTGCTGTACCTGCGCTCTTACCTGTGATAACGCCTTTAGAATTTACCGTGGCGATTTTCTTATTGGAAGTTTTATAGCTGAGTTTTGCCCCTCTGGTTGCTTTCGCATTGATCTTTACGGTCTTTCCTGCGTATACCTTTTTATTGGATGCTTTTAAGGACACTTTCTTTGCTGCCGCTTCCACGGTGGTCGTGATCATCGGGATCTCTGTCCCTGTTACAGGCGAGACGGCACCAATTGTCAGAGACAGCACTACTGCCACTGCTAATGTTTTCAATTTCTTACTTTTCATATCCATCCTTCTTTTCTTATATTTTTCTTTATGTGATAGTTTCGAAAAAATCACTTTGTTCTTATATTTTTCGCTTTGCTCCATCCGGTGTACCAGATTTTATTTCCAACTTTCTTATAACTTCTGATACGCACATAATAGCGTTTTTTCGCAGGAATATTTTTAATAGTAACACTTTTCTTTCCGGCACTAAGTCTGACGGTTTTTACATTTGAAGAAAAACGCTTTGAAGTACTGTATTGTACCTGATATCCCTGGTTACCACCAGTTTTCTTCCAATATACGACCATTTTTTTCTTCTGAGCCTTTACGGAGCTTAAAGATACTTTTTTCAGATTAATTTTAAATGTAGTAAATCCGGAATATTTTGCATAACTGCCTTTTCCTTTTACCACAACAGTTCCGTAGCCCACATTCTTATTATTCTTGTAGGATACGCTGTAATACTTACTGGAGATCTTTTTGTTTCCAGCATATACGTTAACAGCTGGTTTCTGAGCTTTTCCATTATATATTACGTTTTTTGTTTTTACTGTAAACTTTGTAGAAACAGGTTTTACTGGTTGTACAGGTTTCGGTGTCGCTGTAGGTTTGGAAACTTCTGTCTGTTTTGGAGGCTGGGTTGGTTTTGCCTGTTCTGGAGCCTTTGTAGGTTTGGGAACTTCTGTTTGTTTCGGTGGTTCTGTAGGTTTAGCTGTCTCTGGCTGTTTCGGCGGCTGGGTTGGAGCTGCAGTTTCCGTCTGTTTAGGTGTTGGAGTTGGTGTCAGTGCCAGCATATCTTTATAAGATAACTTAACATTTACGTTCACGGTACAAAGTTCTGCAGTCCCTCTGTAGAATACAGTAAAAGAACCAGCTCCGGCAGCTTTAGTAGTGATCCGTCCCTGTCCATCGACATCAATAATGCCAGGTGTATTATTTCGATAAGTAAACAGACTAGAAAAATCAGCAGTTGAGTATCCACTGTTGCCATTTCCGCTATAATCAGCAAATTCAAATGGGGTGTCTGTTTTTTTATTCAGTCCTTTGATAGTGATATTGCCACCCGCAAAATATTTTACTTTTGCGCGGATATCTCTGGTGTTTGTTCTGGAACCGGAAACACTTCCAATCGTATTTCCAACCGGGGCATTGGATACAACAAGAACCCATTCCCTTTTGCCATGGTAGGTTACAACACCGATACCGCAGTATTTAAAATACTGGGTATCCATCATCACCGCATTATGCCCACTGGAGTTATGCCATACTGTATAAGTACTCTGGGCATCCGCAAGACCTTCCGCTATATTTTCCTGAAAAATAGTATTACTTGGCATTGCGCCATATTTATCCCTGTAAGTCCCTGTAACTGCAAATGTTTCATTTCGTTCATATACCATTGAACCATGGCTGTAACAGATGCAATTCTGCGCAGCCCTTTCCATAGCCAGGTCCATCAGTCTGTCATCCAGGATGTACTCATACTTTCCTGCCTCCGCACGGTTTTTGTTTAGAATTTCGAAGAACTCCTGTGCCATGTCATATTCTTCCTGTACCGTGATCGGGACGGTGATGACGGTGTCCCCGTCTGCTTCTGCGCTGACCGGTAGCAGTGTCAGGGATGTCAGTGTGAGCACCACTGTCAGCAGGATACATAAAGTGTGTTTTATTTTTTTCATACGTATTCTTCTTTTCTTTAAACTAATCATTTCGTGTTTACATTTTTTGTTTTACTCCATCCGGTATACCAGATTTTGTTTCCAACTTTCTTATAGCTTCGGATACGAACATAATATCTTTTCTTAGCTGGGATATTTTTGATTATTACACTTCCCCTTTTAGCACTGATATTTGCCGTCTTTACATTACTCTTAAAGTTTTTGGAAGTACTGTATTGTACCTGATATCCCTGGTTTCCGCCAGTTTTCTTCCAGGATACAACCATTTTTTTCTTCTGAGCTTTTACAGAACTTAAGAATACACCCTTAAGATTAATTTTAAAGGTAGCGGATCCGGAATATTTGACATAGCTGCCTTTTCCTTTTACAGTAACGGTTCCGTAGCCCACATTCTTATTATTCTTATAAGATACACTGTAATACTTGCTGGGAATTTTTTTATTTCCGGCATATACAGTAACAGCTGGTTTCTGTGCTTTCCCGTTATAAGTTACATTTTTTGTTTTAACAGTAAATTTTGTAGAAACAGGTTTTACCGGCTGTGCGGGTTTCGGTGTAGCTGTAGGTTTGGAAGCTTCTGGCTGTTTTACTGGCTGCGTTGGTTTTGTCTGTTCTGGAGTCTTTGTAGGTTTGGGAACTTCTGTTTGTTTCGGAGGTTCTGTAGGTTTAGCTGCCTCTGTCTGTTTTGGAGGCTGGGTTGGTGTTGCAGTTTCCGTCTGTTTAGGGGTTGGAGTTGGCGTCAGTGCCAGCATATCCCTGTAGGATAATTTTACATTTACGTTCACAGTACAAAGTTCCGTAGTTCCTCGGTAAAACACTGTAAAAGATCCTGTTCCTGCAGCTTTTGTAGTAATCCTTCCCTGTCCGTCAACATCTATAATGTCTGGTGTATTATTTCTATAAGTAAACAGACCTGGGAAATCAGCTGTTGAATATCCACTGTTGCCATTTCCATTATAATCAGCAAATTCAAATGGGGTGTCTGTTTTTTTATTCAGTCCTTTGATAGTGATATTGCCACCCGCAAAATATTTTACTTTTGCGCGGATATCTCTGGTGTTTGTTCTGGAACCGGAAACACTTCCAATTGTATTTCCAACCGGAGCATTGGATACCACAAGGACCCATTCCCTTTTGCCATGGTATGTTACAACACCGATACCGCAGTATTTAAAATACTTGGTATCCATCATCACTGCATTATGTCCACTGGAATTATGCCATACTGTATAGGTGCTCTGTGCATCCGCAAGCCCCTCCGCTATATTTTCCTGCATTGGGATATTATTTAAAGAGTACTTGTCCTGAAAATCGCCGAGTCCATCTGTTTTTTTAGAGTCTCCGCTCAAGGTTGCATGAGTAAAACATATACAGCATTGTGCTGCTCTTTCCATTGCCCAATCTGTAAGAGTGCTGTCTAAAATATACTCATACTTTCCTGCATCAGCACGGTTCTTATTCAGAATCTCGAAAAACTCCTGTGCCATGTCGTATTCTTCCTGCACCGTGATCGGCACCGTGATGATTGTATCCCCATTTGCTTCTGCGCTGACCGGGAGCAGCGTAGCGGATGTCAATGTAAGCACCAGCGCCAGCAGGATACATAAAGTGTGTTTTAATCTCTTCATAAATTTTTCTTTCCTCTTATCAACATATGCCTGATTTTCATTATCAGGCATACATTGAGATTTGAATTCTTACAAATTCATATTCCGCTTATTTAAACTGTAAGGAGATAATTTCTGTCTGCTGTGTAGCTGTATTCATTACATAAGCACCTACTGTAAATCCAGAACCACCTTTCACAGGCACTTTTGAACCATTTTTAATATTCTCACCTTTTCTCCATGTCTTTTGGGCATAGTCCATGGATAACAATTTCCATCCCTTTTTCATTTTAATTTTGACTGCCGTCTTTTTTCCTGCATATTTGGAATATTTGAAATTCATGTAATTATTGGTATTGAATTTTTTTCCTGAAATTGTTGTCTTTCCAACTTTTACCGAACTAATTGGATTCGCATATTTAGACACAGTCACTTTACAACGATAGTTTTTTGATCCTTTTTTTATAGTAATCGTTGCTTTTCCCGTTTTCTTTGCAGTAACTACAATATTTTTCGATTTTACTTTTACTGTTGCAACCTTTGGATTACTTGATTTTACAGACACTTTAGCGTTTTCTATGTATGCAATATATGATGTGTTAGCATAAGGATTATTCTTTACAGACTGTTTAGAATACAAAGTCATTGTCATATTTTTCGGAATATACAGTCCGATATTACTTCCTGCAAATGCAGGTGTTGCAGTCATCAGTAACATAACTGTTGCCATTACGATTGTCATTAATTTTTTACATACTTTTTTCATCTTTCCGTTTCCTCCTAGGTATTTGATTGTTTCAGTTGCATCTTTAACTGACTATCCATTTCTTGCTCTTACATGCATTTAAACAATTCCTCCTCTCCGTTCTTTTACCTATTAGACACGTAACCCCTCCTCCAGGTTTTAAATGTTTAATTATTTTCAAGAATTTTTCTGTTTTTTTGTTTTTACTGCACGACTCGCATACAATAGGAAACTGGATCTGAGTACTAGACTAATATATTTTTCACTAATCTTTTTAGTTCTGGAACATTTCCTCTATCTCTTCATCTGTAAACTCTGCATCTACCCGAGGCTCTTTTCGTATATTCAATCTGGTTCCGCCTGTTGTTACCGTATACTGCAGTTTGCTTTCTTCTTTTGGTACTTCCGTATTCTGATCTTCTAAATTTTCTACATTTTGTTTCTCAAAAGAAACATTTTGTGAGGCTTCTCCATTATGGAAAACAGAATTCCAGGCTTTTCCTGCATATATCGCTCCTCCTGCTACCAAGATAATTAACATTACCGGAATAAGCAGCCACTTTTTGCTTTTTCCGTTTCCTGACTCTGAAGTACTTATCCCGGCATCATGCTGGATCTTTTTTCTATCTCGTACGTAATCATCGTTACCCCATCCAAGTAAAAATACAAACAAATAAGGCATCAATATCAATCCCAGTGTATATCCTGCTCCATGTCCAAAGTTGACAGAAATCCTATATACCAATCCAATGCACAGCACTGCCATGCATATCAGAAAAACACCATCTATAAACGGTGTGGCATGCAAGGATGCCATACCGAGAAGCATTCCCCAAAAGCCAAATCCGATATATAAAAGCATCGAAACTAACGCATCTTCAAAAGCAAGTTTAAATAAACAATATACATTATAAACAGGAATAAAGATTGCCCAGTCATGCATGCCAACTTTAGCAAGTATACGCCACAACGCAAAAATCATAGAAAACACATACAGCGCTGACGTAACATTTGCAATTGTTTTCCAGATTTTCAGCTAATACATTTGACCATTTATCATCAACGGTCCTGTTATTGTTATGGCATACATGATTATCAGCAGCTTTATAATTACTCCTCTGTAATTTCGATACAATCCCTTCCCGCTGATCCATGTATTTTTTATGTATTTTCTTTTCTATCTTCTCTCAACTGTCCACAAGAAGAGCAGACTTCTTCATTTTCCAGTTCTGCTCCACATTTTACACAGTACATCTTCTTTTTCTCCCTCATTGATTCATCATGTTATTTAACATATCCTGCATCTGCTGCTGTTGCCAGTTCAGCTCTTCCTGCTGCATCCATTCCTGCGTCTGCTGCTGTGCCTGATTTACCTCACCTGATGACCATATATTCATAATTTTTTGCACATTCATACAATCCTTCAGTTTTGCTCTGCCAGACGCACTCTGCCATTGATACACAAAAATACCTGCACAGCAAATCAGCACGGCAATCATCACCCACGTTAACCATCTGCTGTTAACCGTCGATTTATCCTCAGGTTTAACAATTATATCTGCTCCACATTTCCAGCAGTACTTGTCTCCCTCTTTCAACTTTAAACCACATTTTCTGCAAAACATTTTTAATTCCCCTCCCTTTTGTCTTTCTATACATAAGAGACATAAATCAACCATCAAGTTTTAGACTTTTAAACTTTTTACAAAACAATTTACCTTTACTTTATGGCTTGTACACAATGGGAATCTGAATTTGAGCTTCTCTGTCAAAAATCTTCCTAATACTGTAATCAATCATTTGCTCTGGAAGGCCATCATCTCCCAAATACAAAATACCCTCAAAATTTAATTGTTTAATATTCCCTTTTATATCTCGAAATATCGCCACAAAAAATCCCCTTTCCCCAGGTTTTAGTTTTGTATTAAAGCCGGAGGCACCGAATATTGTTCCTGTATATTCTCCTTTATCAGTTATCGCTACTACCTTCGCCATCTGATCCCAGCCCAACGAAAATTTATTAGGTGCATTATTCTGGTAATTAATCTTCATAATATGTGAAATCGACTGATCCACCTGTAAACTCAGTCCATCTGCATTTCCCGTTCCTGTAAATTCTGGCAGTGAAATAACATATAACATTCCTCCAACTCCCAAAATAATTAATGCAACTAGAATAAACAACCACTTTTTATGTTTTTTATGAGGTCTGAATCTTAGTTCCTGAGGATCTATTTCACCATAATACGCATCCCTGTCTAATATATAATCATCATTTCCCCAGCCAAGCAGCAAGATAAACAGATACGGCATGAATATCAGTCCAACTGTATATCCTGCTCCATGTCCAAAATTAACAGAAATTCTATATAGCAATTTTATGTACAGCATTATCCAGAATACTACAAAAATAGCCAATATCAATGGACCTGAAGCTCCCCCAAAATAGGTCAGGAATGTTCCCAGAAAAGCCACCGAAATATATATCAATAACGTCTGAAACGCCTCATAAAAGGCAAGTTTAAATACACAATATACATTATAAAAAGGAATAAGCATCGCCCACCCATGCATTCCAGCTTTGGCAAGAATTCGCCATAATGCAAAAAATACTGAAAGGGCATATAATACTGAAGTGACCCTTGCAATTCCTCTATAGATTTCCACCTGATATATTTGACCATTCATCACCCAAGGGGCTATTAACGTTATCGCATACAAGATTACCAACAACTTGATGATTATTCCTCTATAGCTTCTATACAGTCCTTTACCACTGATTAATGTATTTCTTACATATTTTTCTTTTTGATCTTCCCTCAACTGTCCACAGGAAGGGCAGGTTTCCTCATTTTCCAGTTCTGTTCCACATTTCACACAGTACATATTCTTCCCCTCACTGATTCATCATACTATTTAACATATCCTGTACTTGCTGCTGTGCCTGCTGACCTTCTTCTGACTGCATCCACTCCTGCATCTGCTGTTGTGCCTGCCGGCCTTCTTCTGACTGCATCCACTCCTGCATCTGCTGTTGCGCCTGTTGCCCTTCTTCCGATTGCATCCACTCCTGCATCTGCTGTTGTGCCCGTTGCCCTTCTTCCGATTGCATCCACTCTTGCATTTGTTGTACCTGATTTACTTCTTCCGACTGTGACTTCTCTGGAACTTGTTCTGAATTTCCATCTTCTGCTTCATCGACAGACATTTCCTGCCCGCCAACATTAATGGATTGTTCCACTGGTATTTCAGTAAGATACTGAGCACTTGCCCAACCAGTCTGAGCACTCTCTGGAATAATAACTTCTATCCAGCTTCCATTCTCACTTTTATTTCCACTGGCTTCGCAAACAGTACCATATTCAAGTTTTTGAACTACCTCTGCATCTGCCCGAGGCTCTTTTCGTATGTTCAATCTGGTTCCACCTGTTGTTACTTTATATTGTTGTTTGCTTTCTTCTGTTGCTACTTCTGTATTTTGATTCTCTGCGGTTTCTGTATCCGGGTTCTCAGATAATAGATTTGTGGAAGCATCTCCATTATTGTGTGTGATCAAAAGTTGAACCTGAGCTTCTTTATCAGACATATTTCCAAACCCAGTATTGTGTTCAGGAAGCCCATCATCTTTCAAATATAAAATTCCATTAAAATTTAATTGTTCTACATTCCCATCTATATCTTTAAATATCGCCAAAAAGAATCCCTTTTTCCCATGCTTTAATTTTGAATCATTACCAAAAGCCCCCACTATTTTGCCTGAATATTCCCCTTTATCAGTTACAGCTACTACCTCTGCTGATTTATCTACCCATCCCAATGAAAAATCATTAGCAGCGGTATTCTGGTAATTTATCTTCATAATACGAGAAAATGGCTGATCTACACTCAAAATCAAACCATCTGTGCTTCCTGTTCCTGTAAATCTGGGCAGTGAACTCACATATGTTATTCCTCCTACTGCCAATGCAATCAATACACAAAGGACAATTAACCATTTTTTATTCCGTTTATAATTTACTTTAGATGTGTTTCCATCGACACCTTCCTGCTTTTCTTTCGATTTAATGAGCATATAAATCTGCGCATTATGAGCACTTCCATTTCTTTCCCAAATCGTTGACCTCTCACAAACCACCTGTGCAGCTGGATTATTTTCTTTCCATTTATTTACAGCCTTATTCGCATCGAAAGTATACCATCCAGAATGCCTTTTCACTTCTACAACGGCATACTGATACGGATTACACTCTTTATCTATTTCATACTGGAGTTCTATGCTCGTTATGACAGAACGATAAGTAAACGCCCCAATTCCTTTTCCAAGCTCTACATTCATCGTTACATTTTTTACATTTGGATTCTCTGCCAACCACTGATTAACCTGCTTAATCGTACCTTTATGTCCACTACTAAAGTATTTACTCTGTTTAGGAAATTGACTCTTACCACATATACCACAATATTTATTTCCAGGTGCTATTTCAGCTCCACAATATCTACAATGACTGCTATTATTTGTGTCTATTTTTACAATTGCATTTCGCACTTCCGCATCAAGAGATTCCTTTGTCCTCGGTAGAAAATCATAATGAGTAAGTGTTTTTTTATCAGATATTATAAGCCATACCCAAATAAAAATATCTAACGCAATTACACCAACTATCACAAATCCGAAATTTCCCATTTTTTCTCCTCCCCGCTGCTTTCAATCGATTAAAGAAATTTTCTTTTTATATGATCACTTTTCAAATTCACTGAGTGGATTAAACAAAACGTTCATCTCCATATCAAAATATTTCTTTTGCAATTCATCTAATTTATCTCCATCTTCTGGGTTTATCGAATCATCCACCTGAATACTCTCTTTAGTTTTTAAATTTCCATCTGCTAATTCGAATACGTCAAATCCATGATATCCTGCACCTCCTGTTGCGCTATGACAAATGAGATTTCCCTGTGCAAGCCATGCACCTTCACGATAATTCCATGATTGAAATACTTTTTTTATCTGTCCTTCCTTCTTTGTATACACATCGTAAATATCTCCATCTGAATTGAGTATTACCAGTTCATCTGAACCATCTCCATCCAGATCCAATTCCGTATATCCAACATATGAAAGTTTGTCCGTTCTACTGTCATTATTGATTATATTCTGCATTCCCATGTTCGTTATTCCATCAGCCAGCATCTCCTCATATGTATCCTCTTTTTCAAGAACCGTTTTATAGGCTCTTATCACCTCATCATATGAAGTAAAGTCCGGCAGAGTATATCCCTGTGCTTTTAACGCCTCATCCTCTTCAGCTATCTGCGCTTCCATATCCGTACTTTCTGGTTCATTTTCTGCTGCATCGACATTTTCTGTTTCTGAAGATGCAGAAGCATCATCCGATGACGACTCTGCTTCCACATATCCATTATCTCTGTATTCCAGTGTAACAGCCTGAGGTGTGCCACTATACACCAAAGAAACTATTGAATAATTTCCTTCATCATAAATCTGAGGGATAGTGATCTGGCACAGCAGATCTTCTTCTGACGCATTTGCTACTGGATCTGTGAACTCACTTTCTATCGCTCCATCCATTGCCTCTGCTCTTTTGCAGGAAAATCCTGTTCCCGTATAAGTGTAGGAAGCTCCGCTGTTTCCCGGATCTGCTGAAAATGCCGCCATCGCTTCTTCGACAACATATACAGTCGTTCCACTGCACACAACTTTTACATTTGGGAAAAACTCTGTAATATGCACTGCATACGCATCTTCATCAGCGGTTCCTCCCTGTAATACCAGATTTCCATCCTGTTCCTTATAAACCTCAAAGTACAAAGCAGCATCCATTTTTCCATTATTTAGGAAATCCTGTTCTCGATGCTTTAATACTACCAGAAGATATTCTTCTTCCCCATCTCCGTCCATATCTCTTTTTATGACTCCGACAACTCCTGTTGGAGCTTCAGACAGGCTGATACCTGCATCCGGACCGTTTTCCTGATAAATAACGCCACCTGTATATGTTACATCATAGGAAGTTCCCCCTATATACTGATAACCTGTGGATTCTATTTCCTCTCTGACAGTTTTGTCCGGCTCCGGTGTTGGAGACGGCGTCACTGTTGGTGTTGCGGTTGGTTCAGGTGTTGCGGTTACTTCCGGCAGTGGACTCTCTGTCGGATTTTCTTTTGATTTCTCTTCCGTATCCAATGCTTCTTTTTCTATTTTTTCATCAGGCTTCATATGCTGATAGCCAAAATAAGCTCCTGTACCTATAACCGCAACTGCCGCTGCACCTGCCAATAATCTGAAAAGAAGTCCCTGGCTGGCTGAGCTTCCTGTTTTCATGGATGACGATGCTTTTTTCAATAAATCACTTTCTTTGGACTGTCCTGGACTGTTTTCTGTCTGGTCTCCACTCTCACTACCCTGTGACGTATCAGCACCAGATTCACTTTTTCCTTCTCCTAGATCTGTCTCTGATTTAGAATCTGCTGCTTCACCGCTGCTGTCTTTCTTTTGTGCTACTCCTTTTCCCAAAATATATTTTTGACGTATTGCGTCAAAGATATCCTTATCCGGCTGTTCATACAGATTTCTAAGCAGCCAGATGAAGAACGGCAATGGTGCAAGGCTGTACAGTTTGGTTCCGTTCTTTTCCAGTTCAAGAACTTTAGTCTGAATTTTCTTACGTCCGTAATTTAACCGGCTTTTTACTGTGTTTTCACTGCATTCCAGTTCTTCTGCTATTTCTGATACGCTCATCTGGTCATAATAAAACATTCCGATAACAATTCTCTGCTCATCCGGAAGCACATCCAGAATCTCCCTTACCAGACGACTTGTCTCCTGCTGATCAATAGTTGCTTCCGGCATATTTTCTATCCGGTTGTCCTCGACATTTAGAACATTCTCCGTTTCTACGGATACAACAGATGCCGTATAAAGCACCCGGCGGTCCCTCAAAGCATTCAAAGTCTTATTATGAGCAATGCTTCTGACCCATGCGCGGAAACTATTACTTTCTTTCAACTGCTCTAGTTTCTGAAATGCTGTGAGATAAGTATCTTGCAGTACATCCATAATAAGATCATTATCTTTCGTAATTGCCAGTATTGTAAAATACACATCACTATATGTACGGTTATAAAGCTCCTGCTGCGCTGTTTCTTTTCCCTCAATTGCCTGTTGTATCAGTTTTTCTGAAAATTTAAAGTCAGTCCCACAATAAGGGCATTTCTCTGCTGATTTTTCAACATACTTTTGGCATTTATAGCATATCATTATTCTCTCTCCTTCATTTGTTTATCTATTAGACACATAAAGTATCCTCAAGGTTTTAAATTTAAAATAATTTTTTTATTCGTCATTTCAGGAAATGGATAGTCCCTGATTTATACTATAATTTGCGCAAAACTGGACTAATACTAGTCCCATTATAACATTTTTCTTCCTTAAGATAAATAAAAAGGACTAATTTCGGTTCTATTTTTACCAGGGAGAAATTCGTTATATGACAGAACAAAAGATCAAACAGGTTGGAATTGATATTGGCAGAAATATTCGCCGGATCCGGTTAGAAAAAGGTTATGGACAGACTGATTTTGTCAGAATGCTGCAATTGAAAAACGTGGACATCACCAGGGAAACGCTTGTCAAGATCGAACGCGGAATCCAGCATATTACTGGATCCCAGCTCAGAGGAATACGGGATTGTCTTGATACTACCTATGATGAGTTACTAAAATAATATATTTTCCATAAAAAATGCCGTCAGCCATTATAAAGCTGACGACATTTTTATTTACCTATTTCACGGTTACTTTACATTTCACTGTCTTTTTCCCTGATTTCACTGCAATAATTGTTGTTCCCTTTTTCTTTGCAGTGATCTGGCCCTTTGAATTGACCGAAGCAACTTTTGAGTTGCTGGATTTATATGTAATTTTTTCTGTACTGGTCAATGGAGAACGGACCGGTTTCAGTGTAGCTTTCTGTTTTCTATTCAGCCTCAGTGTCCTTGCAACACCTGAAATCTTCTTTGTTTTTACTGTACTCTTCTGAACAGATACGTTCACTGTCTTCTGAAGCCCGCTCCTTAATGTAATGGTGATCTTTGCTTTTCCGGTTTTGTTTCCAGCAGTGATCCTACAGGTTCCATTTGCTCTTCCTGTAACTTTCACTACTTTTGTGTTACTGGACTTCCATGAAGTTATGGAATCGCCCCTTGCAAGTCCGGTTACTTTCAGTACAGAAGTTTTCTGTCTGGTCTTAAGCGGTATGGAAGAAACATTTACGGTCATCGTTCCACGAAGTCTGCTTCCATAATTTCTCTGCTCCTTCTTTCCGCATGTCGTGCATGTACGTGTCTGTTTTGCCGGAGAAAGTACATCTGCCCGGCTGGTTGTCACCCATTCACCAAATTTATGGACAAGAGCTGGAAATTCTTCTGTTCTCGTCTTCTTGCACGTCTCACAGGTATAAGTCTTTACTCCTTTTGTTTCACAGGCAGCTTCTTTTGTTATCTTCCCTGTATCCCAAGTATGACCAAAAGCCGGGATTGTTTTCTGTTCTGTCAGTACTTTACCACATACGGAACAATGACTTCCCTCTGTCTTTCCATCGGTTTCACAAGTTGCCGCTACTGCTTCATCTGTTACTGCCTTATGACCCGTTGCTTTTACACTTTCCTGTTTCACCAACACTTTACCGCATACGGAACAATGGCTTCCTTCTGTTTTTCCATCAGTTTCACAGGTTGCCGCTACTGCTGCATCCGTTACTGCCTGATGTCCAAGAGCTGAAACATCTTCCGTTCTTGTTTTTTTACAGATCCTGCAGGTATAAGTTTTTACACCTTTTTCTTCACAGGTAGCTGCTTTTGTTATTTTGCCTTCATCCCAGTCGTGTCCGGTCGCCTTTACAGTTTTCTGGGCAGTCAGAATCGTTCCACATACAGAACAGTGACTTCCCTCTGTCTTTCCGTCAGTCTCGCAGGTTGCTGCTACTGCTGCATCCGTTACCGCTTTGTGTCCAAGAGCCGGAATGTCTTCCGTTCTCGTTATGCCGCAGGACTGACAAGTATACGTCCTGATTCCTTTTTCTGTACAGGTGGCAGCTTTCGTTACCTTTCCGGCATCCCAGCTGTGTTCTTTTTTCGGTATTGTCTTTCCAGATTCTATTGTTTTTCCACAGTCCTTGCAGATTTTATCCCCAGTATAACCTTCCTTACTGCAGGTTGCTTCTTTCGCATTCTTAAGTTCAGTGTTCGGATGACCTGTGACCTGTATTGTTTTTGTAGCAGTAAGATCTCCACAGGCAGCAGTAATGTCTGCACTTCCTTCATGAACGCCTGTGACCTTTCCTGTGTTATCTACAGTTGCCGTTTTTACATCAGATGAAGTCCACTTTGCAGCCCCCAGTGTTTCCATCTTACAATTATATACAGTCAGATTAAACTCTGCCTGAACACTGTCCGGTGCTGCAAGAGAATTAAAATCTGACATACTCGCTGTAATCTTATCTTTTTTTACTTCTACAGTCTGTATACAGTTATCTATAGCCGGTCCTGCACTTTCATCCAGAACAGCACCTGATGTTCCCTGACTATAATCCAGGCTTCCCTGAGAAGTAAATTCTCCGGCAGTAGTTGTCGAATATCCGGCATTTGGATTAATAAAGGTCGCAAGACCTACATAAATATTATCCGGATCGATCATCTGTGTATAATGTCCTGTAACTTTTCCGGTATTTCCAACCCAGTCTTTCTTTTCCCTGTACCATTGTTCAATACCCTGAAGAAATGTCCTGCTTGTATTCCACGCCAGAACTTCTCCCCAGCTCCTGACTCCATTCGGCGAATAAATTGCAAAAGCATCATATCCATTCAGTCTTATATGCTGTCTGTAAACAGAAGCTTCTGCTGCACGAATTCTGGCAATGTATTCCAGATCAGAAGACCATTTGATTGGAACATAATCCGAAGATGTCAGATTACGACTTTCATTTCTTGGATCTTTTATCCCTTCATCGCATGCTTCTTTTCGTATCGCATTGATCCGGTTCAAAGCATTCTGCATATCGGTGATATAACTTCCCTTTATCCCCAGAAACATCCTGTCCGTTTTTGCTGTTGTTACATCCGTTGGCAAGGTTGCATTGGAGCTTCCCCAGTTAATATTTCCGCCAATAGTTGTGCCGGAACCGACTGCTTCACTTTCCGATGAAAAATCTTCTGTAAACGGCTGATCAGAAAAATCTTCCCACGTATCATCTGGTATTTCCGATACATCTGGGTCTTCTTCCGGTTCTTCCTCAACCTCCACATTGTCTTCTTCATCATCAGCAAATTCAATCGCTGTCTCTTCTTCTGCTGCATAGACCGGTAATGCCAGACTGCCGGATACCATTACTGCACTCATCAGAAGAGCTACAAACTTCTTTTTCATTTACAATCCTCCTGATTTTCTCTTTTGTATACTGCATAATTCAATTTCTATTTTACTCTGCTTTTGAAGTTTGTAAAGAAAAATGGTAACAAAAAAACAGCTACCTTCTATGCCACTAGGAGATAACCGAACATTCTTATATTCTAGCAATTCAACCACGTTTTCATATTTTCATTTATATATTTGCACTTTTGAATTATGATAAAGAGTCGAATAATTTTCGATCCTATCTCAGCTTATTCGGCCTACATTTTCTTTATCAGAAGAACTACAGCCCTTTTGGCATACTGAATAATTTCTACGAAAATTCGAAAAGCCATCTAAAATGATATCCCCCAACACTCTTGCACCTACCAGAAAGTGCTCTACTCATATTGCCCTGATCCAATCCAAGCGCCTGTGCTGCCTGGCTTTGGTTTAGATAAATATTTCCGTTCTCTACACACACAACCTCCGGCGCATGACCCATCATATTTGAAGTTCGTCTGTAGATTGCATCACCATAATTAACATTATATCGGCACGTGCACCACTCAAGATTATCGATACATGGATTCAATTTATTTTGATCCTTATGATTAACTTGTGGCAAATTTAAAGGATTGGGTAAAAAAGCCGTCGCAACTAATTTATGTAGTGGAAAATGTTTTACCTTTCCGCCACCAATTGGAATAAGCACCGTTGGATAACTTGATCGAATAAATGGTGTTAGCATTCTATTTGTTTTTTTATTGATAACTGTTCCGTATGTAGATACTTTATATCGTTCTTTTGTATATTCGTTATAGCAAATTTTATATCTCATTTTCAATTATCCGCATAAATACTATACATTCAAGTATTT
>OLRQ01000883.1_pt1 | contig 27734 bp, 28 predicted proteins | sample 1671971 | NCBI WGS metagenome assembly OLRQ01 (sample SAMEA3136631, study PRJEB25190) | human gut metagenome | biome: human gut; feature: human-associated habitat; material: faeces | place: Austria | collected 2013
GCGGCGGTCTCCAAAACCGTAGGCCGAGGGTTCGAAGCCTTCTTCCCCTGCCAAACACCGGACAATTTGTCCGGTGTTTTTTACGTATTCCTTGACTTATATCTTGATCTGAATTATGATGCTTTTGTAGACCTGATGGGCGAGCTTTCAGCGTTCGGCGCTGCCTCTGCCGGTGTAGGGTCTACTTTTTCATTTGTGCGTCTTGTAGTCTTGTGATAATGAGGTTTCAATACACTTTTTTGAACCATATTTTTATCAAATATTTGCGTAATGATTTAAGTGCGCGATCTGCTGGGCATTCATTTCACGCAAGCTTTTTTGATTGATCAGCATAATGTTTGTTGGCATTTTCGCTTGAGGTGGGTAAACTGTTAGCAGAAGTAGGCGCACCACTTCTACGGCTTTCGTTTTGAGTAGGCTGTACGGTGCGCCTGCCATTCTATCTGCGCATTTTTCAAATTCGCACTTGCTATAAAGCCGTTGCTTTTGTTTGGCATCTTGGGCACTGTGACCCTTGCTCCCGAATATAAAGCAGCGGCTTTTTCCGCGTCAATATGTAGGCGTTCGTTCTGCCGCCGCAGTTCGGTAATACTCTCCGGCTCTCAGGAGTAGCTATTGACATTTTTGCTTTAATCGGTTATACTTTCGTCGAAGTTGGAATTCTGCTCCGCGCCTCTGATTTCCAGAGAGTGCACTTCAGCGTTTTCAACTTTTTTTATTTTGCCCCTTGTGGTATACAGAATCGTTCTGCCATCCGAAGCTTTTGCTATATCATCTTAAAGAGCATGGCACTGCGCAGCTCGTCAAGGCTTATATCGCCCTGTGGGGCGCGATAGGCTAACTACACATATAAGAGAAAAGCTCCTGCAAGATCATCTTGCAGGAGCTTTGACTTTAGATATCAGAATGCCTTGACAAACTCCATGTAGCGATGGAGCATTGCTGCCATCTCGGAGCGGAGCGCGGTCTTGTTGGGGCCGAAGCTGCCATCGGTGTAGCCGTTGACAACACCAACAGATGTTGCCCAGATGATCGCGTCGCGCGCCCATGCACCTACGCTGGCCGCGTCGGTGAAGTTGGGAACGCCGCTGACGGTCGGGGAGCCGGAGTAGCGATAGACCATGGTGACGATCTCAGCGCGCGTTATGGAGTCGTTGGGAGCGAAGGTCGTGGCGGTCTTGCCGAGGGTGACTCCGGCGTTATATGCCCAGATGATCGCGTCGTAGCACCACTTTGCGCCGATATCGGTGAATGCAGGGATCTGCATGCCTTCAACGGAAGGCGAGCCCTCCATGCGATAGAGGACGGTGACAAACATTGCACGCGTCATCTTGGTGTCCGGGCCGAACTTGGTGGCGGAAACGCCCTTCATGATGCCGTGCTGCCATACATACTCAACATCGGCGCGGCACCAAGCGGTTTTGGGAACATCGGTGAAGGGGAAGGGAACATATTCGCCGCAGTTTTTGCAGCGGATACCGTCGAGGTCGCTGAAATCGTGGCCGGTGGCCTTAATGACCTCGGATACGCTGAGAACTTCATTGCACACGCTGCAGTGGCTGCCCTCGGTGCGGCCGTCGGTGGTGCAGGTGGCTGCGATGGCCGGAGTGTCAATGACCTTGACGTGCTGGCAGGGAACGACCGGGGTAACGGTGAGCTTTGCCTCGTCGGTCACAAACAGGGTGATGTCCTTAAGTGCGATATTATAGATCACGCATGCGAAGGTGCGGCCGTTATCCGCGGCTGCGGTGTTCTTAAGCTCAAGAGTGTCAGTGGTGCTAAGGGAAACCTTGCTCAGAGCCTGGAAGAGCTTCATTGCGATCTCAAGCTTGCTGCCGGAAAGGTCGATGCCGCCGAGGTCAAGACCCTTGACGACGGAAGGCTCGATCCACATGTACTTGAGGCCGGATGCCTTACTGTTGACCTTGACATTGAAGGTCGCGGTCTCGCCTTCATTCACGGTAACGTCTTTGGGGCCGGTAACATCAAGCTTGCTGCCGATAAGTCCGGCGATAGCCTTGAGAAGAGTGTATGCATCAAGCTGCCCGAGAATTCCGCCGATATCGCCGTCGCCACCGATGAGTCCCTTGAGGATCTCAATAATCTTATCGGTGTCGATATTGCCGTCGCCGCCAATGAGTCCCTTGAGGATCTCAATAATCTTATCGGTGTCGATATTGCCATCGCCGCCGATGAGCCCCTTAAGGATCTCAATAATCTTATCGGTGTCGATATTGCCGTTGCCGCCAATGAGTCCCTTGAGGATATCAATAATCTTATCGGTGGGGATATTGCCGTTGCTATCACCGAACAAGTCCTTGAGGATATCAATAATATCCTTGCTGTTGAAGCTGCCGTTTTCAAGAAGCTTCTTTAAGGTCTCGTAAAGCGTTTTCATATCCATATCCTTGAGCTTTTCAAGGAGCTGCTTGGCGGTATCGCTGTCAAGGCCGAGCTTTTCGAGAATTTGGACGATCGTGTCGATATTAAGCCCTTTCAGAAGATTCTCAAGCTCGCCGTTGGGGTCGCCGCCTTTGATCAGGGCTTGTATTTTCCCGACGATATCCTGAATATCTATACTCTGACTGTCCGTTGTATCGTCGTTTCCTGTGACGGATACGGCATCGGCAATGGCATAAACGGGCAGCAGCGTGAATACGAGCGCCAGAACCATTACCAGACTGATAATTCGTGTTCTCATTTTTTTCCTCCTTGCTCCATTTGCAAAAGTCATAGTGTCAACATACGACAAATATTATACAGAATTATTACATCACTTGCAACGGTATTCATACAAAAAGTTTAAAAACAGCGAAATAGCCAGTTATATAAGAAAATAATTGTGCATAATTTGCACTGACATGACGATTATACAATCATATGTATGTCGTTTCCCGACGAAACTCGGCCGGAACGTCGAATATTGATCCGTGCTCGCTTATCGCAACCTCGCGCAGATCAAAGCCGCCGACGGAAACGCACCGCCGGCAGGCTGTGCCGACGGCTATGCGTATGCAAAGCTTTACGATATCCTCCGGCTTATTCTGTTTCTTAGTTTTGCAGGATAGACAGCTTCTGCACCAACGCAGGATCCACGCACTTTGAGGTAAATGAATTAAGAATTCAAAAAGCCCGTCCGGGAGGACAGGCTTTTTGCTGTGCAATGGTATTTTTTGTGATTCTTTAATGATCCGCCTTTTTGCATATTGCGCTTCCGAATATCACAGGCTTTTCCCTGCCGCGCAGGGTCTGCTCGAAAATTTCTTGCGGAAGATCGAGCACGCCTTCCTTGAACAGCAGAACGATCGTCGAGCCGCCGAAGCGAAACAGACCTTTCTCCTCGCCGCGATGGATAACGCCTGCCTGACGGTAGTTTTCGATCTTGCCGACGAGGCATGCGCCGACCTCAATCTGCACAACGGTGCCGAAATTTTCGGTGTACAGCATGCAGTATTCACGAGTGTTCTGCATAAACACGGGCCTTTTGCGCACTACTATCGGCTGCACGGGATGATAGCGCCCCTGAATGTGCCAGTTGCGGCTTTTGAAGCCGTCGTCGATATAGCAATAGCGGTGGTAATTCTCAACGCCAAGCCGCAGTACGAGGCAGGTGCCGTTTATGTAATCGTCTGCGATATCCGCACCGCCTACGAGATCCTCGACGTTGTAATAGCTGTTTTTTATCGCAAACTCGGAGTCGCTGCTTATTTTATACGCCGACATGTATCCGTCGCAGGGGGAGATGAGCGTGTCACGGTCGGTGTTTATCGGACGCGCGCCGGCCTTGACCTGCCGGGTGAAAAAGTCGTTGAAGCAGCGGTAATCCTGCTTTATATAGTCGCTCATATTGAGCGCGTTCGCGCGGATAAAGCCGCTGATGCGCCGGGTCGAGAGCTTCGTGTCCATATAAGCGCCGATGATTGCAGTAAGTATCGGGTTAGTCATTATCTGACGTGCCGGCCAGCCGAGATGCTTGAAGTAGCAGCAGGTAAGGCCGACGGCCATTTTCTTTGAAGTCATATCTTATCACCGTTTTTAAGCTTTCTTTTTATAAGTACGCAGAGCAAAAGAACACCGCAGAACACTATCGTTGCATAGAAGCTTATGCCGCGGCTTAAAAGCTCAACGCTCACAGGCTCGTGTACGATCTGCCTGAATCCACTGAGCAGGATGAAATCCGCAACACCGACCGCTCCGGGGATGGGAACCGCATTCGAGCCGAGCACGGCAAGCGCCTGCACGGAAAACGCCTTGAACGCGCACTTTGCCTCGCCGCCGACCGCAAGAAACACACAAACCGAAACAAGTATCACTGACAGACGCTGCGCAAGATTGCACAGGAACACCTTTATTAGCAGCCCGGTTTCCTTTTTCAGCAGTGCGCCGCATTCCTTATACTGCTTTATCATTGCAAGCAGCTTTTCATACTGCGCGTCATAGTCCTTATAAACATGCATTTTGCACAGCAGCTTCAGCCCCCAGCGGCAAACCTTGAGGATGAGCTTTTCGTTGAAAATGCACATTAGAAACAGCGCGATAAACGCTGTCTGAACAATGACGCCGAAGGCTATGAAAAGCTTAGGTACAAGATTCATGCGCAAAAGAATGCCGGGATGGGCGATGCAGCACACGGCACTTATTATAAGTATGGCGACCGTGTACATCACGAGGTTCAAAAGCAACGCAATGGCGGACACTGCCGCCGGAGTTCCGTACTTGAGCATGAAAATAAGCGCTGCCGGCTGGCCGCCGGTCGCAGACGGGGTGATCGCGGAAAAGAAAATATCGGAGGCGGAAAAAATAATGCCCTTTCCGGCGGGAAAACCATGCCCGAAGAATCGGCAGGTGCATTGCAGACCGAGTCCCTCAAAGTAGATAAAGCCAAATGCGCACAGCACGGCAAGCATTATCCACACAGGATCAGCACCCTTTAAAAAGCATACAAAACGTCCCCACGAAAAGCCTTTTGAGCAGGATGTGACGATCTTTATCGTTATTGCCGATATGGCAGCCAAAAGAGCTATCCACAGCAGATTGTTTTTAAGCGTATTTTTCATGAGCTTTTCTTTCACAAATCCAAGCAGCAGATCAAACAACTGTATGGGTTTTATTAGTACAGTTAGTATACACGCCTGTGATATGTTTGTCAACGCTTTTACATATAAGCGTTGACAAAAATGAGCATCGGGTAATATAATTCCTCTATTAGGGCAATGTTATACCCCAATGCACGAAAGGCGGATCTGCTAATGAAAAATGTAATTGAATTGTTTGGCTCTATGGTGTTTAACGACTGCGTCATGCAGGCGCGGCTGCCAAAACAGGCATATAAGCAGGTCCAACGCTCAATAAAGCTCGGCGAGCGGCTTGACGGCGAAACGGCCGAGATAGTTGCAAACGCGATGAAGGACTGGGCGATAGAAAAGGGCGCAACGCACTTTACGCACTGGTTCCAGCCGATGACCGGCATCACCGCCGAAAAGCACGACAGCTTTATTTCACCCAGTGATAACGGCAGAATAATCATGGAGTTTTCCGGCAAGGAGCTTATCCAGGGCGAGCCGGATGCGTCAAGCTTCCCGACCGGCGGACTGCGCGCAACGTTTGAAGCGCGCGGCTACACGGCGTGGGATCCGACCTCGTATGCGTTTATCAAGGATAATGTCCTTTACATACCGACGGCGTTCTGCTCTTACGGCGGCGAAGCGCTGGATAAGAAAACGCCGCTTTTGCGCTCTATGGAGGCTCTCAACCGTCAAGGACTGCGCGTGCTCCGTCTGTTCGGAAATAACGACGTCACGGCCGTAAAGACCACCGTCGGCCCGGAGCAGGAGTATTTTCTCATCGACAAAAGCGTTTATGAAAAACGCAAGGATATAATGTACACCGGCAGAACGCTCTTCGGCGCGCAGCCACCCAAGGGTCAGGAGCTGGACGATCACTATTACGGCACGATAAAGCCTCGCGTCGCCGCGTTCATGGAAGAGCTTGACGAGGAGCTGTGGAAGCTCGGCGTTCTTGCGAAAACCGAGCATAACGAGGTCGCGCCTGCCCAGCACGAGCTTGCGCCGATCTACACGACGACCAATATCGCGGCAGACCACAACCAGATAACAATGGAGCTTATGCAAAAGCTTGCGCGGAAGTACGACATGGTGTGCCTGCTGCACGAAAAGCCCTTTGCCGGCGTTAACGGCTCGGGCAAGCACAATAACTGGTCTATGACGACCGACACGGGGTTAAACCTTCTCGAGCCGGGCGAGACTCCGTATGAAAACGCGCAGTTTCTGCTGATGCTGTGTGCGGTCTTGCAGGCGGTAGACGATTATCAGGATATGCTGCGCATATCCGTTGCGAGCGCTGCAAACGACCACCGCCTCGGCGCTGCCGAAGCGCCCCCGGCGATAATCTCGGTGTTCCTCGGCGAGGAGCTTGAGGAGATACTCGAGGCGATAGAAAACGACACGCCGTATGGCGGCAAGGAAAAGGAGCAGATAAAGGTCGGCGTCCATGTTCTGCCCAAGTTTGCGCGCGACGCGACCGACCGCAACCGCACCTCGCCCTTTGCCTTCACCGGCAATAAGTTTGAGTTCCGCATGCTCGGCTCGTCAACCTCCATATCCGGCGCAAACGTCGTTCTGAACACCGCCGTTGCCGAGTCGCTGCGCAAATATGCCGACATTTTGGAGAATGCCGATAATTTTGAAACGAGTCTGCACGAGCTTATCCGCAGCGTTATAAAAAAGCATAAGCGCATCATATTCAACGGAAACGGCTACGGCGAAGAGTGGCTCAAGGAAGCGGCCGCGCGCGGACTTAAAAACTTCCGCACGACGGTGGACTGCGTGCCGTATTACCTCGACATAAAGAATGTCGATCTTTTCGCGCGTCACAGAGTGTATTCCGAGATCGAGCTTGCAGCGCGCTACAAGATGAAGCTCGATAATTACTGCAAGGTCATCCGCATCGAGGCGCAGACCATGCAGGAGATGGTCTGGCAGGATATTCTCCCGGCGGCAAGCGCTTACTCAAAGCAGCTGAGCGATACTGCCATAGTTAAAGCGCAGCTCGGCATTGATAACGGCTTTGAAAAGGAGCAGGCGGCAAAAATAAGCGCGCTTATGAGCGAAACGGTCAAAAATGCGCAGGCATTGGCCGACGCGGCCGAGTCTGCCGACGAGTATTCGGATAACTACACAAGAGCATCCGTTTTCCGCGACAAGGTGCTTCCTGCGCAGGAGGCGCTCAGAGCAAGCATTGACGGACTTGAAATCAATACGGCAAAGCAGTTCTGGCCGTATCCGACCTACGGCGATATCCTGTTCAGCGTGCAGTAAGAGCGGGAGAAGGGGGTTTAGCATTGGAACTCAGTAAAAAAACCGTAAAACGAATATTGCTCATCATAACGTTCACGGTGCTTCTCATATGGGCGATATATAATCACAAGCTGCTGTTTAAATACATCGGCGAGCTGTATTCGCTCATTTCGCCGTTTGTGATCGGCCTGTGCATAGCGTATGTGGTCAATGTCATCATGCGGCCGATCGAGCGGCTGTGGATGAAGCTTTTGAGCAAATGCAAGGGCAAATGGGTCGAAAAAATGAAGCGCCCAATATGTCTGCTGCTGAGCATACTGCTGGTCATCGGCATCATTCTCGCCGTCGTGTTCATTATCATGCCTGAGCTGAGCGATTCGGTGTCCTCGCTTGTGAGCATGGTGCCCTCGTATGTATCCGAGGTGGAAAGCTGGTGGGAAGCTCTTGCGCTGCGCCTGGATAAGTACGGCGTCGAGCTGCCGCAATTCAGCTTTGATACGGATAAGTTTATTCAGATCCTCAAGGACGGCGGAACAGCTGTTTTGAACACCACCCTGTCGGCAACGACGTCGATCGTAACGGCGGTCATAAACATTGTGCTGGCGCTTGCGTTTTCCATCTATGTTCTTGCTCAGAAGGAAACGCTCAAGCGGCAGTCGAAAAAGGTGCTTGCAAAGCTCATGAAGCCCGAGAAGATGCAGAAGCTTCTCGATATGCTCGACCTTATAAACCGCACGTTTACAAACTTCATAACCGGCCAGCTCACCGAGGCTGTCATCATTGGCGCTTTGTGCTTTATCGGCATGTCGATATTCCGCATGCCGTATGCCCCGGCGATATCCGTGCTCGTCGGCTTCACGGCGCTGATCCCCGTGTTCGGTGCGTTTATAGGAACCGCTATCGGTGCGTTCCTGATCCTGCTCGTAAAGCCTATCCAGGCTGTGTGGTTTGTTGTGTTCATCATCGTCCTTCAGCAGTTTGAGGGCAACCTCATCTACCCCAAGGTCGTCGGCAAATCCGTCGGCCTGCCCGGTATATGGGTTCTCGTTGCTGTTACGATCGGAGGCAATGCAATGGGAGTTGTCGGAATGCTCATAAGCGTTCCGCTGTGCTCGGTGCTGTATGTCGTTGCGCGCAACGCCGTAAACGGCAAGCCTCTTGCCGGAGAAAAACCCGAACCGAAATCAAAATAAGGACGCAAAGCTCCCGTATCCTGTGATACGGGAGCTTTTTTATACGGTTTACCCATGCAAAACGTCAAATTTTTAATGATAAACATTAAAAATCGCTTGACATACCTTTGAGCCGGTGATACTATCAATTTAACGTTTTACGTTAAATAATTTACGTTGATCACAGTCGGAGGTGGCTTTTATGGAGAAAACCGTGAAGCACAGATTTTTAAATAACGCGCTGTTTACGGCGCTGATTGTTCCGCTGGCCTTTTTTGTCCTGCGCGATACGATCGCCGTTTTGACAGGGCGGATGTTTGAATCAATGGGCGGTAAGGAGTCGTTTCTGTATCAGATAAACGACGATATTTCAAGGCTTATCATAGCCGGCCTGCTGATGCTGATATTGCCGATCTTCTTCCGCGGAAAGTGCAATTTCGGCTTTAAGGGCGGTCTGCCGAAGCTCGGCATCCTGCTCCCGTATGCCGTCGGCGAAAAGTATGAGCTTGAAAGCTCCGACCCCGAGTCGCTGGCGCTCAATGACAGCCGCGAAAACGGCAGCACCTATGTGTTTGAGTTTTCTCATGTGGGTGTGGGTACGGAGGATGTAAAGCTCACTTTCTCAAAAACCTTGGGCGATATGCCGTTTGCTATCAAGGACTATACGGTGACAGTCGGCTTCAATGCCGACGGCACGATATCCTCGGTTGGGGGCTGAGAAATGAAGAAGATATCCGCTGCGTTCGGCGGCCTGCCGATGACATGGCCGATAGTCTGCGGCTTTGCGGTGATCATCGGTATCTATGTCGGCGTAATAAATCAGATACCGATCCTGCACGACACTTCGTTTCAGGACGTTGCAGTCACGCTCGAGTGGTGGGTGCTGTTTGCGGTTTTGATCGTGTCAAACTGCAAAAGCGCCCGTGAGGCCGGACTCAAATGCCTTGTGTTTTTCCTCATAAGCCAGCCGGTAATTTACCTCGTTGAGCTGCCTGCGATCGGCTTGGACAAGGCACTTTACTATTACACGAGCATTTGGCTGCCCGTTTCGCTGCTGACCCTCCCCGGTGGAGCAATCGCGTTCCTTGCAAAGCGCCAGAATGCCTTGGGCGCTGCGATACTGGGCGTCGGAAATACAATAGTTGCCCTGATGGGAGTAAGCTATTTTCGGCAAATGCTCGGCTCGTTTCCACGGCATTTACTTACCGTTGCCTCCTGCGCGGCTATTATTGCCGTTACCGTTCTCGGAATGCAGAGAAAACGGCAGACGCGGCTTTTGACGGCGGCGATCACCGTTTTGCTGACGGCCGTGATTGCAGCTTGGACAGTGCTGAGCGGCAGAACTCTCTAAAGCTGCACTGCGCTCTTAATTTTTGGTGCATTGCGCGCAAAAGAATGCTATAATACAGCTATCTATCACAGGGACGCTCGGGCAGAGCGATTTCGCAGAAAGGAATAGCACACATGAATTCCGATACTATTTCAAAATTCCGTCTGTTTGGCAAGGCAGGAAAGATAGTCATGACGGTTTTGACCGTTATAGCGGCGATCATAACGATCTCATGCTGCATTGCGGTCGCTTTCGTGGCGGCTTTGCCGGATAACGCACTGACGGTGCGCGTTATTGAAAACACCGAGCTGCGCTTCAATGCGGAAAGCTTTGATACATTGTGGAATATAATCGGAGGAAGCTTCAGCTATTCCGGCGAAAGCAGTCCGGAGTATATGCTCGGGGAGGGCGCAGGTAAGGTCACACCGCCCGAGGATCAGCAGTTTAAAACTGAGCTTAAGCTTTTTAACCGTTCATATGACTCTGCCGAGATCCACTCCGACGGGAATACGAAGGTCATGCAGGCCGAGTCCTCCCCGGCCGAATATAACGCAAGCGATCTTACGAAGGTGTTTATTTTCGCCGCGCTGTTTGCAGCGTCCGCAACCGTTGCGCTTTGGCTGCTCAGAGGGATGTTTTCCGTGCTCACCAAGTGCGAGTCTCCGTTCTGCAATGAAGTTGTGGCCAAGATGCGCGGCTTTGGCTTTTCACTTCTTCCGGTTGCCGTTTTTGCTTCTGCCGCCGAAACGATGCTGGAGAGCTTTTTCACCGCAGGAAAAAGCACCAATGTCAGCATTCAGTGGGGCATTTTGATAGCGTTTGTTGTAACCATGGCTCTGGTGGCTGTTTTCAGATACGGTGTTTGCCTGCAAAAGGAATGGGATGAGACCCTGTAAGGAGGCGGAAGAATGGGACAGATCATTTTGCGGCTGGATCGTGTCATGGCCGACAGGAAGATGAGCCTCAACGAGCTATCGGCAAGAGTCGGCGTGGCCAACGTGAATTTATCAAAAATGAAGAATGGACATATCAGCGCCATCCGCTTTTCCACCCTGGCGGCCATCTGCGATGTTCTCAACTGCCAGCCGGGAGATATATTGGAATACAAGCCTGACGAGGAGTGAAGCTCGCCGGCATATAAAAAACGGCATAGTCGTTTATGCGACTATGCCGATATTGTTTTTTGCTCAGTTCTCTTTTTCGTCCTCGCACTGCGCGCTCAGGCGTTCGACCTCGGCCTTAAGCTCTGCGTTCTGAGCCTTCAGCTCGTCGAGCTTTTTGTTCACCGGCGCAAGCTGACGCTTAAGCTCGCCGGAAACGATGCCTTTATAGAACGTATAGCGTCCCGTAAGGCTCACTGCCGACAAAACGACAGCCGCGCCGCCGGCTGCAATGCCGACTTTTTTTACATCGACCTTGCGCAAAAGGTGCATAACCGTGCGCTTGTTGAGCTTGCCGGGCTGCAAAAGCTCCAGAGGGCTTATATCCTCGGGCTGAACCTCGACCTCAACGCTGCGCTTTGCGATCTTTTTCATAAAAACCCCTCCATAAATATCTTTGTCTGTATTATAGCACCATCTCCGCTTTTTTCAAGTCCGCATATCTTGAACATGAGCTGCGGCTGTGGCATAATAAAACGATCAAACGAAAGGCCTCGGACAATGGAAAGATTCATAGCGAAAAGATTCAGCTCCTTCGGCGGCGGACTTGCTCTCGATACGGGAGCCATATCAAAATACACCAATCTCATAGACCTCAGCATCGGCGATACGGACATCGTGACCGATGAGAAAATAATCAGAGCCGCCTTCCGCGACGCGAAGGCAGGGCACACCCACTACGGCGATCCGCACGGCGACCCCGAGCTTATAGACGCTTTTTGCCGCGCCTGGAGCGAGGATTTCGGACAGGTGATCGACCCGGAGCACATCTTGGTGACCACGTCGAGCTGCCTTGGAATGTCTCTCGTCATGCTCGGCATTCTCGACCCCGGCGACGAGGTGCTCGTTTTCTCGCCCTATTTTCCGATGTACAGAGAGCAGATCGAGCTTGCCGGAGGCGTGTGCGTCGAAGTTCCGACCTATGCGAGCGAGAATTTTGCGATAAAAAAAGAGCGCCTCGAGGCGGCGATAACTCCGCGCACAAAGGCGATGATATTCAATAACCCCACAAATCCGACGGCGATGGCCTACGGCGCGGACACGATGCGCCTGCTTGCCGAGACAGCAAAAGAGCATGATCTGCTCATCGTTGCCGACGAGATGTACACATCATATATGTTTTCAGAGCCGTTTACGCCGATGCGCACGCTGCCGGGCATGGCAGAGCGCACCGTCACGCTAAACAGCTTTTCCAAAAACTATCTCATGACAGGCTGGCGCGTCGGGGCAGTCGTAGCTGAGCCTGCGCTCATAAAAACCATGCAGAGAATAAACGGCGCGCTTATTTATACAGCGCCGTCCGTTTCACAGCGTGTTTAAATACTCTGTCACCGCGGCAAGGCCGCCGATAAGCTCCTGCTTTGAGCACGCATAGCCCACGCGGAAGCTGCGCGGCTGCTCGAAGCAGTCACCGGGAGTTACAAATGCACCGGTCTTGTGATACATTTCGCGGCAGAAATCGTAGGAGGGGATATCGAGATCGTAGTACACAAGCGCGGTCGTTCCGGCCTGCGGCTTTACATAGTGTACCTGCGGCGTGTCGTTTACCCATTTATCAAGTATGGCGAGGTTCTCGCGCACGATGCTCTTGTTGCGCTCGAGCAGCTTGTCGCTGCCGGAGAGCGCGACTGCACCTATTGCTTCATCGAGCATGCCGCAGCTTACGAGGTTATAGTCCCTGTGCGAGAGGCAGCTTTTAATGACGTCCTTATCGCGGGTTGCTATCCAGCCGAGGCGTATTCCGGCAAGCGAGAATACCTTGGACATGCTGCTGACGGATATGCCCTTGTCGTACAGATCGACGATGGATTCGCTCCACACATCGTCCTGCGTCAGGTGCCGGTAGACCTCGTCGCACATGACGTATGCGCCGACGCTTTTTGCGATCTCGACTATCTGCATGAGCATATCCTTTGTCATCAAAGCGCCCGTGGGGTTGTTGGGATTATTTATGCAGATCATTTTGGTTCCGGGAACGGCAAGAGCACGCAGATCGTCAAGATCGGGCAGAAAACCGTTTTTCTCGCTCAGGTGCAGAAGCTTGAGATCGGCGCCGAAGGACTCCGGGATGGAGTACAGCTGCTGATAGGTCGGCATGATGCTGATAACGCGGTCGTCCGGCTCAACGAGCGAGTAGAAAACGTGGTGGTTTGCGCCCGATGCGCCGTGAGGGGTGACTATCTCCTCGGGCTTGAGGGCCTTGTAAAGCTTGCAGATGCCGCTTTTAAGCTCCGGCGCGCCCTCAATATAGCCGTAGGTCAGGCGCTGCGAGCACATGGAGCTCAAGAATGCCTGCTTGTCAGCTCCTGTCAGCTCAAAAAGCTCATCTATTGAGACGGAATTTACGCAGGTCTCGGCAATGTTATAATTTGCGCCTGTTTCATAGGCGTTCATCCATTCTTCGACTTCAAAAGGCTTGATCTTCATCTTTATACCTTCTAAAAAACAATAAAACGCCCGAGGCTCTTCCTTATAACGTGTTTCCACGCCGTACCTACGGAAAAGTCCCGTGCGCTTTTGATCCATCACCCGGTGGTGACGGAAGCGAATATTATGTTTGCAGGATGAATTAAAACACAAAATTTTGCGCTTTGTCAATCACTGTGATGAATAAAAATGCATTCTGACGATAAAAAACCGCGAAGAACCGCAGCCTTTTGCCCCACTCGATTTTAGTGAAGAGTGAATAAGTAAGAAGCGCCAAGCTTCGCAGAAGCTTGACGCTTTTTGGCAACAGCTGATAATGTTGATACGGTTTCAAATGGTTTCATTTGGCTTCACTCAAAAAACCATAGCGGTGGAGGTGAAACCACGCAGCTCTGTTCGACAAACCGGAATCTGCAAACCTCATTTTGCATTTCTATATGAAATCGCAATATGACTTGGTGCAAATAATACTGACGCAACAATCAATAACACCGACCTACTTATAATTCCACTAAACAGAAACAAGATTGAAGGAATAATAGAGAGTGCTAATGCTCTGAAAACGCTGCTCTTCTTGAAACAAATAATCCAGATTGAACAATAAAGCAATACCAATATGGCATCTACAATCAGATATACCGTGAAAGCTTCGGCAGACCACCACCCAAACCAAGTTCCCGGAATATTGATTATCATAAACCCAAAGCAGCCAAATCTACCGGCTTGCTCCATAACCTCAACATATTTATTATTCCACTTATTGTCGAAGCCATCTTTACACTTGATCGCGAATATGATATTAGGTATCAAAATGAAAACCATAAAAATCAGTCCAAAAACATTAAACCATCCCATATTCTTCCCTTTGCAAATACCTATTTGTCAAGTTCATTATATCAGAATTCTATTGGCTTATCCATAGAAAAGTCCGATGGCTTCGTATCAAAACCATCGGGCTTATTTGGTGCGAATGTAATTATAGGATCTCAGAAAACACGGATATATCAACGGTTTGCTGGTGGTCAGCAAGAGAGCTTTATCCGAATCTGGTTTTGAGAAATCATTCGACACAGGCGGGAATTTCGATAGGAGACTCATCGGCAGTATACTGCTCAATATTGTTATTTAAGATACTGTCATCGGATAGCGCGCCATATACACGTGTCCGCTCAATTTCTACAACCTCTTTTATTGAATCCACGGATACAACAACTGTAAGTCCACTATTTTCTTCGTTAATTACCCTCTTTCGGTGTGTTTGCATACTATATAATGTTTCACAATATGGCAAATAGGCACTTACAAGACCTATTAGATTAGCAGATGTATTATTTGGCGTATTCGTAATAGTCAAACTTTCCGGGCGGCTAATAACGGGACCTCCAGAATTGCCGGGATATGTTGTTGCATCAATCAAAAAATTCTTAGAACTTGACCCATGATATACATTTTCAACTCTCGAAATACACCCCATCCTGCATATAGGAGTCTTGACTGTGCTATTGACAAAATCACTAGCAATACTCACGGGAAAGCCGAGAGTATACGCTAATCCACCTTCGCACACTCCAGTGTCACGCATCTGCTGTAATGTAAGAGCATGATTTCTCAAATCAAAAAACGGCAATTTCGCACCTTCTGATAAGGCTTGATTAATATTAATATGACATGCTATCACATCGGCACTTGGATGAGCACTAAACCTAGTTGCATTATCCTTGTCGAGGAGTTCAAGTAAATACGCCTTAACGCCATCCTGGAGATTTACTTGCATCACCATTTTCTTTTCATTATCAACAACATGTTTGTTTGTTATTAGGTATGTACTAAACTTGTCTACGCTGTCCTGTGCTCCTTCATATCGACCAACTACGAATCCCGTGGCGTACCACTGAGGACTTGGTAGCGTATTCCGGCCGAGCGCAACAGTTGCTTCAATGAAAAAATGCGGAATAATAGACATAAAAACACCCCCACTCTTCTGATGTACTTATATAATGACATATTCCGATTGTTTTTTCAATAAATACTTGCTTTCTGTGTAAACAAAATCGGTGAGTCATATAAGGACTCACCGATGGTGCCGGTGGCCGGACTCGAACCGGCACGACGCAAGCATCAGAGGATTTTAAGTCCGCCGTGTCTACCATTCCACCACACCGGCAAATACCTGATTATTTTAGCATTGCACCGCAAAAATGTCAATCATTTCGGGCACCGCGAACATCCCATGCGGCATAAAATGCAGGGAGGTGAGGCAACTTGAATGTAAACTGCTTCCTCGGCGCAAATTCCGCAGGCGGGTTTTTCTCGCTTTACGGCGGCTTTTGCAGCGGCGAGGGCGACTTTCTGCATCTGATAAAGGCAGGGCCGGGCGGCGGCAAATCCGGCTTTATGAGGCGCGTTGCGCGCGCAGCCGCCGAGCACGGATATGATACCGAGTGCGTGCTATGCTCGGGCGACCCGGACTCGCTCGATGGGGTGTACATACCCGAACTGCACGTCGGGTTCGTGGATGCAACAGCGCCGCACGCATGCGAGCCTGCAAATTTTGCGTACAATTCAGATTATGTTAACTTAGGGCGATTCTGCTGCCGGGCAGCCGATCCGCGCATAGCGCAGATGACGGATAAATACCGCGCTATGTATAAAACGGCGTATGCCTACCTTGCCGCCGCAGGCAGCGTCGCAAATGCCGAGATTCCGGGTTTGATAAGCGAAGAAACGCGTCAAAAAGTAAGAAAACGGGCGCAGAGCGCCGCTGAGCGAGAGCTGGGCAGGGTAAATGAAGCATGTGCCGCAGCACAGGTGCGGCGCTGCTTTATGCGATGCATAAGCTGCAAGGGAGAGCTTGTGCTTGCAGACGATATTAAAAAGTTATGTAAACGAATATATCTCCTTGACGACCGCTGCGGCCTTGCCGATATTTATCTCAAGCAGCTGCACGCCGAGGCAAAAGAACGCGGCATGGGAAGCATATCGTGCTTATCGCCGCTGTGCCCGGATAGATTTGATGCGCTGCTGCTGCCGGAGCGAGGAGTGGGATTTGTGTCCGCCTCGGCAATGGATATAGCAGAGCCTTATCGCCATGTGCGGCTCGATGCGCTTATACAGACCGAGACCATGCAAAAAGCACGGGGCGAGCTGAAGCGCCGCGATAAGCTCGTGCGCGAGCTTACAGGCGAGGCGGTGCACTGGCTTGCACGAGCAAAGGAGTATCACGACGAGCTTGAGCGCGCGTATAATCCGTATGTCGATTTCGCCGCGCTCGACGCCTTCACCGATGAGACTATAAAAAAGCTTTTTGCATAGTAAAACGGCTGAGGCGTTTGCCTCAGCCGAAACTGTTCTGTTTAGCAGCACATGCCGCCCCACGGGGTCAGGCACGAGCAGCACAGATACGAGGTGCAGCAGTCGTCGCAGATGCAGCAGGAGCTGTTGTAGTTTCCGCTGTAATCCTGATAATACTGGCCGTTATTTTGCAGCCTGTTGAGAAGCTGGCGATAGTTCGGGTTATCCGGATCGATCTCGACGGCGCGCTTTGCGTCCTCAAGGGCGTTTATCTTGTTGCCCAGATACATGTTGGCAACGGCGCTCAGATAGTACCAGCGCCCGTCACGCTCGGAAAGCGGAACCTGCGAGAGCGCGGTGAGAGCTTCGTTGTATCTGCCGTTGCGTATGTAGTTGACCGCCGCGCGGCACTCTGCGCGCTCCTGCGGCTGCTCATACGCGCCGTAGCCGCCGAAACCACCGAATCCGCCATAGCCGCCGCCGTAACCGCTGCCGTATCCTCCGCCATAGCCGCCGGAGGGGCCGGTCTGACCGTTTTTGATCTGGTCGTATGCGGCGTTTATCTCGTTCATCTTCGCCGCCGCGGCTGCATCGCCGGGGTTGCGGTCGGGATGATATTTCTTCGCAAGCTCTCTGTAAGCTTTTTTTATTTCCTCGTCCGTTGCATTTCTTGAAACGCCGAGGACTTCATAGGGGTCCCGTGCCATTCGGTACTGCTCCTTACTTAGTGCTTATTCCGTAGTGTTGATTGAATTTTATCCACACGCCGCTGCACAGTATATTTTTTATTATGTCCGCATCCTGAATTATCGGCAGCCGCTCAAAGCTTCTCACGCAGTCGGCAAGCAGAAGCTCAAGTATCGCCTTGAAGCGCTCCTGCTCGTCAAGCCTGCCGTACAGGTAAACGAAGGGGTTGTACTTATATGCTCTTTTGTCGCCTTTTAAATCAATGCAGGCGTCCATGACATAAACAAATTGTCCGAGCGCAATGCCGAAAGCGCGCAGATCGCTTTGCCAGTGATCCTCGCGCATGACGAAAAGCTCCGCCATAAGCCGGCCGAATGCGGAGGCCGCAGCGTCGGTCGAGCTGTCTCTGCGATCCTCGATCTTCTTAAGCTCTGCCATCGACTGCTTTATGACAGCGCACTGGCGCGGATATTCGACGCATACCTTTTCGTATGACTGCTTGAGCGCTCCTGCCGAAGCAAGTGCTGCGGCGTTTAGCTCATCGTGCCAATCGTCAAGGCAGTTGAGGTATGCCAGCGCAACATTCATGTCGGCGGCATAGTCGCTGATCTCCGACTGCAAAAACGCGCGCTTGCCGAGCGGATGCGCAGGGCAGGGAGCATCGCCGCTCAGGTCAAACGGCTCATACAGACCGCTGAGCACCATGACCAGAAACGTCATGTCGTAGGTCAGCGTAAAGCGCGCAAACGAGCCGTGACGCTCGCTCAGACTGCGGCACAGGCCGCAGTAGTAGGCTTTATATCGCTTTTGCTGTTGTTCATTGAGCCCGGCAAGATCCGCCGTTACAAAGCCGAACATATCAGGTCTTGCCCGTGAACGAGTTGCCGCATTTCTTGCAGACGATGTTTATTTTCCCCTTGTGACGGGGAACTCTGAGCGTCGTGCGGCAAGCGGGGCATGTGAAGAACTTATAGTCCTTGCGCTGCGTCCAGCGGACCTTGATCATCTCGAACTTTCCGCTAACGCTCATGCGCAGCCGAAGATAGCGCGTATTTTCGGCGCTGCGCTTATAAAGATTTCTCGACAGCATACGCGCGTAGACAAGTATGAGCAGGATGAACGCGATAAGCCAAATGGGTCTTGAAAACCGTGTTCCGTTGAACACCACAGCCACGATCATGAGCACAAGGCTCAATATCGACAGGAATCTGTTGAGCTGGTCTATTCCGCAGCGTCCTGCCATAAAGCGCGCAAATTTTTCTCTCATGGAAAAGTCACCTGATTGATAATATTTCAATAATACATATTATCACAGCAAATGCCCGAATATATAAATTAATTGTTAATTCGTCAGCCTTTGACGTAGCTCCAGCTGTATTCAATGACCGTGCTCTGCTCGCCGTCACCCTGAGTGCGCGTGCATTTGATTATATTGCCCGGCTCGTCATATTCGTATTCGTTTTTCGTGATGCTTATTGCACTGCCGTCAGGGCCGTAAATGCTGACGGAAAGCTCGTTTTCGTGCTCGTCATAGCTGTATTCGGTGCGGCTTTCAATGCCTTCGCTGCCGCTTACCTCGCGCGAGGCGAGAAGTCCGGTTTCGTCATAGGTGCAGGTCTCCGAAGTCTCGCTGTCCTCGAGCATATCGCGGCGCACAAGCTTTGTGAGCCTGCCGGCCTCATCGTATTCATAAGCAATTTCGCTTATAAGCTCCGAGCCTTCATAGTATTTTTCATTGACAAGATCGCTGCCCTCGTAGGCATAGGTCGTGACCGATGCGGCCATGTCGCCGATCATGCTCGTTTCTTTCATCTTAAGGCCTGTGTCGTTGTACTCAAACAAAACGCGGTACTCCTCGGAGTATTCCTCCGGGCCGTCTGCGATATAGTTTATCATTGTCTCCGGCAGCCCGTCAGCGTTGAGAACGTATTCCTTGTATCCTACCGGCGCGTCGTTTATGCCGAGGGTCGTTTCCTTTACAAGACGGCCGGCAGCGTCGTACTCGTACTTGACAGTGCTGAATTTAAGACCGTTTTCGTTGTACCATACCTCCTGCGAGAGAAGTCCCTCGCTTTTTTCGTATACGGAAAGATCCTGCGTGGATGAAGGCTGCGCCTCGGTCGGCTGAGTCGTGCTCTCGCCGCTTTTTGTGCAGGCGCAAAGGCAAAGCGCAAGAATAAGCGCCGCTATTATGCCAAATGTTCGTTTCATGCTGCTTTTAAGTCCTTTCGAAAGGATGTTTTTTGAGATTATATCACGAAACGCGCGAAATATAAAGTGCTTTTAAAAACAGTGGAAATGCAAGGGCGTAAGTGCTATTGGAACTGCAAAAGCTTTGGAGATGGGAGAGATCGAAGGAGCCATGAGCGGCTTGTCGATCGCTGTGTCGGGAGTGTTCACCGTTATCGGCGCAAGCGTTTTTGCGCAGTTTATATAAAAATATCGAGGCTTCGAAAGAAACCCCGATATTTTTCAGTCGTCCATGTCCTTTTCAAGTATTGCGCCTGAATACGCCTCGATCTCGTACTCATACTCGATCGCAATGGTGCGGAATGTGACCTTATAGCACCACACGCCGTCATCAAGCTTGATCCTTGCTTTGAGCCGTGAGACCTGGTTTGCCGCAAGCCCTGCGTCATTAAGGGCTATCTGCTGCGCGCGCTCCTCGCCGATTAGAAGATCATCGTCGCGAGTCTGGAAGATGAGATATATAACTCCGCCGGCGATAAGCGCCGCAATAAGTACGCAGATTATAAGGATCTTTACACTCTTTTTCATGTCGTTCTCCGTTAAAATATGATAAACGATTATAGCATTTTTCCTGCCGTTTAGCAATATGCCTGTTTTTTTGAGTTTTTGTCCGAAAAGCGAATTTTTTCGGTTGACAAGCCGGGGTAATTCCACTATAATATTCAAGCGACTGTGGAGAGGTGCACTATGCTGCTTGATTTGAGACAGATAATTGAAGTTCCCGGAAAGAGTGTTCCGTTCAAATGCGAGCTGAACACGGAGGGATTGGAATTTGACTCGATCAAAGAGTATAAGACCCCGCCCACGGCAGAAGGCAGAGTGTTTAATGAGGCAGGTATCCTGACACTCGAGGGTACCCTGACAGCCGAAATGACTTGCGTCTGCGACAGATGTGGTAAACTGTTTGACAGCAGCAAGGTGATGGACCTCCACGCCTTCATATCCGACAGAGAGTCTGAAGATCCCGAGGTCTTTGTTCTCGACGGGGACAATCTTGATCTCGATGAAACGCTCTCGACCCTTTTCGTCCTTGACATGGAAACAAAGTTTCTGTGCTCGGAGGATTGTAAAGGCCTTTGCTCCCGGTGCGGAGCCGATCTAAACCTTGGCCCCTGCGCGTGCGGGAAAGAAGTCGATCCAAGACTTGCTGTTTTGCAGCAACTGTTGGATAGTGATCAATAATATTTACGCTGACATGCAGCTATTATTCAGGAGGTGTCACCATGGCAGTCCCTAAGGGAAAAGTATCAAGACAGAGACGTGATAAGAGACGTTCGTCTCACTGGAAGCTCGAGGCTCCCGGCATCGTAAAGTGCCCCAACTGCGGCGAGTTCAAAATGCCCCACCGTGCGTGCAAGGCATGCGGTATGTACAACGGCCGCAAGGTTCTCACCGTTGATGAGAAGTAATTAAAATGCTAAGCTCAAGGAGGAATGGGTACAGGTACCCCTTCCTCCTTTTGCTTATTAAAGTGTATGAAAAACGATGTTATTTCAAAAATCGATAACGACAGTCCTCTGCTGCACAAGGCGCATATAGGCGATGAGATAGTCAGCATAAACGGAAACGTGATCCACGATGTTCTCGACTATAAATACTTCTCCTATGAGCCGGTGCTGCATATAAAGCTTCGCCGCAAGGACGGAACAGAGCACATTGTGCGTGTCGAAAAGCCCGAGGGGCGTGACCTCGGCCTTGAGTTTGCCGAGTATCTGATGGATAATCCCCGAAGCTGCGCCAACAACTGCGTTTTCTGCTTCATCGACCAGCTCCCGAAGGGCATGCGCAAGACGATGTACTTCAAGGACGATGACGCGCGCCTGAGCTTTTTGCTGGGAAACTATATTACGCTGACCAATCTGTCCGAGCGCGAGATACAGCGCATAATCGATCTGCACATAAGCCCTGTGAACATCTCCGTTCACGCGACCGATCCCGAGCTTAGGGTGAAGCTCCTGCGCAATAAAAACGCGGGCAAATGCGTCGATATAATGCGCCGCTTTGCCGGCGGCGGCATCGTCATGAACTGCCAGATCGTCTGCTGTCCCGGACTTAACGACGGCAAGGCGCTTATGCAGACCATGCAGGATCTTGCGGCCATGTATCCTGCGGTGCACAGCGTGTCGATCGTTCCGGTCGGACTTACGAAATACCGCGAGGGTCTGTATCCGCTCGAGTCGTTTACGCCCGAGCACTCGGGAGAGACGATAGATATGGTCACGGCATTCGGCGACGAGTGCGTAAAAAAATACGGCACGAGGATATTCTTCTGCTCGGACGAAATGTATATCTGCGCGCAGCGAGAACTGCCGGAAGACGATTTCTACGAGGAGCACACGCAGCTTGAAAACGGCGTCGGAATGATACGCCTGCTCGAGCGCGAGTTCCGCGGTGCGCTCAGCCTTTCGGAAAAGCCGGACGGAGTGCCGTTTTCCATAGCCTGCGGAGTGTCGGTAGCGCCGTATTTTGAAAAACTTATTTGTATTGCAGCGGAAAAGTATGATAATATAAATGGTAAGGTCTACGCCGTTCAAAACGACTTTTTCGGCCACGGAGTAAACGTTTCCGGCCTCATAACGGGGCAGGATCTCATTGCTCAGCTGCGCGGAAAAGACTTGGGCGAGCGCCTTTTCGTTTCGCAGAATATGCTGCGCCGCGACGAGCTTGATTTTCTCGACGATATCACGCTCGAGCAGGCCATAGATGCCCTCGGCGTTAAGATATACCCTATAGAATCGGACGGGTTTGCCCTCTGGGATGCCATCAGCGGCGATAACCTGCCCGAGGTTAAAATACCCGTCCGCTCGCCCGAGCGGCAGCAGTACTATAAATATAATCAGAACTGATCAGAACGGAGGTTATCTTTATGTCAAAGCCTCTCATAGCCATAGTCGGCAGACCCAATGTGGGAAAGAGCATGCTTTTCAATAAGCTTTGCGGACGCAGACTGTCCATCGTCGAGGATACGCCCGGCGTTACACGAGACAGACTGTATGCCGAGTGCGAATGGCTCGGAAGAAAATTCAACATCGTTGACACCGGCGGCATTGAGCCGACAACGGATAACGAAATCCTCATGTTCATGCGCGAGCAGGCAAACATCGCGATAAACTCGGCGGATGTCATTGTTCTTGTCACCGATGTGCGCACGGGCGTGACGGCGGCGGACAAGGACGTTGCCAACATGTTGCTGCGCTCGAAAAAGCCGACGGTGCTTGCGGTCAACAAAATGGACTCGACCGGCAGAACGGATCCTGCCATATACGAGTTTTACGAGCTTGGCCTCGGCGATCCCATTGCGGTCTCGGCCGTTCACGGCCACGGCACGGGCGATCTGCTTGACGAATGCATGAAGTACTTTCCGCCCGAGGAAGAGGACGAGGAGGAAGACGACCGCATAAAGGTTGCCGTCATCGGCAAGCCGAACGTCGGCAAATCCTCGCTCGTTAACCATATCCTCGGCGAGCAGCGCGTCATAGTCAGCAACGTTGCCGGCACGACTCGCGACGCGGTTGACTCCGAGATAGATAATAAGTACGGCAAATATGTGTTTATCGACACTGCCGGTATCCGCCGCAAGAGCAAGGTGGACGAGCGCGTTGAGAAGTTTTCGGTCATGCGCGCACAGATGGCAATTGAGCGCGCCGACGTGTGCATAATAATGATCGATGCGCGCGAGGGCGTTACCGAGCAGGACACCAAAATTGCCGGTCTTGCGCATGAATCGGGCAAGGCCAGCATAGTTGTCGTCAACAAGTGGGATCTTGTCGAGAAAGAGACCGGCACGATGGAGAAGATGCGCAAGGAGGTCATGCGTGATCTAAGCTTCATGAGCTATGCGCCTGTGCTGTTTATCTCGGCAAAAACCGGCCAGCGCACCGACAGGATATTCGAGCTGGTCAATTTCGTAAACGATCAGAGCAACATGCGCATAACTACAGGTATGCTCAACGACGTTCTTGCCGATGCTCAGGCGCGCGTCCAGCCGCCCACTGATAAGGGCAGAAGGCTCAAGATATATTACATGACGCAGACCGGAATCAAGCCGCCCAATTTCGTCATTTTCTGCAACAGCCGTGAGCTGTTCCATTTCTCGTACCAGCGCTATATAGAAAATCAGATACGCGCGGTGTTTGGACTTGAGGGCACGCCTATACGTATGGTCATACGCCAGAAGGGGGATAAGCAATGACTCCCTTACTGCTTGCCGTTACGGCAATAATCGCTTATTCCTTCGGCAGCCTCAGCACACCGATCCTGTCCTCGCATATTTATTTTCACGAGAATGTTCTCAATTACAGTCGCGATAATGCCGGAATAACGCGTTTTTTGAAGCGCCATGGAGGGAAAGGCGTCGGCGTCATTGTGCTCATCGAGGCGATAAAGGTCATTGTTCCGGTGCTGCTGGGCAGCCTGCTCATGCTCATCGTTGACCAGTCGAAAATCGGCAGCGCGTTTGCGCTTTTCTGCGTTGTCCTCGGCACGAATTTTCCGATACTCTATCGCTTCCACGGTGAGCACAGCCTGCTCGCCGTCGCAATCGGAACGTTTTTCGTCAGCGGTGAGGTAGCTTTTGCCGGCATAATCGTGTTTATCGTTGTGTATATCTTCTCGCGATACATATCGCTGTCTGCGCTTGGTGCGATGCTTGTCATGTGCCTTGTTGCGATCATGAGCGTTGACGATACGATCGTCAGAAACATATATCTGCTCACCGGGCTTTTGGTTTTCGTCGAGTATCGCCGAAGCATTCCGCGCCTTATAAAGGGCAAGGAGAAAAAGTTCCGCTATAAAGAGGATGTGACGTATATGTTCGATGACGATTACGGCAGCGGGCAAAATTAATTTGAATTTTCAGTTGACAATATGCTCTCGGTCTGTTAAAATAACCAATGCGTCTGGGGGTATAGCTCAGCTGGGAGCCCGGTTGAAGCGGTAAACAACCCCCGCACTAATTGAATAAGAAATTACTCAGCGCACCCCTTATACGGGGGTATAGCTCAGCTGGGAGAGCGCTTGAATGGCATTCAAGAGGTCAGCGGTTCGATCCCGCTTATCTCCACCAAACGGGTGCGCTGAGTATTCTTAATAAAGACTTGCTTTGAAAAAAGCGAGTTTTTTGTTTTATGCCCACTTCTCTTTTGAAGCGGGCTTTTCTTATGCGGCGATTGCCGAAATGTCCAGCCCAGCACTGAACTGCTCAAAATCAATGTTGAAGTCGATATGCAGCTTATAGTCCCGATACACCTCCACACGCCGGATCAGGCAGCTCACAATCATTTTCTTTGACTCCGTGCTGGCGCTGTCGTACATATCCGCCCATGAAATAATATCGTCATACTGAGCGTTTAAGGCGTCCAGCATAGCCTGTCCCTCGTCGTAGGCCGCCTGCGCCGCCTCCATAGTGTGCTGAACTTCGAGACATTTTGTCTCACAGTCAGAAATCAAAGAACCAAGCAAGTCCTGCGAAAAAGCACTTTCGCCCCGGAGGGATTTAATAACCTCTGCCCGGAGCGTATCAAGCTCGGCGGCGGCTTTGGCGTAGTCTGATTTTGCACTTTTGAGAAGCGTTTTCCGTTCTTCCATCTTTTCACGATAGCGGATATTGACGATCTCACTTTTAGGGATTGCTTTCATTCGCTCGAAGATCTGCCGCACCACTTTATCAATGATACCGTCAAGAATATGCGCTGTGTAGCCAGTCTGCCCATCACATTCGGTTTGCTTGCGTGTCTTGCCGTAGCAGATATACCGCACACGCTTTACAATGCGGTGAGCATTTTCCTTGCATGGATAAGCCTTGCCGTTGGTGGTGAGCGCCAGCCGGGAGCCACAATGCCCGCAAAAGACATTCCCGGCCAGCAAGGACTGACCACGGGTATTCAGCGGTACACGCCGTTCCTGTTCGGCGGAGTTGGCACGGGAGGTACGAATGTGTTGTGCGGCCTCGAATAGCTCCGGCGTTATGATTTGCAAGTGGGGCAGCGTTTGGGAGCGGCTTTCGCCGCTGCGAAGCACCCCGGTATATGTCAGATTGCAAATGATACCCCGGATGCTGGCGTGATGCCACATTTTGCCCGTTCTCGCTCGATAGCCGAGGTTATTTAAGTAGGTGGCGATCCGTTGAGCACCGAAACCCTCATGCACATACTTGTCAAAGATGATCCGTACCACAGCGGCCTCGGCCTCGTTGACAGCCAGCTCAAAAACTTCGTGCTTGCGTTTATTGAAGCGCCCACTCTTTACAAGGTCATACCCATAAGGAGCAAGACCGCCCTTGAAACCGCCGTCCTCGACGAGCTGGCCGAGAGCGGTTTTTGTGCGAATTGAAGTCTTTTCGCTTTCGCCGTCAGCCTGCCAGAAGCGGATGTAGTTGGTGAGCTTGTCCGTGTGATTATCAAAACGTTGCTCACCCTCCTGCGTACTCCAGACCCGGATGCCGTTCTTAACAAACCATTCCACCACAAAAGGCGTTTCGTCAGCGATACGCCCGATGCGGTCAAACATGAACACGAGCAGAATATCGAATTTCCCCTGCTTGGCGCGCTCCTTGATGATTTGCAGCTTGTCCCGGTTTTCAGCTCTAACCTTATGCCCGGACACGCCGTCCTCCTGTTCCTCGTGAACAATCGTCCAGCCCATTTTTTCACAGAAGCGATGGCACTCTCTGCGCTGCATGGGAATGTCGGCTTGGCTTTTGTCGTTGTAGTCCACCTGCTTGTCGGTGGACACGCGGTATAGGCAATCAACTCGATTACCTGTCATCAGTCTGGTTTCCATCATATTGATCCGTCCTTTCATTTGTCGATGGGTCAATGAAAAAACGCAATCAATACGCGGGGAATATGAAATTTTCAAGGTACATAGGGACTACCCCCACTATTATTATCCCTCTGTTCGGGAGGGATTGCAAGGATGTCGCCGGAGCTATTTTTTGCCGTATTGTTGGCAAAGGAAGATAGTAAAATCTGCTTTACATGATGGAGCGCTGCCGCATTTTTGCAGTCTGCAAAGCTGGCGGTGATGGCGTAGCCATCCACAGCAAATGCGGTATGTTGTTTTCTCTGCTGCATAAAGACCTCCTTTTCAATTCTCGGCAACAGGGAAAGGCCAGCGCCTCATAAAAGCGCTGGCCTGCGGCTTATGACCTTGGGACGAAATGTCCCAAGGTGTTTTTGAAAGGTGGGAGCGCCGCACCCGCTCCTGTTGGCCTGTCATAAGACAGCTCATATTCAATGCGGCGCTCCCTCACAGCGGACAGCGACGATCCGTGACGGAGCATCAACTACTTTGCTGCGGAGAGGTGAAACTACCTCTCATATACCAAGGACAAAAATCGGGCAAATGGAGATACCCTTAGAGAAATTTTTTCAAATATTTTCTCATGGCTGCCTTACCGCTTTTGACGGAATGGCGGACGGCGCTCTTGTCAACGCCCTGCTCCCGGGCAATCTGGCGGTAGCTCTTGCCGAGGATCAGATGTGCCTCTACCCGGACGCCCTGCACCTCCGGCAGAGAGTTGAGGGCGTTCCACAGGTGGACGAACAGCTCCATGCGATCCAGTAGCTCCTGCGGCGTCGGCTCATGCAGGCAGGCCGAGTATTCGATCCCATCGTCACAGTCGAGGGAATACTGCGCCTTGTTGCGGGTCGTGCGCCGCTGATAGGCTGCCTCATACAGCTTGTCCGCCTTCAGTTCGGCGGCCACTTCGTCGGAAACTTCGATGTATTCATCATGGGTGTACCAAGCGTAAAAGTCCTTCAGATTGATGGTCGTCATTTGTATTTCCTCCATTCGGTTCATGTGTGGGTGGGTGAACAGAACGGAGGAACGGCGGGGATCGGCAGCCGGGGCTGGCCGCTTTGGGACAAATTGTCCCAAGGTGCAGGTATATAAAAACGTCCGCACAGCATGACGCTATGCGGACGCAAGCAAATAAAGTTCTTGTTACATGATGTTTAATTTCACATTCAAAGCCGGACTGCTCCGACGGAGGGGCTACGCTTTTTTTAGCTGGTGTAGATCATGGACGCTGCGAAAAAGAAAAATGGACACAGCGATACCTCCTCGGACACCGCCGTATCCTTAAAAAAGGGCGACT
>OLRQ01000900.1_pt1 | contig 27384 bp, 25 predicted proteins | sample 1671971 | NCBI WGS metagenome assembly OLRQ01 (sample SAMEA3136631, study PRJEB25190) | human gut metagenome | biome: human gut; feature: human-associated habitat; material: faeces | place: Austria | collected 2013
AAGTCATGCTTTTTCATGCAAGCATGAAACGCATGACCTTTTGACCCTAGTATCAAATCATAAAAGGAGCTGCCTTATCTCTCCTCTGTAAGGCAGCCCTTCTGCTTTGTATCAATACAAAATCAGTCTCCAAAGCTAATGCCCATCAGCTTGGCCTCTTCAATGATCTGGTCCTTTGGCGATACCGTCTTCAGCTTTCCGGCCACCTCTGAAAGCGGCACCTTCTTCATCTTGCCATTCACGATACCGACCATATAGCCATACTCCTCGTCGAGGATCATCTTCGCTGCGGTCACACCGATCCGGGTAGAAAGTACACGGTCATACGGACACGGGCTGCCGCCGCGCTGTGTATGGCCCGGTACGGTGATCCGCACCTCCGGCCCGTTTGCTGCCTGAATCTCTTCCGCGATCTCGTAGGCTACCGACGGATATTTCTTTGCTTCGAGCTTCTTTTTATAATCCTTCTTGCTCAGCTTTGCGTCTGCCTTGGAAATCGCACCCTCCGCGACTGCAATAACTGTAAAGCCCTTTCCGGCCTTCGTCCGACGGTCGATCGCTTCGATAACCTTTTTAATGTCATACGGTATCTCCGGGATCAGAATGATATCCGCGCCGCCTGCGATTCCTGAATACAAGGTCAGCCAGCCAACCTTATGTCCCATGACCTCTACGATAAAGACGCGGTTGTGAGAAGCAGCCGTCGTATGGATACAGTCGATCGCATCAGTCGCAATATTCACAGCACTGTAAAATCCAAATGTCATGTCAGTTCCGTAAATATCATTGTCGATCGTCTTCGGCAGGTGGATGATATTCAGCCCTTCCTCACGCAGCAGATTGGCCGTCTTCTGCGTACCGTTTCCGCCAAGAATGACCAGACAGTCCAGTCGGAGCTTGTAATAGTTCTGCTTCATCGCCTCGACCTTATCCAGCCCCCGCTCATCCGGCTCGCGCATGAGCTTGAACGGCTGTCTGGAGGAACCGAGAATTGTACCACCCTTTGTGAGAATACCTGAAAAATCGCGGGAAGTGAGCAGCCGGTAATCTCCATAGATGAGTCCCTTGTAGCCGTTCATAAATCCGTATACTTCCAGCTCATCCAGATTTGCAGAAAGCCCCTTTACCACACCTCGCATGGTTGCATTCAGCGCCTGACAGTCGCCGCCGCTCGTCAAAAGTCCTATTCTCTTCATATCCGCCACGTCCTTTTCTCATTTTTTATTTTCCCCTGCAGTAAAATCCTCAGCCATATCTGTCACACCCTCTGCAGTTCTGCTGACGGTCCCGACAACGGGGTACAAACCATTTCACATGACTGGTGCATGTTTGAAAAATATCTTCCACAGATGTCATACGAAACATTCGATAAAAACAGTATATCCTATTTTTTTCTCTGCTACAACCTGTTTTTACGAACGCCTGCGGATTCGCAAACCTCATTTTCTCACCTGCGGCCGGAAGCCTTCAAAAATAAACGCATCGTAGTAAGGCTTTATTTTACGCAGCTCATCCGCCGATCGGACCGTCCACGCCACTGACGGACAGTGAAACCATTTTCGGCAGATATTTTTGGACAGCGCCTCTTTATCCCGGATGTCATACGCGATAAAATCCGGCTTTGCGAGAAAGTTCGTCAGCAGATGACGCGCGATAAGCTGCTGTGGATCATAGGTCCCCTCCTGCCGCTGGAAATTCATCGAGAGCTGTCCACGGCAAATCTCCGGACGGTGTCTGCGGTACCACAGAAGCGCGAACGGATTAAACGACTCCATCACATAGTTTCCCCTGTAATTTTTCAGAATCCCGTCTGCTTTCTCGCAAACATGTACGCCGAGATCCTCACATTTCATTTCCACGAGCAGCGGCACCTGCCCGTCCACCAGCTGCAGCACCTCCGCCAGGGTCGGAATAGCCTCTTTTGTACCGTCCAGACGAAACTGCTTCAGCTCCTCTAAAGTAAAATCACGGATCTTCCCGGCTGCTGCGCATACCCGCTGCAATGTAAAATCATGAAAAACCACCGGCACATCATCTTTTGTCAGCTGCACATCCAGTTCAATCCCATAGCCTGCATGAACTGCCCGCCGAAATGCTGCAAGTGAATTTTCCGGTGCATGCGCCTCCATGCTGTGCAGCCCCCGATGCGCATAGTAAATGCCTTTCATCGCATTCGCCGTATGTCTCTTTTCCGGCCGGATCGCAAACAGATATGCCGCCGCTGCGCCGAGCACCCCGAATCTCCATTTATGTTTCATTGTTAATTACCCCTTATCAGTCATGATGATGTCAGGGGCAAAAGGTATTTTGCCCCCTATGATACACGGATTGCTTCGCATTTCATGCTTTCGCAATCCAACTGATGCCTACGAATTGCTCCCGCAATTCCGCAAACATTCGAAATCCGCTGATTTACTACGTAAATCGCTACTTTCTCATGTTTGGCGGGTCCCAAGTTCAAAAGCCTTATCATGCAAGCATGAACGGCTTTTTGGCCTTTTGACCCTGACATTATCATCTTATTATACCACAGATGTCAATTTCTAACCTCCATGTCTTCTGTCTGTCAATTTTTCTTCCCTGTTGACAGCCACAGACGTACGTCCTATAATAGGGGGCAGTTGAATAGCGACAGAATGTCCATACCAGACAAAACAGGGCAAGGAGGCACTGAATCATGCTTCCCTGCCCTGTTTTTCTTTTTCGCATTCTCTGCCTTCAGCAATATTCCGGAGGATTGATACAGCTCTCAATGTACTCCAGCAGCTGGTTCAGCCCGAAGACCGGAACTCCTGCAAGCTTCTGGATCAGCCCGGTAAACGGTGCCAAATTCGTGCACTCCAGCACAATCGCCCCGGTATCCGGATGCTCCCGCATGTGGCGCAAAGTCAGTTCTTCTACACATTCCTTTAATGTGCCGAGATCCTCTTCCACATGGTCTCCAATAAACAGGTTGCTGAACGGTGAATCTGCCTGCATACCGGTCACGGCTACCGGAATATCCTTCGAAGACCACCCGGCCTGAAGAAAATATTCCTCATTCAGTACCTGTGGATTCTCTGTAAAGATCCCGATGGTGGAATGACGGTTCAGCATGGCGCGCAGCATCGGAACAAGCAGAAGCGTAGAGGTAAATACCGGAATGTGGACAGCATCTGCCAGCCGCTGCTGATAGCCCGCCAGAAAGCTGCAGCTCGTAGTGATGGCCTTGCAGCCCTCGGCCTCCAGACTTTTGGCCGCTTCCAGAAACGGAAACAGCAGCTCCTTTTCAATATTTTTCTCCGTGATGGGACCCTTGGTAATATTCCGGACCGTGCGGTAACGGACATGGGTGCGAAATGTATTCGCGTTTCCGATATCCCCGATGATCCGCGGGAACCGCGTATCCAGCATTAAAATACCGATGTCCTGTCCATAGTTTGTATAACCACCGATGATTTTCATTTTTCCTCCTGTCCGCCCGCATTTTCCATAAATGGTATGTGGTGCATCTTCATTATTTTGTGATAGATTAGCACGTTGATTTTCAAATGTCAATCACAAAACAAAAATTTGCAGGGCAGAAGGCAGGATCCAAAGGAGGTATCCGTATGAAACGAACGATCTTAATCACCGAACCCGTCAACCAGAAGGGCATTGATCTCTTAAAAGAGCAGGGCTATGACGTGCGCATGGGCAGTGGCCCGCAGGAAGATACCCTCATCTCAGAGTGCTGCGACTGTGACGGCGCGCTCACCCGAAACGGTCAGTTCACCCGTCGCGTATTTGAGCACTGTCCGAAGCTGAAGGTCGTCTCCATGCACGGCGTGGGGGTCGACTGTATCGATGTTGACGCTGCCACTGATCTGAAAATCCAGATTACCAACGCCGCAGAATCCAACCAGAGCTCTGTGGCAGAATATACGATCGGACTCATTTTAATGCTCGCGAAAAAATCCATCCGGTACAACAATGGCATGAAGGACGGGGAAACCAGTCAGGTCCGGACCATGTACGGGATGGATGTCCAGGGCAAAACGCTCGGAATTATCGGTATGGGAAATATCGGAAGCCAGGTAGCTAAAATGGCTGCCTTTGGTCTGCACATGAATGTCATCGGCTACAACCGCCACATCACCGGCACCTGCCAGACCGAATACGGTACGCTCTCCGGAAATCTGCAGGAGGTCATCTCCTTGGCCGATTTCCTCTCCCTGCATCTGCCGGGCGGCAATGCAACCCGCCATTTCATCGGTGCAAAGGAGCTTTCATATATGAAGCCTACCGCCTATCTGATCAATACCGGCCGCGGCGAAGTCGTCGACGAAACAGCTCTGATCGACTGCCTGAAGAACGGCCGGATCTGCGGAGCTGCCCTGGATGTCTTTGAAGGAAATCTGCCCTCCAAAGACAATCCACTGCTTTCCATGGACAATGTCATCGTCACCCCGCATACGGCAGCCTTTACAACAGAGGCACTGGAGCGCATGTCCTATCAGGCCGCACTCGGTATTGTCGAGGTGCTTGAGGAACGTCCCATCTCCTACCCGGTCAATCAGCTACACAACTCTTTTGAGGAAAATAAACATATTCAGGCAATCATGAACTGCTATCGTTATGAATTTCAGCGGGGATAATGCTCTGTCCGGCTCCTCACCAGTACAGCATACAAAAATTAACTGGACTAATAACGCAGAATGAATTTTCATTCTGCAAAGAAGAAAAACGCAGGCGTAGCGGGCTACGTCAAGTTTTTCTGATGTCGCAGATGAAAATTCAGGCAAGTTATGTGGTACAGTTATTTGCAGTATGATGTACCAGCTGCACAAATTCTTCTGCCACACGGGAAAGCGGCCGTGCCTTGTTCCACACCAGCACATAGGTTGCCGTCACAGACGGCTCTGTCAGCTTCCGGATACAGATCTCCCCTGCGGTATCGAGTTCTCCTGCCGCTGCCGGAAAAATTGTAATTCCGACTCCCTGTCGGGTCAGCTCATAGGCATTCAGCATATGGGCGATCCGACAGCGCACAATCGGCTTTTTCCCAGTATCCCGAAACCAGCTGTTGATCTCCTCCAGGCGGGATTCCCGTGACGGAATGATCAGCTCATAGGGCAGCAGCTCCTCCAGCCGCACCGGCGCACCGTCTGCACAGGCCAGCGGATGATGTGCCGGGATCATCGCTACCCACGGTTCCTGATAGACGGAAATGGATTCCACGCCCTCTGCATTGTGCGGCTCTGCAATAATCGCGAGGTCACATAATCCTTTCATCACACGATTCACGACATCATCTGAATTTCCATTCCACATGTTGTAGGTAACGTGCGGATAGACCCGGTGAAACTCTACAATCCACTCAGAAAACAGCCGCGGCGCATATCCTTCCACTGACGCCAGATAGAGCGTTCCCTGCAGCCCGTGCTCCATCTCCCGGATATCCTCCGACGATTTTTTCACCAGCTCTAAAATCTGCTGCGCATACTGCCGGAAAAGCACTCCCTCCTCCGTCAGCTGCAGGGCATGCGGCTTTCGGATAAAAAGCTTCGCGTCCAGCTCCGTCTCCAGCTCCTGGATCTGCCTGCTAAGTGGCGGCTGTGCGATATGCAGCCGTTCCGCCGCCCTTGTAAAATTCATTTCCTCCGCGACTGCAAGAAAATAGCGGATATGTCGAAGCTCCATGATAATCTCTCTCCTCCCAGTTATTCAGGAATGTCTGTCGTACAATTATCCTCAACACTACATGACTATGCGAATTCCTGTCCGTATTTCTTATACGCGCAGTACCATACCTGACAGGTATCGTAATACCTTTATTATATATATTTCACATTTCCCCGTCAATCTGCTATCATACAGTTATCAAAGAAATACAGATTCAAAAAAAGCACCGGATCTGCTGCTAACACATCACACACAGACGCTCAAAGGAGGTATCGTTATGAAGAAGCTTGCAATGATCAGAGAATTTATTGAGGAGTATTATAAGAGCTTTTCCGCTTCCTACCGTGGATAATCAGCCGCGGAGAATATGAGGTAAGAAATGAGTACAATTGATGCAGAACAGTGAGAGGGATACCGACAATGAAATGTGACGGTATCCCTCTTCTTATATATAATGATGATGTTGTTGGGGTCAAAAGGTATTTTGACCCCTATGATACACGGATTGCTTCGCATTTCATGCTTTCGCAATCCTAAAACACCTCAAATTCGCTCAGCACATCTGATTAACATGTCAGCCAGCGCCTCAAAGTCAATATCATTCACGCTGCTCAGAAGTTGCTGTGCTTCTTCCGGAAACGCATCCGCTCCGGTAAGTGCTCCACAGATTCCACAGGCCATCGCCCCCATCGTATCAGTGTCACCACCAATATTGGCTGTGAACTCTGCACAACGTCTCGGATCCCCTTTTGCGAGCAAAAACAGTGCTGCTGCAGCTGGTATACTCTCAGTCGACGGCAAGCCGGTCCCGGTATATTGATAAATCATCTGCTGTGCTTCCTCTGACGGATAATGCGTCACAAAATACTGGTTCATCCGCATGCGAGCTGCCACCGACGGGCCGCAAACCTGATTACCACGTCTCTCGCCAAGCTCTGCTGCCCGAATCATAATGCTATAAATTCTGTCGATATCGCGTTCACCTGAAATAGCAGCTGCACCACCTGCTGCAATCGCCGCAGCTGCACCGATCGAACAGGATGTATAATGTGTAGGCATACACAGTTTTTCTACTTCATCAATCAGCGGTTTCAAATCTGTCTCGGCAAATATACATCCATCTGTTGCAGCACGAATCCCCGCAACAAGTCCGACCGGAAGAATTTTCATTGCTCCGCCATTGGTTGTCCCCAGCTTTCCAGTCTCCTGCATTGGTACACCCTGATCCAACAGATCAATAGCGCGCCTCGTGCTCGGCCCTACTACCGTACTGCTTTTTTCCGCCGATTGAATCCATTCTTTGAGTCGGTCAATAAAACACATTGCGTCCACATTTCCGTGGTTTGATGCCAGCATTTCAATCACCAAAACACTGTTGATTGTGTCATCTGTTACTTCGCCTGCCTTCAGTTTTGCCGAAATCGGATTTTCCGGATGTCCCTTTTGGAAATCCGTAATCCGGCCAACACGTTCTCGGATCTGCTCCGGTGTCCACATCTCTGTCGGCATTCCAAAGGAGTCGCCGTAGGCAATTCCAAGCAGTGCACCTTTTACCTTCCTTTTCAGTTCCTGCATACCTGTCTCCTTTGCATATCCTCATTACTCAGCCTGAAACTCGCTCACCTGCTGCAGAGTCGGTGTAAAACGTGCTCCGATTCCCGTACAGGTATAAGCAGCACAGCGCGTTGCAAATTTCATAGAATCCTCCAGATTTGAATGTTTCAGACAAAACTGATAGACGAACGAGCCCATATAAGAATCTCCTGCGCCGGTCGTATCTACTGCCTGAATTTCACAACTGGGCACCTCATACTTATGATCCTTCGGATCATATGCAACAGAGCCTTTCTTTCCAAGCGTAAACAGCAATACACCCTTGCAATACTTTCTCAGGAATTTTGCGCATTCATCAAGATCCCTGGTTCCTGTCAATTCATAAAGTCCCTCCTGACATGGAGCAAACACATCCACGTAAGCAAGTGAATCCAGCACATCCTTTGCAGTCACACCAAGTCCGCCAAGCGTCGACAGACCTACCTGCATATTAAAAGCCGTCATCACCTCATGCTCTTTCGCATACTTTAACCCGTGCATCGCCGCTGCTCCCGGAAGCAGGTCTGTATAAAATACCTTCGCCTGACTAATCACCTCGGTATTTACTTCCTCCGGCTTCAGATCCCCGAACGCATTTCCCATATTCAGCATGATAAATTTCCGGCCCTCGGAATCAATGACAATGTCCGTATGAAGCGTTGTCATTCCCGGCTTCACAACCATACTCTGATTGTCCACCTGCTCTTTTGCAAGACTTTCCAACACGTCCTTTCCGATGTCATCATCGCCGACTGCACCGATAAATCCGCATTTTGCTCCGAGCCGCGCCAGCTGCACAATCACATTCGTACCGCTTCCTCCCGGCTGCCGCTCACTGCTTTTTACAATGCAGAAGCTGTCCTCTCCCGGAAGTGCATCTACCTGAATCAAAACGTCCATTGCAAGTGTTCCAAGTCCATATACATCCATACTGTAACCTCCTTTTCTGGTATGACGAATATCTTCCATCTTTTTTATAATCCTGCCTGCGGATTCACCCCTGCCGCTTTCGCAGCAGGGGTGCCCCTTATTACCTGATTCGATTAGATTCCTTTTACTGCGATTCTGCGATATTTGTCATGTGTTCCGCGCAGCATGGACACACCCACAGATCCCTGCAGATACGGATGCTCCTCATCCGTAATCTTCAGAAGCTCTGCGCCATCGGCAATCGCAGAAATCGTGTTTCCGACTGCCTTTACGGTGATCGTGTATTCCTTTCCATTCTCCCATGCAAACGGCGCATCTGTAAGTACGCGATAGCCGTTGTCATTTTTCAGAATGGCAATCTTTCCGTCTGCCAGCAATCCGACTGCATAAGAACGGATCGCACCCTGTACACGTACGTTCACCATATGATCTGCTCCGGTAAGCGGAGTAAAGGTAAATTCCGCACTGTAATCCTCCCAGTCATGACGTCCGGTATATGCTTCTGCGAAATCCGCGCACGACAGATGCAGCTCGCCATCCTCAAGATACATCAGCCCCTTCAGCTTTGTAAACTGGCTGATCTCCCGATGCAGTCCGAGCCATACCTCCTCCTGCTCCTTCTCCAGCTCAATCGAATAGTCCGGATTACCATCTGCATATAGATCATCAATCATTCCGACATAATCAAAGAAATCCATATGTTTCCCTTCTACATGGAAGCAAACACCAGCCTCTTCCAGAAGTGCACCCTCCATCGCCGGAATATGGAATTCCAGTGTCTTCCATTCGCCCTTTTTCAGCTCCTGCTTTTCGCTCTCATAAATCTTTCCGCTGCGAAGCTCCTTTACATACAAGCTCACCTGTGATGCATAGCCATATTCTGGAATGTATGCGCTTGCATGAAGTGTCTGTCCCGGATAGATCAGTGGTGAGAAGCTCGGATCATAGCGACTGTCACTGAAATCCTTCGGCTGATAATACGTTTTCTTATATACATAGACATTTTCACCCGGCTCCACCGGCTTTGCCACAAATTTCAGTGACCGGCATCCACTCGCTGCAGTTTCATTTGTGTTCATGACTGCAGTCTCACGTTCAACCCGCGCTCTCGCGTCCAGTCCACCTACCCGCACACGAATTGCATGCGTAGATCCCGGAAATTCGAAATGGCAACTGTCAATCCGCTTTTCTGCGATCTCACCCCACGGCTCCGGCATCTTTTCACCTGCCACTGCATATGCAAGCTTTGCGATGTATACGGCACCAAACGGAATATCCATCAGATTCAGAGAACCAATGACACTTGAGCATGCCAGGAAGTCATTGATCGGCTTTCTCCACTTCTCATATTCAATGCCCTCAAGACCGTTCCGTACCCCCATGATCGTTGCCACGTTTCCAACATTGCAGTCGGTATCCCATCCGCACATATTGCAGATGCTTAAGGTATCGGAGAAATCACCCTTGCCATACAGCAGAGAAAGAATCATCACTGCAATATTCGGAATGATATGGCAGTTGCCCGGATATTTGTCATATCCAAAGTTCTCGAAGATATACTGGAAACAGTCGCGCCAGTTTTCCGGATGTGCCTCATAGAACTCCATTACCTTACGTACTACGTATGCATATTCGCAATCCTCCGGAATATAGGACAGGCCCTTTTCAAGGATCTTGCGAATATCATGTTCGATAAATGCATAGCTGATGCAGACTGCCACGAAAATTCCACCGTAAATTCCGTTGCCACCATGCGTCACGCTCGCCGCCTCTTTTGCAAAACGGGCAGCCTGATCCGGATTACCCGGGCTAACAAGTCCCCATGTATCAATAAAGATCTGTCCGCCGATCTGCTCTGCAGTCGCATGTCCGTTCTGCTCAATGCTTCCGCTCATCGGTGCCGGAATTCCGTTTCTCAGGTTCAGATATGCCGTATGCTCAGTGGAAATTCCGTAGCCGCCCCACCAGAAGAAACCATGCTCAAACGGTGCATAATTCAGAAGTGCCTCAGCCACATCCTGTGCCTTCACATCATAGCCGTGCCTGCCATCCTCCAGTGCCTTTAAGAAAAACAGCGGGCCGTTACTGTCATCATCTGCCGCAAACTCATGATAATCCACCGGATAATGATCCAGCTCTCCATAAATATTTTTAATTTTCTCATATGTCCAGCCCTCGATCGGTGCTCCATAGCGAATACCGATAATCTTTGCCAGCCAGCCAGCATAGATTTTCTCAATAAATTCTGCTTTCATTTGTTCCACCCTTGTATCCTTTCGATGTTATTTTAAGTTATTTTAGCCATGCAAACATGCCGTTCACATGGCTATTTTATTCGTTGTTTATTTAACCTTTTACGCTTCCGCTTGTCATACCTTCGATAAATTTTCTGCTAAAGAACAAATAAAGGATAATAACCGGCGCCACTGTAATCACACTTGCCGTGTAAATACGTGCCATATTAGACCCGTACTCTCCGGTAAACTTAACAAATCTTGTCGCGACGAGCTTTAATGCATCCGATGTAATAAAGGTATTGGACCACAGATACTCATTCCATACATTTACAAAAACAAGAATCGCGATCGTCAGAAACATCGGTTTTGCAATCGGAAGCGTAATCTTCAGGAAACTGTTCAGTTCATTACAGCCGTCAATCTTTGCAGCCTCTTCCAGCTCCCGCGGAATACCAGAAAGGAAGGTCCGAAGCAACAGCATATTAAACGGAATATTGATTGCTGTATACACAATCATCAGGCTCCATCTTGTATCCACCAGGCCTATCTTATTCATCATAAAATAGTCCGGTACGATGTACAGGAAACCCGGAAGGGAGTTCGCAACGAAGAAATATGCCACAAAAAAACCACGCAATTTAAACTGAAGCTTGCTCGTTGCATAGGCTCCGAACCCGACAACTGTCAGCACTACTACAATAACTACCGCTGCTGTCAGCAGGGAGTTGAAATAGGCCGTCGCATATCCGCCAATTTCCCAGGTCTCCGGAAAGTTATTGAAAACCCATTCCTTTGGAAGACCTAACGGCATGGTTTTTACTTCCCGGTCTGTCCGGAACGAATTCAGCAATACCTGAAGCAGCGGTATCGCCGCAAACAGCGCCATGAATATCAGAAATATCATCTCAATAATTTTGGCAATCCAGACCTTCGCCCCACGTTTCACTCCATTATTCATCTTCCATGCCTCCTTTTTTACTGATATATCTCTGCAGGAAGTACAGGAGAATGCAAACTCCTGTCTGAATGACACAGAGGGCATTCGCATATCCGGCGCGGTATTTTACAAAAGCATTTTTGTAAATATAAGTTGACATGATTTCTGTCGAGTTTGCCGGTCCGCCGTTTGTCATAATATAAACATAATCAAATGTCAGGAACGACCAGATAATCGTCATAATCAATACAAATGCGATCGTCTGACGAATTCCCGGAATAGATACGTGAAGAAGCTCCTGGAAACGATTTGCCCCGTCTACCTTTGCTGCCTCATACAGCGCCGGATCCACCTGCTGCAGTGCACCAAGGAACAGAACCATTACAAAGCCCCACCAGTGCCAGTTATCAACAAATGCAACCGCATAAAGCGCAATCTTCGGATTTCCCAGCCATAACGTCTTCGCCAGCTTTGTCCAGCCAAGGTTTGCAAACACCTGATTCACACCATAGTATGGATTCATATAAGCCGTCCAGATTTTACCTGCTACTGCCGCTGAAATAACATATGGTACAAAATAAATCGTTCGGAAAAACATCTGGCTTTTCTTCAGCTGGCTTACCAGGATTGCAATTACAAATCCAAGGAAAAGCGGTACTGTGATAAAGATCAGCAGCCACTCCACATTATGTATCAGTGACATCTTTACAAGAGGATCCTGGAAAATCTCCTTGAAGTTATTAAGCCCTATGAATTTTGCATTGCCAAGTCCGTTCCAGTCAAACATTGACATGACCAGAGTACTCAAAGCCGGTCCTGTAACAACACACATATGAATAATAAATGCCGGTAATATGAATAAATACGGAATAATATACCGTTTCTTTATTCCTGTCGATTTTCCTTCCCTCATACGTCTCGTCCACCTTCATTATTACTATTACTGCCATAATCGGAATGCCGTGCAATTCATTCTGACGTCAGAGTTATAACGCATTACTATTACACGGCATCTTGTTTTTGTTTCGCCTGTTACTTTATGTAATCGCAACAGGCGAAATCAGTAAAATCATTTCTACGATCTAGTTACGGAAGTACCGGAATTGTACCATCTGCAATTGCCGTATCAATATAGGTCTGTGCCTTTGCGAGGTAATCGTCTAAGGTCAGAGAATCCAGGAACAGAGCGTCTGTATTTTCATTCATGTAAACACGCATGTCTGACGGATAGAAGGTCCATGAGCAGTAACCGATCTGATTGTTTTCCTGTGCGGACATCAGAAGCTCATACTGATCCAGTAATTTTGCATCCATTCCCTCAAGCTCGCCAAGATCAAATGCCTTCAGCGGATACGGCTGGTAGCCTGCATCGCGGATGGAAGCATAATGTCTGTCAAGAGATGTGAACAGGTAGTTCAGAACCTCTGCAGCCACATCTGCATTCTTGGAGTTTGCGTTGATCGCATATCCGCCGCCTGTTGCAAATGGAAGAATATCGCCAATGGTCTCATCCTTCGGCATCATCTCAGAATCCCAATTGCAATCCGGATAGGTTGCGATCAGCTGGTTTGCTGCCCAGGTACCATTGATCATCATTGCCGCTCTTCCTTCTGCAAAGAAAGCAAGCATATCTTCATTTGTGATCGACTGTGATGCATGATCACCGAGCCATCCCTCGTGCCACCAGTCAACCATGGTCTGAAGGGAATCCTTGATCGCATCGTCTGTATACTTTCCGGTGCCTTCCATTGCAGCCTTGACTGCATCCGGTCCTGCATAACAGCTTGTAAATGTAGAATACAACCAGTCTACTGCACCCTGATAGTTGGAGTTACCAAAGGCAATCGGAATCACGCCGGCCTCCTGCATCTTCGGCATCAGCTCTACCAGTTCTTCCTTTGTAGCCGGTACTTCCCAGCCATTCTCAGCCATAACATCCATGTTGTAGTACATTACCATGCCCTCGAAGGATGTCGGCAGTGAATATAATGCGCCATTGTAAATACAGGAATCGTATGCCCAATCATAGAACATATCTTTCCATCCGTACTTTTCTGCATAATCATCCAGCTTAAGTACACGGTCTGCCTTTGCAAACTCTGCCACATCCGTTGGACCATCCAGATCCAGAATATCCGGTCCACCGCCGCCGGCAACCTCTACCTGCAGGCTCTGGCGATCACTATACATTTTAATCTCAATATCCAGATCAGGAAATGCCTCTGCCAGCGGTTCATCAATATACTTTTCACGTACTGCAACCTGCGCATCATCTGCAAGATAGCAGGAAATAACAATCTTCGTTTTCTCCTCTGCGCTTACGCCCATGCCCGGAAGCATAGAAAATGCCATTGTTCCTGCGAGTCCTAATGCAACTGCACTTTTGATTTTCTTCATTTCTTTTCCTCCCTTGTTTTGTTTTATTTTATTTGCTACTGCAAACTTTTACATAATATAGTTTTTACCCTGCAGCTTATCTGCCCGTATTAATTATGCTTCATCAGCTCATCCAGCTCCTGTCTTGTCGGTATGGAGCTCTGTGCTCCTTTTCGTGTTACTGCCAGTGAAGAAGCCAGATTTGCCATCGCGACTGCATCTGCAATAGATTTTCCTTCTGCAAGTCCAGTAACAAATGCTCCGCTGAAACAGTCACCTGCAGCAGTTGTATCGACTGCCTCTACCTTTCTTGCCGGAAATACCTCCGTATTCTTTCCATCATGGAAAAATACACCTTTGTCACCAAGTGTCACAAGTACATGTTTTACACCTTTCTGAATCAGACTCTCTGCTCCTTTTTTCACATTCTCCATACTCAGGATATCCTGTCCTGTCAACTTCAGCAGTTCTGTCTCATTTGGCGTAAAGTAATCAATCTTGCCCCAGATATCTTCCGGTATCTGCTCTGGAAGCGGTGCCGGAGCCGGGTTCAGAATTACGGTTTTCCCAAGTTCGCTTGCTCTGCGTATCGCATAGAATACCGTGTCATACGGAATCTCCATCTGAAGCATTACATAGTCTGTTTCTGCGATCAGATGATCGTATTCCTTTAGGTATGCAACATCGCATGCATAGTTTGCTCCGCTCACAACAACAATACTGTTGTTTCCTTCTTCATTTACATAAATAACTGCGGTTCCGGTCGGTTTCCCATCTACACGACGGATCGCTGATGTATTCGCTCCGCTTGCTGCAAGATTCTGAATTAAGATCTCTCCTATGCTGTCGTCTCCCACGCAGCCAAGCATTGTCACATTACCGCCAATCTTTCCTGCCGCATATGTCTGGTTCGCGCCCTTACCGCCGGGTACATAGGTAAGCGTATCGCCAAGCACTGTCTCACCAACCTTTGGCATGGCTTTCATTTCAATGACCATATCCATATTCAGGCTCCCGATAATAAGGATTCGTTTTGCCACGTTTTTTCCTCCCATCTATACAGGATAATGTTTTCCTAAATTGTTTTCTTGTTCGTATTGTACTTTAAAAGCATTTTCCTGTCAATCGTCATTTGTACTAAATTCAGATAAAAGTTTTTAGTAAAATGTTTTCATTCATCATTTTGCATAATTCCGAGGTGTTTTTATATACTTTGTGCATCCCCATCACCCGCCGCTTAGTGCTCCGCGCACTTGAAGCGGGGGAATGCTTATGTGCGTTCATACAATTTCAAATAAACACAGAAAAATGCAAATTATTTTTACTATGGTATATTATGATATTGAGGACAAAGGGTATCTTGTCCACGATGATACACGGATTGCTTCGCATTTCATGGTATCATCATATTATTTAAGGGCTGAAAACCGAAGAAATCGATTTTCAGCCCTTCTTTATTACTTACCTGTTTCACGTTTTATCCCTAAAAGCTTCTCTACTGAAATTTCTACGCCTTTTTTCCTGTCATTCTCTCTCTGATCTCCTGAAGCTGTTCCATCGAAATATTTACTGCTTCTGCAATTTTACCTCAACAAAAAAACTGCCGTTCCATAAATGATTCACCTATAGAACAGCAGCACTATTGTTTTACATTTTATTCATATTCTTATCTGCTCAATTTTGCAAATAAATCTGCAAACAGCTTATCCCGTTTAATATGATATACATACTTTATAAAATGGCGGTTGTTATCAAATGCATACCGATTGTCGTACTCCGGAATCGGGCTGTGAATCAGACAATCTTCTTCAAAATCACCATCCAGCAGCCATGCAACTGCTGTCACGTCCCAGATTGGTCTCGTCCAGACCGGCCCTCCATTACAGGCGGCAGCTTCTGTCGTAGTAACATTTACAAGATAATCGCAAAGCTTATTTTTCCCTCGCAAATGATACTCCAACTCCGGTCCGCTCGTCGTAAATGCAGATACAACGCCCATGCACGGAAGTTGTACAAGCGGCACACCACATCCAAATACAATTCTCGCCCCAGCTACATCCTGATATAAGTTAAACTCCTTGTTATCTGGCCAATTTGTCGCATTTCCACCTAACCAGATAAGGACTATACGGTTTTTAATATCCGGATTAAGTAAAAGCGCAGACGCCACATTTGTAATTGCCGCGATTGCCACTACATACAGTGGATGCTCCTCCGTATAATTCATAGCTCTTTCTGCCAGATCCTTTGCCGCATCGGAAATCACCGGCTCTGTCTCAGATGGCAGATATTCCGTCGACCCGCGATAAACATGCTCTTTTAAGTCTTCACGTTCCAGAAGCGTAAGGACATTCATGATCTCCCGATAGCTCTTCTCCATGCCATCTGCCGGTCCGGTCGACTTCTCATTAAAGAACGGTGCCGCGTAAATTGCTTTCAAGTCCAACTTTTCATCGGACTTGATCAGATAAGATAATGCGTACTGGTCATCAATCTCATTGTATGTATCGGTATCAATGACAACATCTACTCTTCCCTTCGGCTTTTCCAGTCTCCGGATCAGACGCGCATTGTCAATAGACATATCCGTCTCTACCGGCCGTAAAAAATCCTCCCAGCTCTTATTTAAGTTTTTCATATTCTTAGATTCCTCCTCTACTCTATCTTACATTCCTGCTTCCGGCTCATCGAAAAACGGGAACATCTTAATTCCTCTTTCAGCAATCCTTTAATCTGCGAAACTTGAAACTTCTACCAGTTCAGCAATAGTTTTGATGAAATTTCTACACCTTTCCCCCTATCATTTTCTTCTTAATCTCCTGAAGCTGTTCCATCGAAATATTTACCGCTTCTGCCTGTAACACATCCGATCCAGAAATCAACGCGATCAGGATCGCCTCCTCTGCCGGAATTGGTTTGTTATACTTTTTAAAATGAAATCCAGATCCCCTCGCAGTAACGCCCCCTGCCCCTTCGAACACGGTTCGCACTGCTTCGTTGTGAAAGCTGTAATGCTCACTGTCAATAATCTGCACCAGATTAATCCCGTAATCGAAAAACAGCGTTTGGGTGATCCGCTACTTTTTTCATTCTATCAACTTTGTGCTTTTTCTGCAACTCATCTTCTCCTTTTTCATTTTATTTTTCTTTTTGTTGTTTTTTGCTCTATATTATTTATAAATTATAATATATCTTTTTTATTCAAGTATCTTTTTGTTTTAATATCTTTTTGAACACAGATAAGCATTCCCTACGTAAAGCGGACATCCGCAATCCGCAACAGAAATCATTGCCCACAACAAAAATCCATGCTATTCTATTTCTGACGTGCTTCTCTTACAATAGCACGCCATTTTGCAAAGGAGATTTCTATGACAATTAATGAAATTGCAAAGCTGGCCGGTGTGTCGGCTTCTACGGTATCCAAGATTATTAACAATAAAGATCAAAGCATCAATCCCGAAACAAGGGAACATGTGCTCCGGATTGTAAAGGAATATAACTATACGCCTTATGGTATGATCAAGAGCACGTCGCAGGCGAAGACCTTTCTGCTCGCCGTGCTGTTCCGTTATACCGGAAAAGCAAATCAGCTTGTCAGTGCGGTCGTTCACACTGCCCAGAAACACGGCTACAGCGTACTCATTTTCGACAGCCAGAATGATCCGGCAGAAGAGCTGAAGCACATCACTGCCATCTGCCAGAAAAATGCAGATGGGGTCCTCTGGGATCCGGTCAATGCCGACAGCACCAAGCATGCACACTACTTTGAGGAGCGTGGCATTCAGATCTGTTATCTGAACCGAGCACCGCTCTTTCCTTCCTATCAGATTGACTTCATGCATATGGGCTATACACTTACGCAAAAGCTCATTGATTTTCGGCACAGCCGCATTGCCTGTCTGATGAAAGAAAACAATCCCCGTTCTGAGCTTGTCCGCGAAGGCTACCGCAAGTGTCTCTACGACAATCAGATCCCTTACGATCATCAGCTGGAGCTTTATGTCACAGATGAAGATTGTTGCTCCAAAATGATGACCTACCATGTCACCGGTATCGTAAGCTCACATTATGCCGCTGCACTGACACTTTACGAGCAGCTTGACCAGCTGCATTACAACGTCCCGTCTGATTTTTCTCTTGTCAGCCTGAAAAACGACATCAGTGATGCCGGGGCATTTCCACATATTTCAGGGCTGGAAATTCCTTACGGAAAATTCGGATGCTACATCTGTGAGGCCCTGATCCAAAAATGCGAAAAAAAAGAAGACGCTTCCGCATCCCTTTTATTTACTCCTTCCTGTGCGTTCTCACAGGAGGACAGCATTGATCTTCCTCCGACGCTCCGTTCCAGAAAAATCGTCGTTGTCGGAAGTATCAATATCGACAACACCTTCAGTGTCGACGGTGTTCCGCAGGCAGGTGAAACGACCCGCATTCTTGATTCTACCGTTTCCCTCGGCGGAAAAGGAGCCAATCAGGCGATCGGTGCCGCCCGGCTTGGCAGTGAAGTTTCTCTGATCACAAGCATCGGAAGTGATCTCGACTCCAACTTTGCCATTCATGCGCTGACAAGTGAGCAACTTTCCACACAGGGTGTATTCCGCGACATGGGAATGCAGACCGGTAAGGCCTACATTTATATCCAGGGCGACGGTGAAAGTACCATCACTATTTTACCGGGTGCCAATGCCCATTTATCCAGTGAACGCATTCGCCACCGCCGACATTTATTCCAAAACGCCGGCTATTGTCTGCTCTCTACCGAGATCCCTCTGGAGGCAGCAATTGAAGCAGCCCGCATCAGTCATAGCTGCGGTGCCAAAAATATCGTGAACCCGGCAGCACTGAAGCTTATGCCGAAGGAACTGATCCCTTATACCGATATCTTTATTCCGAACCGCAAGGCTGCAGCTGCTCTCTGCCCGGAGCATCACTACATCGAGGATCAGGCGGACTATTTCTTCGAGCTTGGCATTCCGGTCACGATCATCACACTCGGTCATGAGGGCTGTTATCTACGAACAAAAGATGATTCCCGCTTTTTCCCGGCGGCCGATGTCACAGCCATCGACACAACCGGCGGCGCGGACGCTTTTATCTCCGCACTCGCCGTTTATCTGACAGAAGGGCTTCCTCTTGAAAAGGCAATCGAAATCGCCACCTGCGCGGCCTCCTTCTGTGTCGCACGGCTCGGCGTCGTCCCTGCTCTCGTTGACAAGACAACACTCGAGGCTTATGTGAGCCGGGTACATCCGGGACTGCTGGAACGCTGATATTATACCACCAGCACCGTCTTCATCCCGCACTCCCGTGCACGCTTTGCCAGATGCTCCATCAGCTCCTGATCCGGCACCTGATAGTGCGCATATTCGCTGCGGACACCCATTGGGCGGTATTTGATGATCTTATAACGAATATCGCCTTTTTCAAGATAACGGGCTGCCAGCGCAGCTACCTGACAGACCGTCTCTTCACAGTCAAAGAGCCCCGGCACGACGACGGTCCGCACCTCATACAGCTTTCCCTGTTCTGCCAGATATTTCATATTCCGGATGACCAGATCATTTGGCTGATCCGTCACAGCAAGATGATCTTTTTCACTCCATGCTTTGATATCGAGCATGACACCGTCCATCTGCGCGAGCAGCTTTGGATATTTGGAAAAGTCCAGCGTCCCGTTGCTGTCTGCGAGGGTTCCCAGACCATCCCTTTTGCACAGGGTAAACAGCTCCTGCAAAAATTCCGGGTAGAGCGTACACTCGCCGCCGGAAACGGTGATGCCGCGGATGAACGGTACCTGCCTGCAAATTTCCTGATAAACCTCCTGCGCATTCATGTACCGGATACGCGGACTTGCATCAAACCGGCAGGTCTTAATGCACGTATCACAGCCGCAGCACAGCTCCGGGTGAAACAACACCTTTCCGTTTTCGATATACAACGCCTGCTTCGGGCATTTCTCCACACATTCCCCACAGCTTCTGCACAGGGAACGCGTCTCCGGATTGTGACAATACCGGCAGTTAAAATTACAGCCCTGTACAAAGACGGCGGTCCGGTTACCCGGACCGTCGACTGCGCTGAACGGAATGATCTTATTCACAGGGACTCTTCCCTGAAACTGATCTCCCATGTTCGTCTCCTTATTCTGTGAATATCCATCCCCCGCCCGACTCTCATTTCTATACGCACAGAATCCGGTATTTATAGCCTGACAGAGGACTTCCCTTTTCTGATCCGGACAAGCTTACTGCTTTGCACAATTGGCATAACAGGCTTATCTGATTTTGTTTTACTTACCGTACCTTCCGCTCCAGGATGTGTCCATTGTGCTTCGCTCCCATACCAAGTGCGGTTGTATCCTGCAGGACATTCTCACCCTTCTCGAGCTTTTCGATCTCCGAACGTTTTACCAGATAGCCGGTAATGCGGATGACATCGCTGTCGGTCGCATAGAAGGACAGATAACGGATACCTTCACGGAAGGAACCCTTGATGATATCGAGCAGGAACTCGTTGTTCTTATGTACCGTCGTATCGATCGGGAAAATATCACCGGTACCTGACGGGAAATATTTGTGGAACTTCTCGCAATGCTTCAGATGATCGATCAGCTCCTCCGGTTCCTCACCGATCGGAATTCTCGTTCCCGGTGAAATGCCAAGGTCGCTCGCAATGCCGACCTGCGCGTGCAGCAGGAAATGTCCGCCTGTTGCCTCACAGTACGGATTGACATGTGCCTGATTAAACGCATTGATCTGCTCCATGATCTCTACGCCGAGTGCATCCGCCTCTTCGTCATGGCCGTATCTTCCGGTCTTGCCTTCCTTTTTCATCAGATCATTGACGCACTCTGCCATGCCGACCATACCGAACATTGCGGTGAAACGGTCTCTGTGGATGAAGCCTTCCTTTGCGAGGAAATTGTTTTCGAAAAATCCGCTCTCCTCCACGATAAAACGAATGCGCGCATCCATGTAGTCTGCCATTACCTGGCATACATATGGAAGATGATTCTTCTTGAAATCCTCTACATTCTTCGCTCGCTTCGCGATATTGCCGAGAATCAGACGGCATAAGGTGTAAGAGCCGCCGCCGTACTTCAGTCCATTATAGCAGCTGGCGATGACGTAGTCCTCGTTCAGTTCACTTTTAAACATCTTGTGGTTTGCAAAGCTTGGCTTTGCACAGTGCAGGGCCGTATCGACTGCCAGAAGCGCGAAATCATCCGGCGTGATATCCTCATCGTACTTCATCGTCACATTCGGAACTGCCTGCTGCAGCTCCTTTTCTGCTTCCAGAATCAAACGACCCGCTCTCGTTGCCTTCGGACCGATATTGGCATGAGAAAAAGAATCCAGGATCGTGCGGTCCATATGTGTCAGGAACAGCTTAATCAGCTTCTTTGCCTGTGCCTCATCGACATCATCCATAAACGGCTCGAGCAGCTCATCTAATGCACCGACGTAGACCGGGAAATTCGTCACGCTCGGCACATGCTTATAGAAAATAAGCAGGGAATTGATCGCCTCGTAAATGTCCTTTGGCGCATCCAGCTGCAGAAACCTGCTTCCCTCTCTCATAAATTTGGCATAATCCGGCACGATATAGCGCGGACGCAGCGGTGCATGTCCCTCGGAAAGGTCACAGATACACTGCTTATCGATCGGCTGATTCAACAGCTCATCCAGCCCCTCCGGGAGATCAAGTACCTCCAACATGGAATCAGCCAGATTTGCCATCGTAGCTACCTTCTGCTCATGCGTGAGCGTCGGGCTCTTTACAGTATTAAGCATTTCATTGCGCGTCGCATTCACGCGCTCCATACTGATATCTCGCATTTCATTTCCTCCTCTGAAAAACCAGACAGATAACTGCTGTCTGCCTTCTATTTCAAGAATGTTGTGATCAAAAAATAACCACTAATGATACACGGATTGCTTCGCATTTCATGTTTTCGCGATCCTGATGCCTACGGATTGCTCCGCTGCGAAGCAGCTCCCACAATTCTACATCATCATAATATAACACGTTTCATACACTTTTTCAGCACTTATTTTTCCTGATGTGTCCCGCCGATCTTCTTCGAAATCAGGTACCTCGGGCGCCCCTTGACTTCCTCATAGATTTTTGCAATATAGTATCCGATGATGCCCAAACTGATCATAATGATACTTCCAATGATCAGAATCAGCAAAATGACCGTCGTAAATCCTTCTACCGCACGTCCGGTAAAATAACGCACGAGCGATTCTATCCCAAGGATTACCGCCAGCAGAAATACGAAGACACCCGCTACCGTCACGCACTGCATAGGGACCGTCGAGAACGATACAATATTCTTCACCGCGTATTTGATCAGCGACATTGTCGACCACTTTGACTCCCCCTCCGTGCGCTCCCGCACATCAAATTCCACCTGTGTGGTGCGATAGCCGATCCACGAGGACAGTGCCCGGAAGAACAGGTTCCGCTCCGGCATTGCAAGCAGCGCATCGACCGCCTTCCGGTCGAGCAGCTTAAAATCAGAGGCACGTGTCATGTCAATTTTGACCGCACGGGAAATAATCTTATAAAAAAGCCCGGCGGAAGCACGGTGCAGCGCACTCTCCTTTCCGCGGGAATGCTTGACTCCCTCGATTACCTCGTAGCCTTCCTCCCACAGATGATACATCTCGATCAAGGTTTCCGGCGGATGCTGCAGATCGCAGTCCATTACGGCACAGCACTCTCCGGATGCACTTGCAAGACCGGCAAACATTGCCGATTCTTTTCCGAAATTCCGTGAAAAGCAGACGCCGGTCACATGCGGATTCTTCTTTGCTGCTGCCTCGATCGCCGCCCAGGTACCATCCTTTGAACCATCATTTACAAATACAAGCTCATATGGAATCTCTGCATCTCCCAGAATCCGATCTAAAGTGTCGGCTGCCTTCTGTATCATTTTTTCCTCATTGTATGCCGGTAATACGACAGAGAGCATAGCGTTCCTTCTTTCTATTTCTTTCTCTATTTTTGTTTTTGCAAACCGCATTTGTGTCACTTCATGATATTACTTCTATTTTTTGCAGATTGCAACTGTCTGTTGTGCATTCGAAACGGAAAAATGCTTATTCTGCGTCCAGATGCCCTTCCGGTAAAATGCTCCGGATCCGTACACGATCCTCCTCTGTCACCTCCGGGAACGGGAATGATGCCTTTGGTGTCGTAAGAATCCCTTCCTCCTGCATCGCAGCCTTAATATATGGAACAAACGGCTTTCCAACCTGATAAATCTGCATCAGTGCATCGATTCTTTCCTGAATTTCCTGCACCCGTTTCAGATCCTCCTTACGGAATGCCTCTGCCCAGCCGCTCGTCAGACGCGGAAATACGTTGGAAAGACCTGCAATACATCCGTCTCCGCCCGCGAGAATGTTGTGTGCAAAGTTGTCATCAAAGCCCGAATAAATTTCAAAATCCGGCCGTATGGCTTTTACTCTGCGGATCAGCTCACGGGTGTGATCCATTCCGGCCTGCGTATCTTTGTAGCCCTTTATATTTTCATACTTCTTCACCAGTTCCACGGTCACATCCGGTGTGATATCGCATCCGGTGCGATCCGGAAAGTTGTACAGATACAGCTTTGTCTGCGGCAGTGCCTCTGCAATTTTTCCAAAATATGTCACCATCCCGGCTTCGCTGATAGGAAAATAGTATGGCGGCAATACCATTACACCGTCCACGCCTTCCTGATCCGCATACTCGGAGAGTTCCAATATCTCATCAAAAATCATACTGGTCGTCCCTGCAATCAGACGGACTCTGTGATCAATTGTCTTTACCGCAAAACGGATCAGCTCCTTCTTCTGCTCCATAGACAGCGCAAAAAACTCTCCGATACTGCCAAGGATCAGAATGCCGTCCACACCGCCTGCGATCAGATGCTCATAGACCTTTCCCTGTTCCTCAAAATGAATACTTCCATCTTCCGAAAACACCGTAACTGCCGGTGTAATATACTTTGCCTTCATAAATACCTCTCTTCCTTTATAAAACAAACGCGTGCTATCGATCTTCGCCCGTAAATCTGCCGGGTAAAGCGGACATTCGCAATCCATCCCTGCAGCTCTGCTGACAGGGCCTAGTACAGCATACAAAAATTAACTGGACTAATAACGCAGAATGAATTTTCATTCTGCAAAGAAGAAAAACGCAGGCGTAGCGGGCTACGTCAAGTTTTTCTGATGTCGCAGATGGAAATTCAGGCAAGTTATGTGGTACAGTTATTTGCAGTATGATGTACTAGCTTCGCTACTTGCTCATGAACGCAGTCGCTGCGCAACGATCAGTAGCCTGCGCCCTTCATTGCTGAATCTGCCATTTCGGTGTACCGCTTCAAAACACCTTTATAGGCTCTCTTTTTCAGAACCATTTCATTTCTTCGCTGCGCCATGACAGTCTCCACTGCCTCAGCCGTGCATTCCTCTCCGGCAATTCCTACGATATTGATCGTCCGCTTTTCCACGTCATACGCCAGAATATCCCCGGTCTTTACATAGGCAATCGGGCCTCCGACCGCGGCCTCCGGAGAGACGTGGCCGATTGCAGCACCTCTTGTGGCACCGGAAAATCGCCCGTCTGTGATCAGCGAAACATGTCCGTTCAGACGATGGTCGCAGACGATTGCCTCTGTCGTCATCAGCATCTCCGGCATGCCGCTGCCGCGCGGACCCTCATACCGAATCACAAGGATTTCACCCGGATTGATCTCATTGTTCACAACCGCCGCATGCGCATCCTCCTCACAGTCAAACACGACCGCACGACCTTTGTGAGACCGCATGCTCTTTTCACAGGCAGAATATTTGACAACGGCTCCTTCCGGAGCCAGATTGCCCTTCAGCACCGCGATACTTCCCATTTCTTCCGTCGTCTCCAAAGGAGTGATGACATCCTCCACCTGCAGACCATAGTTGTGCAGATAACCCTCCCCGATCTCAAAGAATGAATTTTTCTCCAGCTCCTCCAGATTTTCACCAAGCGTCTTTCCGGTCACCGTCATCACATCCAGATCCAGATAATCTGCCAGCATCCGCTGCACGCGCGGAATGCCGCCTGCAAACCAGAAGGATTCCGTCAGGTGCTTCCCACTCGGATTGATATTTCCGATATGCGGAATCTTTGGATTGATCTCATTAAACAGCTCCGGATCCAGCTCCATACCCAGCTCCTTCGCGATTGCCGGCAGATGGATCAGGCCGTTGGTCGAACCGCCGATCGCGCTGTGTACGATAATTGCATTGCGGAAGGCCTGCGGCGTCAGAATGTCGATTGGACGGATATTTCGTCTGACGAGCTCCATAATCGTGCGCCCGGCTCTTCTTGCAAAAAACTGCAGCTCACTCATCGTTGCCGGTACAAGTGCACTGCCCGGAAGCGCAAGCCCCAGTGCCTCCGCCATACACTGCATCGTGCTTGCCGTACCCATAAAGGTGCAGGCACCCACAGACGGGCAGCCGGTCCGCTTATAATTCCGGATCTCTGCCGGTGTGATCGCGTCCTTACGCTTCTGGCGCAGAGAAATATCCCCGGCGACAAGAGAGGTCGTCTGATTCGGTCCCGGACGCATACTTCCTCCCGGCACAAAAACAGCCGGAATATTGACCCGCGCCATTGCTTTTAAATGCGCCGGTATGGATTTGTCACACGAAGAAGAAAGCACCATGCCATCCCACGGAACATATCCCGCATGCATCTCGACCATATCGCAGATCACTTCTCTCGATGCCAGAATCAGGTTCATTCCGTCATGTCCCTGTGCGCAGCCGTCGCAGATATCCGTCACGTGAAAATGTCCCGGCTTTCCTCCCTTTTCATAAATTCCGTATGCCACCTGCTCACTGACCTGGTTCAGATGGACACTGCCCGGATGGCTGTCCCCAAACACATCCTCGACCAATATCTGCGGCTTTTCGATGTCCTCCTCATCCCATCCGCTCCCCAGCTGCAGGGCATCAAACTGCGCCCACAAAAGGCGCTCCTTACTGCTGCGTATCATATAAAACCCTCCCAATCTATTTTGTTTCCTGATACCTTTATTATAGCAAAAAGCTGCCGTTTCTTCCATCCATTTCCGGAATGAAACAGCAGCCATAAATCAGATTTTAAAATTCCCATATGATCCCAGATCCGTGAGCACGATACTGTGACTCGTTCTTCTTGCACTGACCGGTATCATCTGCATATAATCGCCGTACAGCCAGGTCAGATACTGATCATACTCCTTCGGAACCGGGAATTTGTACCCCTCAAAATCCACATAGACGGTCTCCATCAGCCAGCTCTTCGGAAATGCGCCGCGCTTCAGATTCCGTCCCATGCCGTCGTACAGATAGTCCGTATTGCGATTTTGGAAAAAGGTCAGTGCCTTCTTCTGTGCCCACTCGGCAAACGGCATCGGAATAAGATACTTCACATGGTCGACAATCCTGCAGATCACCGGATGATTGCCGCCGCTCTTGATATCGGTATTCCCCCATTTATTGAACACAATAGAACGGCTGAGCATTGTAAGCATGAGGTGCAGCTTCTGGGACCACCGGTGATTGCCGGTCTGGTCATGTGCGAGCACATCAAAGAAAATACCGTTGTGCATGTCCATGAAATGCCCGGTAAACTCCGTGGCAAACATCGTATCGTTGATCCGAAGCTTCGTGAACGGATTGTGATTGCCCTTCTCCGTCTCTGGAACCTGTACAAAAATATTTTCCGGAAGCTCCTTCTGTACGACCTGCATAAAGCGATCATAGTCCTCCCGGAGCATCATGACGTCCGCATCGTCGTCCCACGGAATAAACCCGTGATGGCGGATTGCTCCAAGCAGGGTACCTCCGGCAAGAAAATACCGGATGTCATACTTCCGGCAGATCCGGTCGATCTCCAGCAGGTAGCCGAGCAATATTTCCTGTACCTTCTTCAGCTTACCCAGATAGGTATTGTCAAAAATAAACACCTCATCTGTATGCTGCAGATACTTTACCAGGATGATCAGCCCATCCTCCATGGAAATCTGCGGTTGATAGCCGTAATGCTCAATCAATTGCGTGTTGAGCATGCTCCCACTCTCCTGTGGTTCTTCTACCGGTCTCATTTCTCCGGATCTGACACCATTTTCCGACTCTTCCCCGTGCTCAATCTGATTGATCCGGCACTGCTTTGGGAAGTTCTGATAGAGGAGAATCGCCAGCTGAGCCGGAGACTGATCCGAATCCTTTCCTTTTACGTTGAAAATTTTATTTTCCGGACACACCGTGAGCACAAACTGGATCGCCGTGAGCACATCATGGATGCTCACATAGGAGGAACGGACTGCCGAGAGCATCAGTGGCTGCTCCTTTTCCATTGCCGTATATTTTGCCATCGTAAACGCCGTGTGTTCTTTGAGTGGAAGGCATGCGCCATACATTCGTCCGGTACGCAAAATACTGCAGCTCTTCCCCGCTGCCCTCGCCTTTGATATAAGCAGACTCTCCATCGCCTGCAGCAGATACTGCTCTGAAAATGGTTCTGCTGCGACATCTGTCTTTCCGGCTTCGTATTCTGACGCGGCAAACTCCGGCGGAAGCGCCCCATACACCCGGCCATCTGACAAAAGCAAAATACGCTTACAATTCAGGCGGCAAA
>OLRQ01000901.1_pt1 | contig 27376 bp, 24 predicted proteins | sample 1671971 | NCBI WGS metagenome assembly OLRQ01 (sample SAMEA3136631, study PRJEB25190) | human gut metagenome | biome: human gut; feature: human-associated habitat; material: faeces | place: Austria | collected 2013
AGGTAAAACGTTCTGAGAACGGTGTTATTACAGATCCATTCTTTTTATCCGCAGACCATACACTGGAAGATGCCAATAATCTGATGGCAAAATTCCGTATCTCTGGTGTTCCAATTACAGAAGGTAAGAAACTTGTTGGTATCATTACCAACCGTGACCTGAAGTTTGAAACTGATTTTACAAAGAAGATCAGAGAATGCATGACTTCTGAGGGACTGATTACAGCCAAAGAAGGAATCACACTTGAAGAGGCAAAGAAGATTCTTGCCAAATCCCGAAAAGAGAAATTACCCATTGTAGATGATGATTTTAATTTAAAAGGTCTGATCACAATCAAAGATATTGAGAAACAGATCAAATATCCTCTGGCAGCCAAAGATGCACAGGGACGTCTTCTCTGTGGTGCTGCAGTAGGTATCACATCAAATGTTCTTGCACGTGTTGAAGCACTTGTAAAAGCAAACGTAGATGTTATTGTTATTGATTCAGCACATGGACATTCAGAGAACATTCTCCGTGCAGTACGTCAGATTAAAGACGCATATCCGGATCTGCAGGTTATCGCAGGTAACGTTGCAACAGGAGCTGCTACAAAGGCTCTGATCGATGCTGGTGTTGATGCAGTTAAGGTTGGTATCGGACCTGGATCTATCTGTACAACACGTGTTGTAGCTGGTATTGGTGTTCCACAGATCACTGCTGTTATGGATTGTTATGAAGTAGCAAACCGTTACGGAATTCCGATTATTGCAGATGGTGGTATCAAATATTCCGGAGATATTACCAAGGCCATTGCAGCCGGTGCAAATGTCTGCATGATGGGAAGCATCTTCGCCGGATGTGATGAAAGCCCGGGAACATTCGAACTGTATCAGGGACGTAAATACAAAGTATACCGTGGCATGGGATCCATTGCAGCTATGGAGAATGGAAGTAAAGACCGTTACTTCCAGCAGGATGCGAAGAAACTTGTTCCGGAAGGTGTTGAAGGACGTGTTGCATACAAAGGACATGTGGAAGACACTGTATTCCAGTTGATGGGCGGCCTTCGTTCCGGTATGGGATATTGTGGCGCAGAAACAATTGAGAAGCTTAAGACAACAGGACGATTTATTAAGATTTCTGCTGCTTCTCTGAAAGAGTCTCATCCGCATGATATCCATATCACAAAAGAAGCACCGAACTATAGCGTAGACGAATAAAGTAACTGGATAAAAAATATTTAGCTGATGTATTTATTTTTGTTCTTGCTAAATGAAATAAGATAGTATATTATGATTACAACGACTGCATGACTGGCGGAAGTAGGATGAACTACAGGGAGTGCAGTAAGTGAACGTGTCGACCGCCTGGGCAGCCTGGAAACAGACTACCCAGGCGGTCGCTTTACTTTATCACACTAAAGGAGAATGATCATGGAAAAAATTTCACTGGAAAATGAACTGAAAAACAATTCTTATCCGGGCAGAGGAATCATTATCGGACGTTCTGCAGACGGAACAAAGGCAGTTACCGCATACTTCATCATGGGAAGAAGTGAGAACAGTAGAAACCGTGTATTTGTTACAGATGGTGAGGGAATTCGTACACAGGCATTTGATCCTTCAAAACTGACAGATCCGAGCCTGATCATTTATGCTCCGGTACGTGTTCTTGGAAATAAGACAATTGTGACAAATGGTGATCAGACAGATACTATTTATGAGGGATTGGATAAACAGCTGACTTTTGAGCAGTCCTTAAGATCACGTGAATTTGAGCCGGACGGACCGAACTACACACCAAGAATTTCCGGTGTGATGCATATCGAGAATGGAAATTACAGCTATGCGATGTCTATTCTGAAGAGTGATAACGGTAATCCGGATTCTTGTCTGAGATATACATATGCTTACGAAAAAGCAGTTCCGGGAGAAGGACGTTTCATTCATACCTATAAATGTGATGGTAATCCGTTACCAAGCTTTGAGGGGGAACCAAAGTTGGTCGATATCCCGGATGATATGGATGCATTCACAGAACTTCTCTGGAACAGTTTGAATGCAGATAACAAAGTTTCTTTGTTTGTACGCTATATTGATATTGCAACAGGAACATATAATACAAAAATCGTAAATAAAAATCAGTAAGGAGAGTACAGAGATGAAAGAATTACAGTTAAAATACGGATGTAACCCAAATCAGAAACCTTCCAGAATCTATATGGAAGAAGGACAGGATCTTCCAATCAAGGTACTTTCCGGCAAACCGGGCTATATTAATTTTCTGGATGCATTTAACGGCTGGCAGCTGGTTCGTGATCTTAAGAAAGCAACAGGACTTCCGGCAGCAACTTCTTTCAAACATGTTTCTCCTGCAGGAGCTGCAGTAGGACTTCCGCTTACAGAGACACTGGCAAAGATCTATTGGGTAGAAGACATGAACTGGAAAGAATTTTCCCCACTGGCATGTGCATATGCGAGAGCTAGAGGAGCAGATAGAATGTCTTCTTTTGGCGATTTTATTTCTCTTTCAGATGTATGTGACAAAGATACTGCGATGCTGATTAAAAGGGAAGTTTCAGATGGTGTGATCGCACCTGGATATACAGAGGAAGCACTGGAGATTCTGAAACAGAAGAAAAAAGGAAATTATAATGTGATTGAAATCGATCCAGATTATGTACCGGCTCCACTGGAACATAAGCAGGTATTTGGTGTGACATTTGAACAGGGACGCCAGGAACTTGCAATCGATGATGCGTTGATTTCCAATATCGTGACAGAAAACAAAGAACTTACAGAAGAAGCAAAGAGAGATCTGAAGGTATCTCTGATCATTCTGAAATATACACAGTCCAATTCGGTATGCTTTGTTAAAGATGGTCAGGCCATTGGTGTTGGAGCAGGACAGCAGTCACGTGTACATTGTACAAGACTTGCCGGACAGAAAGCAGACAACTGGTTTCTGCGTCAGAGTCCGAAGGTACTGAATCTTCCGTTTAAAGACACGATCAGTCGTGCAGAGAGAGATAATGCAATTGATGTCTACATCGGAGAAGAGTACATGGATGTATTGGCTGACGGTGCATGGGAAAATGTATTTACAGAAAAGCCGGAAGTATTCACAAGAGAAGAGAAGCGAGCATGGCTGGATCAGCTTACAGATGTGACACTTGGTTCGGATGCATTCTTCCCGTTCAGTGACAATATTGAGAGAGCACATAAGAGCGGCGTGAAGTTTATTGCTCAGCCAGGTGGTTCCGTGCGAGACGATGCGGTAATCGAAACCTGTAATAAATATGGAATAGTTATGGCATTTACCGGAATTCGTTTATTCCATCACTGATTATGATGAGTCAATATTAAACATAAAATTAATTTGCAGGAAATGCCGAAAAAGAGAGGAAAAAGCTTCCTCTCTTTTTTCAGAATATGATATGCTATGTTTAGCAGCAGGAAAAAGGAGGGGAAGAGGAAGAATTTTTTACCTCTGAAGAAACATTACCTGATGCTGGGACAGTCGGAGGGAATATCCGTTGGAATTATCCGGGAAACATTATTCCGACAGAGAAGAGTTCTGCTGGAGAAGGAAATATCCTTACGGAACTATTATGTCAAAGTAAGGGCATATAAGACCATTGATGGAAAACAACAGTATTATGGCACTTATAGTTCTGTTAAGCGTATAAAAGTAAAATAAAAGAATAAATTATCAGACCAGATAGAAAAGGAAATGCTTCGGCTATATCATTGAAAGTCCGAAGCATTTCCTTTGTGCTATGAAAAAAATAGCAACAAAAAACCGGACATAACAGTCCGGAAAATAAAAAGAGCGATAGACGGGGCTCGAACCCGCGGTCTCGACCTTGGCAAGGTCGCGCGTTACCAACTACGCCACTATCGCAAATGTCTTGTGAAGAAGTGCGTTCCTCATCGACAAGACATATAGTACCAGATATAATTGTAGTTGTCAAATGTTTTTTCGAAAAAATTTGAAAAATTTATAAAAAACATTTTGTACGAATCAAGTGATTTAGGAATGATAGTAACGAAGTACATGTTCCGGATAATACTGATCTCCATAGTCCCATGGACCGGCCGTGTCGTATAGAGGATCTTCTTTGGAACGCTCGGTTTCTCCGCTTGCTATTTCGGCAAAAGCTTTTGAACTTTCTTCAGACCAGGAGGTGATGCCATTTTTTTCCAGATAGTTAAAATAGACATCTGCTCCAAAATTGTATCCCTGAAGAGCAAGTTTGATGTTGGCAATATCATTCGGTCCTGTAACATCTGCTTTGGCCATAGAATATTTCAGTTCCTGAATTCCGCAGGCAATAGAATAATCTACATCTGTGATGCCGTTTGGAGTCTGAGGATATTGTGTGTTATATGCACCTTCAGAGGATTGCATAACGTCTGTTCCCTGACCGGAGCTTTCCTGCATCATAAGAGCCAGAATAAGATCTACATATGCAGACATATCGTATTTTGCAGCAACTTGTTCTACATCGCTGCGATAAGATTCGCAGGCAGAGTTGATCATATGAGTCTGTCTGGAAGTACGGAGTGGTCGTAAAATAAGAAAGGACAGAGACAGGATTATGATAAGAAACAGTATGAAGCAGAGAAACTGTTTTTGTCGGCGAATCTGATGCCGGCGTTTTATGAGACGCGCTTTTTTGGTAAGGTGCACGCTGTTTGGGTGTTTTTTATGTTTGATCTTTTGTGTCTTCTTCATAGGTATTATTGTAATCGGTAAAGCTGCTTTTGAAAAGAAAGAAATTCTAAGGATTTTCTTAAAATTTCGTGAAAAAACTGTGTAAATTTGAAATCATGCGTTTCATGTGCTAAAATAAGCCAGAGTAAGAGATGGGGAAACGTAAAGTTATAGAGATGAGGTGAAAACCTGTGAAAAAAAAGGTATGTGCAGTTTTACTGGGGACTGCTTTGACATGTCATGTACCGCTGGTGTATGGTGCGGTACAGGATTATCAGGCAGTTACAGAAGCTGATAAGGAAGACAATAAAATTTTTCAGGCATTTTCAACAGAGGATGGAAGCGGCAATTCAGTTAATGTTGCAGCTATACAGGATACCGTGTATGTTGCAGCCAAAAATGCCGGGATCTATTCAAAACCAGGCGAATCCAGCGAAAAAATGGGGGACGTTGCACTGGGTGATACATTGGAGAGAAGTGCAGTCTGTGATAATGGATGGAGCAAAGTATCCTGTGAAGTAAATGAAAGCAAAGTTATTGGATACATTCAGAATCAGATGCTCAGTGATACGGATCAGATTCAGCCTGCAGATAAAGATGTTGAAGTAAAAAGTGATGCTACGGTACTGGATTATCCAAGCCGGAAAGATGGGGAAGAAGTAGGGGAAGTTCTTCAGCTGGATGAAGTGAAACAGACGGGAACAGTTAATGGAGTATGGAGCCGGATTACTTATCAGAATGATGATGGAACAGAGGCAGAAGGTTATATTCCAACAAGCTGTCTGGACCTTCCGGATGCGGTGGCAGAAGAAGCAGATACAATTGATAAGGATAAAGATGCGGGAACACTCCATGAAGGCAGTGGAGAGGGCGTATTTGCAGATGCACTGGAGGATGTGGACCCAGGTGTTTCAGTAGAAAACGGAGTTCAGATCGGAACACCGGTTGCGGCATCTTCAGACGCAAATCTGCAGGATCTAGGCGTATTTAAGATTACACATTACTGTCCGTGCAGTATCTGTTGCGGACCATATTCCAATGGAATTACATCGACTGGCGTAACGGCAACTACCAATCATACGATTGCAGTAGATCCATCTGTGATTCCGTATGGAAGCAAAGTAGTGATCAACGGACAGGTTTATGTTGCAGAGGACTGTGGTGGTGCAATCAAGAAAAATCGTATCGATATTTATGTTGCAACGCATGCTGAGGGTGAGGCTAAAGGTACATATGATACAGAAGTATATTTGATAAAATAAACAAAAGGCAGGAACCTGAAAATTCAGGATATCCTGCCTTTAATCATCTGGTGATCAGTAAAGGTAAAATCATTTATCTTGCCATGGCGTAAATTTTTTCCATGTCTTTCATGTTTAACTGTTTGAAAACGCCAATGGTACGTGTATCTTCAAAACTGCATTTAAAAGCCAGTTCATGAATCTGTTCGTCGGTCAGATCCAGACCTAGTTCATGAAGGTTGGTCGGCATATGGATTGAACGGAAAAAGTCTTCCATTGCTTCTATACCGGCGAGTGCTGTATTTTCATAATCAGCAAAACATGGAATATCGAAGATGTTGGTGGCAAATTGTGCGAAACGCTCCGGATTGGCATCATAAACATAACGTGCCCAGCTTCCCCAGAGTGCAGCAAGACCAGCACCATGAGTAACATCGTAAAGTCCGCCAAGTTCGTGTTCAAGCTGATGACAGGCCCAGTCACCACCACCAGTTCCACAGCCGGTCAATCCGTTATGAGAAAGACTTCCTGCCCACATGATCTCTGCTCTTGCATTGTAGTTACCAGGTTCGTTCAGCAGGATTCGTGCATTGTAAATAACGGTCTGCATCAGGGATTCACTGATACTGTCAGTGATCTCCATGGTTTCGATGTTGACAAAATAACGTTCCATGGTATGCAGAAGAATATCTACACAGCCACTTTCGGTCTGATATTCCGGCAGAGTATAGGTGAGTCGCGGGTTCATCAGAGTGAATTTCGGGCGACAGAGGTCACTGCGGGTGCTTCCACGTTTTAACCAACCATCTTCATTTGTAATGACACAGGAACCGCTCATTTCGCTTCCGGAAGCGGCAATCGTAGGGATAGCGCCGATTGGAAGACAGGCGTTTGGAATCTCTGTTTTGAGAAAAAAATTCCAGACATCGGTCCATGGATTGGCAACACCATAGCCAATGGCTTTTGCAGAATCAATAACACTTCCACCACCGACAGCCAGAATGAAATCCACAGATTCTTTCTGACAGAGTGAGATACCTTCTCGTACTTTGGAGAGACGTGGGTTTGGGACAACTCCGCCCAAAGTGACAAAGTCGATTCCTGCTTCAGTGAGACACTTACTGATTTCGTGAATCAGACCGGATTTTACAGCACTTTCGCTGCCATAATGAATCAGTACTTTGTGGCAGTTATAATCTTTTAATAATTCGCCAATTTTTAGATGTGTATCTTTTCCAAAAATCACCTTTGTAGGTGTGTAATATTCAAAACTTCTCATGATGATTAAACTCCTTGTTTATAATCAAGCATAACATAGTAAAAATATATCATAATTGTAACAAAAATTACAGAAAAAACAGTAAAAAAATTAAGAAAACAGCAAAAACTATGTATCAAAAAAGTTATATAAGGCAAATTCTCTTGAGAAAATAACAATAGTCCAGTATAATAGAAAGAGAAAAATGGAAGAATAAAAGCTGAAATTTTCAAAAGAATGGTGTATATTATAAAGCAATGGGAAATTCAGGTGATAAAATGGAAAATATAATTATTATCGGAGCAGGTCCGGCAGGCATATCTGCGGCACTGTATGCTGCCAGAGGCAATTTAACCCCACTGTTGCTCAACAATGGAATCGGAGCACTGGCAAAAGCAGAAAAAATTGAAAATTATTATGGCCTGGAACGACCACTCTCAGGAGAAGAACTTTATGAGAGAGGAGTTGCACAGGCAAAGGCTCTGGGCATTCGCATAATTGATGCACAGGTGCTTGGAATTAATGGATTTGATACATTTACAGTCCAGACGACTGCTGGAAACTTTGATACAGTAAGTGTGATTCTGGCAACAGGCGGAAAGCGGTCTGCACCGAATATTCCGGGAATTCGGGAATTTGAAGGCAAGGGTGTCAGTTACTGTGCAATCTGTGATGCGTTTTTCTACAGAAACCGCGATGTGGCGGTAATTGGAAACAGTGATTTTGCACTTCATGAGGCGGAAGAACTGCGAAATGTAACTTCATCAGTGACAATATATACAAATGGCAGAGAACCGGAGTTTTCAAGAGAACATCCGATTGCAGTGAACACAATGAAAATTCAGGCAATCGAGGGCGGAGATACCGTTTCGGGTATTCGGATGGAACATGATGTTGCTTCAATGGAAAATGAAGACAGGGAATCATTTTATCCGGCAGACGGGGTGTTTGTGGCACTGGGGACTGCCGGCAGTACTGAGATCGCACGACAGATGGGCGCGGAACTGACAGATAAAGGAAATGTCAGAGTCAATTCTGAGATGGAGACAACGATTCCGGGTCTGTTTGCGGCGGGGGACTGTACAGGCGGACTCCTGCAGGTATCCAAGGCAGTCTATGAGGGAAGTATGGCGGGAATCAATGCCGGTAAATATGTTCGTCAGAGAAAAAAGGCAGCAGACTGAAAAATAACAAAATGAATAAAATATCAAAGTAAAAATACTGAATAACAGTATATACAGAAAAGGAGAATTAGTATGGCAAAAACAATTACATCACAAAATTTTGAAGAAGAAGTTTTAAAATCAGAAAAACCAATCCTGCTTGATTTCTGGGCAACCTGGTGCGGACCTTGCATGCGTCAGGGTCCAATCGTGGAAGCACTGGCAGAAGAAGGTTATAATGTAGGCAAAATCGATGTGGACCAGGAAATGGGGCTTGCACAGCAGTTTAAGGTTATGAGCATTCCGACTCTTTTGATCTTTAAAGGCGGACAGGAAGTACATCGTCTGGTTGGACTGACATCCAAAGAAGACCTTAAGAAACTTCTGGATGAATAACAGCAGGAAGGGTTTAGTATATTCATGAAAATCTTACTTGCAGCATGCAATGCAAAATATATTCATTCAAATCTGGCAGTGTATGATCTGAAAGCATATTCATCTGATTATGATGAGCATGTGATTCTTAGGGAGTATACGATCAACCAGCCAAAGGATGAGATACTGAAAGATATTTACAGCAGTGGAGCAGACGTTGTCTGCTTCTCCTGCTATATCTGGAATATTTCTTTTGTACGGGAACTGATTCGTGATCTTGTTAAGATACTTCCAAAAACAGCTTTTTGGGCAGGCGGTCCGGAGGTTTCTTACGATGCTGAAAAATTCCTGACAGAAATGCCGGAGATGACCGGAGTTATGGTAGGAGAAGGCGAAAAGACATTTCATGATCTTCTGGAATTTTACATAGATGGGAAAGACAGCCTTGAAGAAATTTCGGGAATTGCATACAGAACTGGTGATAAGATCATTCATAACGGCTGGCGGGAACTGATGGATTTAAGTGCAATTCCATTTGTTTATGAGCATCTGGAGAAATTTGAGAACAGAATCATTTATTATGAGAGCAGCAGGGGATGCCCGTTTTCCTGTAGCTACTGTTTGTCTTCCATAGATAAGAAACTTCGTTTCCGGGATTTGGAACTGGTCAAAAAAGAATTGCAGTTTTTCCTGGATCACAGAGTTCCACAGGTGAAATTTGTGGACCGTACTTTTAACTGTAAACATGAACATGCTATGACAATCTGGAAATATATTCTGGAACATGATAATGGTGTGACAAACTTTCACTTCGAAATTTCCGCAGATCTCCTTCGAGAGGAAGAGATGGAGCTGATGTCACAGATGCGCCCTGGACTGATTCAGCTGGAAATCGGTGTGCAGTCAACAAATCCGGAGACGATTCGGGCTATTCACCGACATATGGATCTGAAAAAACTGGAACATTGTGTAAACAGAGTTCACAGTTTCCGAAATATTCATCAACACCTGGATCTGATTGCAGGGCTTCCGTATGAGGATTATGATACTTTTCATCAATCATTTAATGATGTATACCAGATGAAACCGGATCAGCTTCAGCTTGGATTCCTGAAAGTTCTGAAAGGTTCGCTGATGCAGAAAGAGGCCGAAGTCTACGGAATCGTTTATAAAGAAAAAGAACCATATGAAGTGCTTTCCACGAACTGGCTTACCTATGGAGAAGTTCTAAAATTAAAAATGGTGGAAAGTATGGTAGAAGTGTATTATAATAGTGGTCAGTTTTGGCATACACTGGAATATTTGGTACCGTTTGAAAAGGATGCTTTTACTTTTTACGAGAAACTGGGTTCTTTTTATGAGAAAAAAGGTTACAGTGAGATCTCGCATTCCAGGATGCGGCGTTATGAGATACTTTTGGAATATCTGCAAGAAGAAACAGATGTTCCGACAGAAGTAGCTGCACAGAAAATGTTGTATGATCTTTACCTGAGAGAAAAACTTAAGAAGCGCCCTGTATTTGCTCCGGATCAGAAACAGTATGAGACAGCAGTATGGAACTACCGGAAGAATAACCAGGTTTCCAAAACAGCACATATTGAAGTGTTTGAGAATGGAACGGTGATTCTGTTTGATTATGAGAAACGTGATCCATTGTCGAATAATGCATATACAGAGGTTGTTCAGTTATAAATGGCTGAGTGGAAAAAGTTGATTATATCAGATGTGAGATGACTCCCACCTCTGCAGGTGGCGAGCAATAAAAATGCCGAGGCATTCTTGAAAATAGGCGAGGTGAGGACGAAGATGGGAATATTTGACCCGAAAAAAAGAAAAATTATTACAGCGGTGATCGCAGTGATACTGGTTCTTGCGATGGTTGTACCAAGTGTTCTTTCTATTTTATTATAAAAGGAGAACTGGAAATTAGAACACTGGAGGAAGAGTATGAAACTAGGACAGCAGGCGTTAGAAGCACTGCAGGCGGAAATTACAGGAAAAATATATCCGGGAGATGACCTGGTGGTGGCAGGAGAGACAGGTATATCAGGTACGTTGGAACTGATCTGCCGGGAGTGGGATAAGCTCAGAACATATTTTTCAGAGAGTTTTCTCCGTATGGGGGTGGAAACACTGAAAAATTGTATGATTTCAGAAGAAGATGTATTTTGGAAAGAAGCTGGGTTTTCTGCATTGTATTTTACAGAGAACGGTGGAATTTTAAGTGGTCTGTGGAAAATGGCAGAAGCTTCTGGAGTTGGTATGGATGTAGATCTTCGCAGAATTCCAATCCGGCAGGAGACGATAGAAGTCTGTGAACGGCTGGATGTGGATCCGTATAAACTGGAGGCGAAGGGATCTGTGCTGATTGGCACTGCGCAGGGAGATGCACTGGTGCGGGAATTAGAGGCACATGGAATCCATGCAGCTGTGATTGGATATGCAGACAGTGGAAACGACCGTCTGCTTCACAGTGGAGAAATTACCAGATATCTGGAACGTCCGAGACTCCATTTGACGGAAATTATACCTGGAAAGGACAGAAAAGATGGCAAAGCTTAATATTGTACTGCTGGAACCTGAAATTCCGGCAAATACAGGAAATATAGGAAGAACATGTGTTGCAACAGATACGAAACTACATCTGATCGAGCCTCTGGGATTCAGTCTCAGTGAGAAGGCACTCAAAAGAGCTGGTATGGATTACTGGAAAGATCTGGATGTAACGACATATCTGGACTACGAAGATTTTGTGGAAAAGAATCCAAATGCGAAAATTTATTATGCAACAACGAAGGCGTTGAAGACTTATACAGATGTGCAATACGAGGAAGATTGCTATATTATGTTTGGCAAGGAAAGTGCCGGAATCCCGGAAGAAATCCTGATGGAACATAAAGATAACTGCGTACGGATCCCAATGATCAATGAGATCCGTTCACTGAATCTGAGTAATTCAGTGGCAATCGTGCTTTATGAGGCACTGCGGCAGAATCATTTTGATCATATGCAGCTTCAGGGACAGCTTCATAACCATACGTGGGAATAAGAAAAAATATAAACGATAAAAGGCAAAGTAGATGAATTCTCTACTTTGCCTTTTCCAATGTAAAAATAAATTCTGTTCCAACACCCTCTGTACTGATCACATTGATGTGTTGTCCATGTGCATGAAGAATCTCTTTGACGATTGCCAGACCAAGGCCGGTTCCTTTTTGATCCTTGCCTCGGGATCGGTCAATCTTATAAAATCGTTCCCAGATCTTCTGGAGACTTGCCTTTGGAATTCCAATGCCATGATCTTTGACAGAAACAAAGATCTTGCCGTTTTTTTCGGTAGTCTCAAGTGTAATCGTGGAATTGTCCGGGCTGAATTTGATCGCGTTGCTCAAAAGGTTATACAGCACCTGTTGGATCTGTTCCATATCTGCCTGTGCCATCAGTTCCTTTCCGGATAAAATCAGTTCCAGAAGAATATTGCGACTGGTACAGGAGCCTTCAAAGGATGCAGCTGTCGCTTTGATCACACTGTTGATATCAAAGGGCTGGATATGAAGCATACGTTTCTGGATATCCAGTTCATTCAGAGTCAGAAGTCCGCGGGTAAGTTTTTCCAGACGTTCTGCTTCGTATGAAATAATCTTTAAATATTTTTCCTGCATTTCCACTGGAATCGTTCCGTCGATCATTGCTTCCACGTAACCTTTGATCGAAGTAAGCGGTGAACGGAAATCATGTGAAATATTGGAAATAAACTGTCGTTGGTATTCACCGTTACGATTTAGTTTATCAGCCATATAATTCAGATTCTTGGCAAGATATCCCAGCTCATTTTCTGAATCGACAGGAATCTGGTAGGAGAGATTTCCGTTTGCAAATTCTGAAGCTCCCTTTGTGATTTCCTGAAATGGCTTGCGTATACAGCGGATATACAAGAAAAACAGTAAAGCTACACCGAGATAAGTGAGAATATACAAAATCTGAATGATCCAGAGCAGAGTGCTGCGGTTCTGATACAAGTCACTCATCAGATAATGAATGGCAACGTATCCCCGCGTTGTCATATTCTCGGTGATTGGTGCAATCGTGCTGAGATGTGTCTCGGGAAAATATCCGTAGAAATCACCAATCTGATAATAATTGCTGTCCCAGGAGGCTGGGTTGAATCCTTCTAAGTTAATTGGATTATCCGGTGAGATATCTTTGCGTGTACTGAGGATGATCTGTCCGTTGCTGTTGATGATCCAGATGATCGTATCAGGATAGTTTGCAGCAAGGGAAAGATTGTTCCGAATCTCCTCCATATTAGAAGAAGTGATGTTGTGACTGACCAGATTATTTTCTGCAATGCGGTGAGCTGTCTGGTACATATCTGCACTTATGGATTTTTCCAGGCGATTTTCTAACAGGTGAGAACCGACATATGTTACCAGCAAAAAACCAAGGACACCAAGCAGTATATATGTGGTAAAAAACACCGTTGTCAGTTTCTTTTTCATTTGTTTTTGACCTCAAACTTGTATCCGATACCCCATACAGTAGAGAGGCTCCACTGAGGATGGTCTTTAATTTTTTCGCGCAGTCTTTTAATGTGGACATCTACGGTACGAGTGTCACCGATATATTCATATCCCCATATATGATCCAGTAATTGTTCGCGGGTAAATACCTGGTTTGGAGATGCGGCCAGAAAATAGAGAAGCTCCAGTTCTTTTGGCGGCATATCAATTTGTTTTCCCATATATGTGACAGAGTAATTTGTCAGATTGATTGTCAGATCTGGAAAGCTGACACATTTTTCATCCGGATTGCCAGCAGGCTGACGTACTTTGAATCGACGCAGGACTGCACGCACACGGGCAACCAGTTCTTTGGTATCAAACGGTTTGATAATATAGTCATCTGCCCCCAGTTCAAGACCAAGTACTTTATCGAAGGTTTCGCCTTTGGCAGAAAGCATGATGATCGGCACATCAGATGTGTGACGGATCTCTCGGCAGACCTGATAGCCGTCAATGCCAGGAAGCATCAGATCCAGGAGGATCAGATCTGGCTGAAAAGAAGCAAAGTCTTTCAGAGCCTGTTCACCGTCATTTACAATTCTGGTTTCAAAACATTCTTTTGTAAGATATAAAGAAATCAGTTCAGCAATGTTGTTGTCGTCATCTACGATTAAGATTTTCTGTTTTGTTACCATGGTATTCGCCTTTCACTTATTTTTTGAATTCTACAATTGTTACACCTGCATCACCCTCGCCGAATTCGCCGAGACGATAAGAGGCTACATGTTTCTGGCGCTTCAGGTAATTGTGAACGCCTTTGCGGAGTGCACCGGTTCCCTTGCCGTGAACGATTCGTACAGTTTTTAGATGCGCAATATAAGCATCATCCAGGTATTTGTCCAGTTCTGCAACTGCTTCATCGACTGTTTTTCCAAGAAGATTAATTTCCGTAGAGACACTGGCTGATTTGGACATACGGATTTTTCCGGCCCCGGTCTTGGAAAGAGACGGAGTGGTGATCACTGGTTCATCAATCAGCTCCAGATCAGAAATATGGACTTTGGAACGAATGATTCCCATCTGAACAAACAGATAACCTTTAGAATCCGGGCGGGTACTTACTGTACCTTTGAGATTCATGCTGAGAACACGGACAGTATCGCCCAGGTGGATATCTTTTGCTGTGAGCACTTTCTTTGGTTTCTTTTTGGGGGTTGGCTGAGCCATTTTCTGTTCTGCTTTGTTGAGACGTTGGCGAAGCTGCTGACGTTCACGTTCAACAGCAGCGGTGTCTACATATTCATTATGGAATTTATGGAAAAGCTTCATGGTCTGGTCAGCGTAATCCTTAGCATCCTGAAGAACTTTATGTGCCTCTTCGTTTGCCTGACGGATGATACGCTCTTTCTGAACATCCAGTTTTTCCTGTTTGTTTTCCAGCTGTTTCTTAAGCGTTTCAATTTCCAATTTGTACTGTGCAATCTCTGTGCGCTCGTTCTCAATTGTGATACGACTTTCTTCCAGCGAGGTCAGTACGTCTTCAAAAGATTCATCTTGTTCATTGATCTGTTCGCGTGCCTTTTCAATGATGGATTCAGGGATTCCGAGTTTGGAAGAAATTGCAAATGCATTACTTTTTCCAGGAATACCGATCAGCAGGCGATAAGTCGGACTCAATGTTTCTACATCAAATTCGCAGCAGGCATTTTCGATACCGGAAGCGGAAAGGGCAAAAACTTTCAGTTCACTGTAATGAGTAGTTGCCATGGTGCGGATTCCGCGTTCATGCAGATAAGAGAGAATCGAGATGGCCAGTGCAGCACCCTCCGTCGGGTCAGTTCCGGAGCAGAGCTCGTCAAACAGAACCAGGGAATGACGGTCTGCTTTTCCAAGAAAAGAGACGATATTTGTCATGTGGGAAGAAAAGGTACTTAATGACTGTTCAATACTCTGCTCATCACCGACGTCAGCATAAACTTCGTGGAAGAGAGCAAGTTCACTGCGGTCCAGAGTTGGAATGTGAAGACCGGATTGTCCCATGAGAGTGAGCAGACCGACTGTCTTCAGGGAAACAGTCTTGCCGCCGGTGTTTGGACCGGTGATAACAAGCAGATCAAATTCATCACCCAGACGGATATCGATTGGAACGACTTTTTTCTTGTTGATCAGGGGATGACGTGCTTTTTTGAGGTTGATGCGTCCTTCATCATTAAAGACAGGTTCGCTTGCATTCATTTCCATCGCAAGCGTTGCTCTTGCAAAAATAAAGTCCAACTGAACCATCAGTTCAAGATTGAGTGAAATTGCTTCCTGTTCAGTAGCAATCTGTTGGCTGAGATCAGCCAGAATCACTTCGATTTCTTTCTGCTCCTGAAGTTCCAGTTCGCGCATGTCATTGTTTAACTTGACTACGGACATTGGTTCGATAAAAAGTGTAGAGCCGGTAGAAGACTGATCGTGGATCATACCGGGAACCTGCCCTTTGTATTCGGCTTTGACAGGAATGCAATATCTGCCATTTCGCATAGTGATGACAGAGTCCTGTAGATAGGTGCGGGCACTGCCGTTTACCAGCCCTGCAAGCTGTGTATGGATACGATCGTTGGTGATCTTCATGTTTCTGCGGATCTGGCGGAGAGCAGGGCTTGCATCATCGCTGATTTCCTCCTCGGAGAGAATGCATCTGCGGATTTCTGTGGACAAAGGTGTGAGTGGAGAAAGTCCATCAAACATGCTGTCCAGAGAGTCACCAGGAAGATCGTTACGTTCTTTACGAGAGTAAGTTTTGACTCTGGAAGTGTTTTCAAGAAGTCCGCAGACTGCCAGAATTTCCTGAATACTAAGAGCACTGCCGATTTCCAGACGTTTCAGAGAACCACGGATATCTTTGACATTTCCAAAAGAAATGGATCCTTTTTGGAATAGTCTTGTCAAAGCATCTTTTGTCTGTACCTGCATCAGGCGAATCGTTTCCAGATCTGTAGATGGTTCCAGGTTTTTACAGAGCTGTTTTCCCATATAAGAAGACGCTTTTTCTGTAAGTTTTTCTATGATTTTTGGATATTCCAATGCATTTAATGCTTTTTGATTCATAATAACTCCTCGTTGCTTAAATTGGCTTAGTTCACCAGTCTCTATTCTACATGATTTTGACAGGAATGAAAAGAAAAATGTGAAATTTTGTTCATAAAAACTTCATAAAATTTTGCTAAAATATAACCCGAATTATCAGGTTGGAATTTATAGGAGAATTCTTATGGTAAAACGAAATGACAAAGAGCCATCTTCGGAGAATTACCCTTTCATAAAGGAAACAATAAAAGAGCGTCCAGCGGACAGGAAAATGTTGCTGCATAAGTTTCTGACAGCAGCAGTATGTGGAGTGATTTTTGGTGGCTGTGCGGCAGGTACTGCAGCACTGATTTTGCCAGAAGTAGCACCGTCTTTGAGAAAACATTCGGAACAGTATACCGATGTTACATTGGTGCCATCTGTTACAGCTGCTTCATGTGTGGATGAAGCAGAGGATGAAAACACTTCAACAGCACTGGCAAATACTAAACCTTCAACAGAGATAGATGCAGAGGATGAAAAGTCGGGTACATGGGCTGAACAGGTGAGAAAAGTATCTGAGACACCGCGCAGAGCACTTGTGCGAATAGCAGCACTCGGTACAGATTCAGATCTACTGGATGATTCGTTCTTGAAATACGGAGAAGAAGAAGGTTTTGTTTTCCTAAAAAATACGGAAGCTTTTTACATCATGACATATTCCGACAGAATGAATGATGCAGGAAATTTTCAGGTGACATTTTCAAATGGAGATATGGCAGATGCACAGCTGTGTAAGAAAGATGTCCGGACAGGCTTTTATGTGTTCCGCGTTCCATTCACAGAGTTAAACGATTCTACAAAAGATGAGATTTCTGAGGCTGTACTTGCCACGGAAGATAACATGGAGCAAATGGATGATGTTATTGCAATCGGTAGTCCAACTGGGGATTATGACTCACTGGTCAGTGGTATGGTTACTTCTGTAACGGGCAGCATGAAAATTGCGGATGAAGAATATGGAATGCTTACAACAAATATGGTAGGAAGTGAGGACGGAGGAGGAATTCTTCTGAATATGTCCGGTGAAGTTGTAGGAATCATCTGCAGTCAGGAAAATGAAAACAGCAGCGTGATTCGAGCTGTTGAAGCAGCACAGCTGCGTCCACTTCTGGAAGGTATGGCAAATGGTGAGGATATCTGCTATATTGGAATTCAGGGTACAACGATTTCAAAATATCAGTCTGAAAATCTGGACATTCCACGAGGCGTATATGTAGATGCGGTGGAAGAAGATTCACCGGCTATGACGGCAGGAGTACAGAATGCAGATATTGTTCATGCATTGAACGGAAAAGAAATCAGTTCCATGAATAGGTATTCGGCGATTCTTCAGAGTCTGGTCAAAGGATCAAGAGTCAAGCTTGAAGTATATCGTAAGAATCCCTATGGTACATATGTAAATGTAGAATTAAATGTATTGATCAAAGAAAAATAGAAAGAAAAGAGAAACAGTATATGCGTTTTATTAACGAATTACATGAGGGAGACCGTCTTAACGGAATCTACCTTTGCAAACAGAAACAGTCGGCAATGACAAAGAACGGAAAGCCATATGAGAATCTGATTTTACAGGACAAAACAGGGGTGTTGGATGGCAAAATCTGGGATCCGAATTCATTGGGAATCGATGATTTTGATGCATTGGATTATATCGATGTAGTCGGAGATGTGACAACTTTTGCAGGAGCTATGCAGTTGAACATTAAGAGAGTTCGAAAAGCACAGGAAGGTGAGTACGATCCGGCAGACTATCTTCCGGTCAGTGAAAACAGTACAGATGATATGTACGGACAGCTACTTGCAATGATCAAAAGCGTTAAGAACGAATATCTGTCAGCACTTTTGAACAAGCTTTTTGTAGAAGATAAAGAATTTTTGAAATCATTTCAGGAGCATTCTGCAGCAAAGACAGTCCATCATGGTTTTATCGGCGGTTTGATGGAGCATACCTTGAGTGTTACCAAGCTTTGTGATTACATGGCAGCTGCTTATCCCCTTCTGAAAAGAGATCTGCTTATTACAGCATCTCTGCTTCATGATGTCGGAAAGACAAAAGAACTCTCTTCTTTTCCACTGAATGATTATACTGATGAAGGACAGCTTCTTGGACATATTATCATTGGTGCTCAGATGATCCATGACCTGGCTAAAGAAATTCCAGATTTTCCGGTAACTCTTGAAAATCAGCTGGTTCATTGTATCCTGGCTCATCACGGTGAACTGGAATATGGTTCTCCAAAGAAGCCGGCACTTGCAGAGGCAGTAGCTCTGAACCTTGCAGATAATACAGATGCACGTATGGAAACACTTACGGAAATCTTTGCGGCGGACAAAGGTAAGAAAGAGTGGCTTGGATACAACAGACTTTTTGAATCTAATCTGAGAAGAACAGGAGACGTTTAATCCTTATGGAATTTCGTAAAAATGATATTGTTACGTTAGAAATAGTGGATTGCGGAACAGATGGTGAAGGCATTGGCAAAGCTGATGGCTTCACTGTTTTTGTAAAGGACGCAGTCATTGGAGATACTGTTACAGCCAAAATTATGAAGGCTAAGAAAAATTATGGTTATGGACGCCTGATGGAGATTCTCAATGCTTCACCATATCGCGTGGAGCCGGTGTGCCCGTCTGCCCGTCAATGTGGCGGATGTCAGCTTCAGGCAGTCTCATACGAAGAACAGAAAGTGTTTAAAGAGAAAAAATTAAGAGGTCATCTGGAACGTATTGGTGGGTTCACAAATCTTCCGATGGAACCATTGATTGGAATGGATGAACCTTATCATTATCGTAATAAGGCTCAGTTTCCGGTAGGCAGAAATAAAGAAGGAAAAATTGTCACTGGTTTTTATGCTGGACGTACACACGCTATTATTGAAAACCGTGACTGTGCGCTTGGAATCCCAGAGAATAAAGATGTACTTGACCGTGTGATAGCACATATGGAAAAATATAATATCGCGCCATATGACGAGGTAACCGGTAAGGGGCTGGTGCGGCATATTTTTGTCCGTTATGGATTTTTTACCGGCGAACTGATGGTTTGTCTGATTATCAATGGACAGGATCTTCCACATCAGAGGGAACTGGTTGAGAAACTTTGTGAGATTCCAGGAATGACCAGTATTTCTCTGAATATGAATAAAAAGCGAAGTAATGTGATCCTTGGTGACAAGGTCAAGACTATTTGGGGAAAAGAATATATCACAGATAAAATTGGCGATATTTCCTATGAGATTTCACCGCTTTCATTTTTCCAGGTAAATCCACAGCAGACCTGGAAGTTGTATTCCAAAGCACTGGAATATGCGGATCTTCATGGTGAAGAAACGGTATGGGATCTGTATTGTGGAATTGGGACGATTTCTCTGTTCCTTGCGCAGAAGGCAAAGTTTGTCCGTGGTGTGGAGATTGTTCCGGCAGCAATTGAAGACGCAAAGAGAAATGCACAGATCAATCATATCGAGAATGTGGAGTTTTTTGTTGGAAAAGCAGAGGAAGTTCTGCCGAGAGAATATGAGAAAAATGGTGTTTATGCGGATGTGATCGTTGTTGATCCACCACGTAAAGGCTGTGATGCGATGTTGCTTAAAACAATTCTTAAGATGCAGCCCAAACGAGTGGTTTATGTAAGTTGCGACAGTGCGACACTTGCAAGGGATTTGAGATTCTTGTGTGATAATGGATATGAGTTAAAGAAAGTGTGTGGAGTTGACCAATTCCCTCAGACTGTGCACGTTGAGACGGTAGTACTGCTTTCCCACAAAAAGCCAGACGGACATATCAACGTAAAAGTTGAGTTTGGCGAAGATGAGGGAAAAGTTCCGCTTGATAATATCGCTAAAAGAGCCGAAGAATACAAGCCCAAGGAACGAGTGACCTACAAAATGATAAAGGAGTACATAGAAGCTAAATACGGCTTCAAAGTACATACCGCATATATCGCAGAGGTAAAGAGAGATTTAGGCTTGCCAATGTATGATGCTTCTAATGCGGTAGAAGAGTTGAAACAGCCAAGGAAGCATCCGACAGCGGAGAAAGTGGAAGCGATAAAGGATGCATTGAAGCATTTTGAAGTGATTTAATGAGGATAGGCGTATCATTAGAAATAGTGGTACGCTTATTTTTGTACCTTTTTGCAGATTTGTCCTTTCCCCTGCTTTCCAATATAATGAAGCTAAAGAAGTGGAGGTGTGCTTATGAGAGAGAAATTTAATCATCTGTGTTTGGATAGCCACGAAAGAAAACTTTTAATACATAGCCTTGTAGAGTTAAAAAATCAGCTCATCCAGCAAGGCAGATATACGGATTGCGTTGATGAGCTTATTTTTAAGGTCATAAATGCACCGTCCAAGAGAATGAAAATTGAATATGTCTAAGGCAAATTACAAAGCCGCTTATTCTTATTGATTTTAAGAGTAGGCGGCTTTTTTGCGTTCTCTGGTACTGTTTACATAGCCACCTTGACAAAGTGGCTAAATCTATGCGAAAGGGATTGAGATTGATGGTAAAGAGGTCGCATTTAAGGCCTCTGCCGCAATCCCTAGAATTTATAGAATCAAATTCCAAAGAGACATCTATAAGGACCTGTCAGCTTTGGAAAAAGCAATCGGGAAAAATGTGGAAGATGCATCTACGCTTGATACATTTTCACTTGAGATGTTTGAGAACATCGCTTATGTGATGGCAAAGCATGCAGATGCTAATATCCCGGATACGTCGGAAGAATGGTTGGATGGATTTAATACATTCTCCATTTATCAGGTGCTTCCACAGCTTATTGAACTTTGGAGCCTTGATGTTCAAACGGATATAAGTGCTAAAAAAAGTTCGTCCAACAGATCGCCCGATGACAACACCTTTATTTTTGCTTCGTTGCGTACAGCTGGGGATTAGTATCCGAGACCTGGATTTGCTTGCCATTGGCCTCGTGAATGATATGTATGCTGAAAACAGTAACGATGATTATAAAGGATATAAGGAAGTGGCGACTCAGGAGGATTTCGACAAATTTTAATCAACTGGTAGATTTTGGAGTATGAACAATTTGTAAAATGCTGATTTAGTATTGCTTTTAGAGAAATGACATAGAGGGTGTTCTTGAACTGAACCTAGAGAAGCATAGCTATGATATTTTGATCTATGACAATGTTCCAGGAGGAGCAGGTCATGTTAAGAGACTGGTTGAGAAGAACGCTGTAATAACATCTTTAAATGCAGCATATCTGTAAATGCAAAGAGAATGGCATTACTGACTGCAAATGTGACCGCTGCTTTTCCCAGCCTGATTGTGATATCGGCTGGGATTCTTCTCACGACTGTTATTATCATGGCTATGATTTGTACATGCTTGTTGATCCGCTCGGAATGATTAAAACGCATTGCCATGAAAAGAAAATGGTTTTATTATAATGTATGAAAATAATTCTATATTTTTTGCTAACTCCATCGTAACTCCACATATCTAATGTATAATTGCAGGAAATATTAAAAAGAAATTGTGGGGAGTGATTTTATGTATCGAATATTGGTTGTTGAAGATGAGGATGACATTCAGAAAATATTAAAAAACTATTTGATAGATCAAGGATATACAGTTACACTGGCGTATGATGGTGTGGATGGGATTGCAAAATTTCACAATGGCGAGTTTGATCTTGTGCTGTTGGATGTTATGATGCCGAAGATAGACGGTTTTGGAGTATGCGAATTAATCCGTAGAGAATCGAATGTACCAATTATCATGCTTACGGCATTAGATGAAGAAGCGTATCAGATCAAAGGCTTTGATATGAATGCAGATGATTATGTCACCAAGCCGTTTTCTATACCCATTTTATTGAGAAAAATTGCAGCAATCTTGAGAAGGACACAAAGAGAAGATGAATTGCAGGTGATTTCTTATAAAACGTTAAGCGTGGATGTGAAGGGGCATCATGTTTATGTTTGTAAAGCAGAAAAGGGAGAACAGATAGAGGTTGAATTAACACAGAAAGAATTTGAAATGCTATATGTTCTGCTGGTTAACAAAGGAATCGTTTTGACACGCCAGAAACTTCTAAATATGGTATGGGGAGAAGATTATTATGGGGAAGAGCGAATTGTGGATACACATATTAAGAATATCCGCAAAAAGCTGGGAGTAAATCTGATTAGTACAATAAGAGGGGTGGGATACCGGATTGATAAAGAGAATTAAAAACGGTTTGACCATAAAAATTTGCATACTGATTGCTGTCTTGCTGGCAGCATCCAGTGGAATTACATATGCGGTAATTGTCGGATTCCTTCCAACCTATTATAGTAAACAGCTGCAGAAGGACATTGATTCGGTTTCACAGGAAATGATTGAAACCATTCATTCTTATGAAACGATTAATGAAGCTTCTTATGCCATTGAATTGTTTGAAGCAGGTTCGAAAGTTTCAGTCGTGATTTTGGATGAACAGGGAAATAGGATATGGCCGGCTGAGAGTACAGCCGTGACAGAAGATGTATTGGATAATGGTATGGCAGAGCAGGTTTATATGAGTGATATGATATTGACACGCGAAAATAGCGCAGAGCAAACCACTATCGCGCAGGAAGAAAATGCGGCCTATGAAGAGGAAGTAATCGGCCAGGCGGACGTCGTAACAGAGGATGTCGTCCAACAGGCTGATGGAATTGCAGAAGCCGGAGATAATTCAGCAGTGAAACGGTACAGCGTTACAGTGGGTGGGAAAACATATACAATGATTGTTTCTGGGGGAATGCAGCCAGTTAATCAGGCTCTTGAAATATTATATCAGATACTGCCGTATATCCTTGGAATCGCTATTGTTGTTTCCATATTGTTTGCACTGGGGGCATCCCTTTATTTGACGTTTCCGATCGTCAGGTTAAGTCAACTGGCTCAAAATATGGCTGCACTTGATTTTGACAGTTCCTATCAGGGGAAAAGAACAGATGAACTAGGAGTATTAGGGGAAAGCTTGAATGAGCTTTCCAAAAACCTCTCACGAGCATTGGAAGAACTGAAGAGTGCAAATGAAAAGCTTAAGTCGGATATCGAAATGGAACGCAAGATAGAGAAAAAGAGAATTGCATTTTTTTCAGAAGTGTCCCATGAACTGAAAACACCGATCACAATATTGAAAGGGCACTTGTCCGGAATGCTGCAGGGAGTAGGGGAATACAGGGACAGAAATTATTATTTGCAGCGGTCACTGGAAACCACAGAAAAAATGGAAGACATGGTAAAGGAACTTCTGACTGTTTCACGAATCGAGAATAACAAATTTATTACACAAAAGACCGATATAGCAGAACAGCTCCGCCTGCAGATTGCTGATATGGCTGAACTGATAGAAAATAAAAAACTGGAACTGCAAGTGGAGATCCCGGAACATTTGTATGTAGATGTGAATCCGGTGATGATGGACAAAGTTTTTTCTAACCTTCTGCTTAATGCCATCCGTTATACGCCGGAAGAAAAAGGGAATCATATCAGAGTTTTGCTGAAACCGGGAACAGATACCGGGACGGTATATTGTCAGATTGAAAATACCGGGGTGTTTATTCCGGAAGAAGCGTTAGTCCATTTGTTTGAAGCATTTTATCGTGTGGAACAGTCCCGTAACAGCCAGACCGGTGGAAGCGGATTGGGTCTTTATATTGTAAAAATGATCTTGGACCAGCATGGAGCAAGCTATCGTATGGGTAATACATGTGATGGGGTTCGTTTTTCCTTTTCTCTATAAATTACACACGAATCACATATAAACTCCAATTACATTACAAAATTCAATGGTATGGTATGGACATAATAAAAAATGTAAAGGAGTTGGATGTATAATGAAAAGAAAAATTGCAGCTTTATTAATGGGAACTACCTTATCTGTGGCAGTATGCGGCTACAGTGTGCAGGCAATGACTTACGGATATGATATGGGAGGAAAGGTATTTATCTCCGAAGATTCATCATCTTCTAATCTGACAGAGAAAGAAAAGGAAAAATTATCCGACTGGCATAAGAAAGAAATGCGTAATGAACTTGCTCATCTTGAATGCTACGGTGTTACTTATGATGCAGACAGTGATACACTGTATTATCAGGGGAAAACCGTAAGATGGCTGATTGACCGACAGATTGGGGATACCTATAAGTCAATCCAGATGCCGGAAGGTGAAATTGATGTCTATACGGTAAGGGAAGATGATTACAGATTAACGGGCGTTCGGATTGCTACACAGGAAGAATATGACCAGCGGACAAAGGAGATGGAAGCGTTGGAAGCAGCGGCTGGGAGAGAATCATCTTATGTACAGGAAGCTGTGGACACAGAAACGGGAAGTATTATTCATATGTTTGCTTACGATGAGGACACAGTAACGGAAGCCAATGATGGGTCAGCGACGGAAACAGCAGTAGTGACAGAAGATGTGGTGTCAAATTGTGCGGAACAGAAGGATACAGTTGAAAATGCAGTGGAAACAGCAGAGGGCACCTGTGCAGTCGGAGACGATCATGATTCGGAAATAAAGATTCAGGAATATAAACAGAAGGGCATCGATCAGAATCCTACCACAGGGAGCTGGATGTGGCATGGAAAAGAAGTTCATTTACTAATGGACGAGGATGGAAGTTATTACCAGAATGGAAGCAAGGAAGCAAAAGATAATAAGATATATCTGATAGTGAAACGGGAAGATGATGGCAGGATTAAAACTGTAAAACAGATTACAATGGAAGAAGTTATGGCAGAACGTATAGCGCATTTGAATTAGAAATAAGATATAAACGTTGCGAGGTGAAGCATATTGGGAAAATGTTGATTTTGACATTTGAGGATCATGAAGAGAACATGATTGACAGGATTAGGCTTGCCAATGTATGATGCTTCTAATGCGGTAGATGCCAATGGTGTTCTGATTGAGAACGCACAGGTGGAATTGGAATCCTTTGCATTACTGTTTGAGTTTGATAGTGACCAGAGACACATCCGCCACGTACTTTATAATTGTGCTGCATCCAGACCGGGTATCGAGGGCAAGACCAATGAGGATACCAGAGAGGTGCAGACAGAAACCCTTACCATTGGATAAGTGGAAATGAACCAATGCTCTCCGTATTCTCAAACAGAATAGAAATCTTATCAAGAGGAACACTGGCACCGGCACAAACAATGGAGGGCTTTTTCTTAGGAGAATCAATTTCGGTAAACGAAAAGTTATCAGAAATCTTTTTGCAGTTGCATATCAGTGAAAAATCAGGTCGTGGTGTGCCTAAGATTATTGAAATTTATGGAAAAGAAGCATTTTTTGCAAAATGCAAAAATTGTTGAATTTTGATAGTTTTTGCATTTCAGTGCACAAACTTGATTTTTTCATGAGTTTGTGCTACGCTCTTTTCACAAGGAGGAATGCCAAATGATAGATACTCACGAACTCAAAAAAAGAGCTATGTGAATGCACTACTGGAAGCATACTTCTTCTATGACATCAAGAGATTTGATATTAAAGGAAAGGAATTCTTACGTACTCTTGGGAAGTATTACATCGTTGATATCGGACTTAGAAACTATCTGCTTGGATTCAGAGACCGTGATAGCGGACATGCAATAGAAAATGTTGTTTACTTTGAACTGCTACGCAGAGGCTACGATGTCTCTATCGGCAAAGTGGATAATTCCGAAGTGGATTTTATCGCAACAAAAGTAGATGACAAACTTTATGTTTAGGTCACGGAATCCATGACCAGCGAAGATGTTCGCAAGCGAGAATTAGCGCCACTCCAAAAAATCAGCGATAATTACGAAAAAATAGTTCTATCCTTAAATACCGGAATGGATTCTTCCTATGATGGTATTAAATCCATCAACTTGATTGATTGGCTGATTTCAGAATAAAAAAAGAAATTTTTAAGAAGGGGCTGTAATTATACAGTTAAAGAGATTCATTTCGGCTGAATCATTACATTTACCCCTAACTTTTCTAATGTACGAATATTCCTATTGATTATCTTTTCTGATTGATAATGGAGTAGTAATCCGTTCCAAGGTCATGATAAGGAACTTTCTCTTTTAGTATATGATGGACGAGTTAGATGTTACCTCTGCTGAGAGTAAGGCTACATACGAGGAGATTAAAAAATACGTGCCAGAGTAGTATGAGAACAGCAGATATGAACGGTCACAACAAAGAGCTGAACAAGTAGGACGAAAAATCCTGTTTGTTCAGCTTTTGTGTTTATAAGGGGGCAAAGAAGAAGCAAATTACAATTCTATAGCAAGTGATCTTTTCTAAGTTTCGGAAGGCTTGTTTTTTCCGTCATAGTTATAAGTTGCCGATTTAATTATTCCATAGTATGGCTTAAAAAATATTCGAATATAACTTTGTAGAAATAATCATGATGGGGAGATTATTTGATGAATTATGTGCTAATATTCTGCGATTCTACCGCTGGTCGATTGATTTATGCACGCTCTCATTATAATATGTGTGCAGGAGGTGGATATATGTATCAGATTAGTAATGAAAAATTTGGTTTATTTGTAACCGAATTAAGAAAGGAAAAGAATTTAACTCAAAAGGATTTGGCTGAAAAATTATATGTATCAGATAAAACAGTTAGCAAATGGGAACGTGGTCTTAGTATGCCCAATGTCGTATTACTCATACCAATAGCTGATATATTAGATGTTACCGTTACAGAATTGTTACGTGGAGAAAAAATAGATACACAGAAAAATATTGATACAAAAGAAGTCGAGGAATTGGTAGTAGGCTCTCTCGATATGGCTGTTAGGAATTCTATTCATCAGCATAGAAAAAACTGGATATTAGCATATTTGCTATGCTTTTTAATATCTATTACAGAAATTATTATGTTAGTCGTATCTGGGAATTCAATAGCTGAGATGAAAGATGATATATTGCTGGTTACAGGGTTAATGCTTTTATTTGGTGCATGGTTTTGTTTCTTTGCCAAAGACATATTACCAACATATTATGATGCCAACAAGATAAATTATGTTTCACAAG
>OLRQ01000904.1_pt1 | contig 27306 bp, 27 predicted proteins | sample 1671971 | NCBI WGS metagenome assembly OLRQ01 (sample SAMEA3136631, study PRJEB25190) | human gut metagenome | biome: human gut; feature: human-associated habitat; material: faeces | place: Austria | collected 2013
TCAAATCCTGCGCCGCAATAGACAAAGAATAAGAAAAATCCCTCTGAAATCGTTGATTTCAGAGGGATTTTGGTCCGAGTGAGGTGACTTGAACACCCAACCTCGACATCCCAAATGTCGCGCCCTACCAGTTGAGCTACACCCGGATATTCATTTTTCTGCCATGATACCACGGCGAGGGGTAAAAATAAAGTTTTTTCTGTCTGTGGTCATTTATGTGGTCAAAGCCGCTTTTGTGCCGTTTTCGGCAACCGGAGAAAATCTTGCTATCGCCCGTGTTGCAAGGCTTTGCGGCGTTTCGCCTTGCCCTGTCCCGGATACCGTCACGGCACACCCAAAGCAGGCGCGCTACCAACTGCGCTACACCCGGATGTTCAGTGGGAATTATTATACCGCATGTTGAGATTGCACGCAAGTATTTATTGAAAGTTTTTAATAAGCTGTTAACAGTCGAATTTTGCGGAATGTCGTCGAAATTTTTCCGTCCTTATAATTAAGGCGGCAAACGGCCGAGCCGCAACACGAAAATACATGACTATTTCCAAACATGTATCGGCCAACGGAAAACATTTTTATAAGGAAGGAGCACTATTATTATGCTTAGTGGTATTGCAGATTTCGTAGCATGGATACTCAACAAAACCGGGGACGCTCCCGAGATGGAGTGGTTTGACAAAATCGGTGATATTCTCCATAAGAACGGTCTTTAATTATAATTTTATGGAGTTAAACAAATGTACTATATTTTTGATATGATATACAAGATCGCTGATGCTGCCGGCGCAAGCACAACCGGCAAGGAGGTTCTCGCAGCAATCAGAGACTTCTTCCCGATGCCTTACTAATAAGCCTATAACTAATTAAAGCGCTCTGCTGTTCACGTCGGACAAGCAGAGCGCTTTTCTCAGCCCTTCACAGAGTTTGTGATTTTGCAAGCTGCTTATTCTTATATTCGGCTTTGCCGGTCACGTCGCTGATGATCTCAAGCTCCGGCGGAGCGCTGCGCTCCGGCTTTTCGGAATAACAAAACAGCACTGCGCGCTCGGCCGAGAACGGGTAAACGTCGATCTCAAACCGGCAGCTGTCATACACAAAGCGGTACTTCACCTTGCTCACGCTGCTGAGCGTTGGGTCAGCCTCAAGCATATAGCGGCCGTATTCCTTTTCGGTGATCGGCCTTTCGGTGTCCCACTTCGTGCCGTCGGGGCGAAAATGCTTCTCGGTGTAGAAATACAGCTCCTCTTCGCCGTTTTTCTGCCGCCGGACGCGGCGTTCGATGGCCGGGTTCGTCATTGCGAGGTATGTCTGCACCATGTCGATGCCGACGGCGCGGTAGCGCGACTTCAGCAGTTCGATATCCGGCATGGCAATGAGGTACTTGCGCTTTTTGACCATCGGCTCGGGTTCGCCGATGACGCGATAGATCTCGCGTATCGCACGGTTGATCTTATCCTCGAAATTGACCGAATTATCAATAATGCGCAGGTTCTGATACGCGCTCCAGGCATTCAGCGTTCGATCGTCGATCTCGCGCGCGTACTCTATCGACTCGCTGCGCGCGGTGTTGCCGAGATTATACGCAAACTCTGCGCCCTTGGCACAGGTGACGAGATACAGCACCGCGTCGTAGCCTGCGAGCACCTCGGCCTCGGTCTTGCCGCCAACGCGATAAAGCGTTTCGGCAAACTCCTCGTCGGTGATGTATGCCTTGTCGTCCAAAAGCGCGCGGTCGTAAACGATGAGCACCTTTTCCTCCGGCACGACTTCTGCCGCTTGGAGGGCAAGCTTTTCCTTGTGGATCTGGTCGGCAATGACAAAGTCCTGAAACTTCAGCATCGACATACAAACACCGAATGGGTTTATTCCGAAGCCCGATATAAGCTCGGTCGCCGTTTCGGGAATGGTTATAACGCGCCAGCCGTCATCCTGCTTGAATTCCTTGAGGATGCGGCTTATAAGCGTCGTCTTGCCCGAGGCGGGGCCTCCGGTGAGCACGACGCGGTAGATCTTTTTACCCATTTTCATTGTCAAATCTCCTCAAGGAAGTCGGAAAATCCGGCAACCGTTTTGAAGTATTTATCGCAATTTGAGCGCATGAAGCTCTCGATCTCCGGGATGTCATTCGACCAGCCGGCGGCCGCAAAATCCACGCCGCAGCTTTTGGCCATATCGTAGCCGGGCTTGAGGTCATCGAGCATCAAAAGCTCCGAGCGTGAAAAGCCGAAGCGCTTCATTATCTGCTCAAGCGGATAGGGGCTGGGCTTACGCTCGCTCGCCGGACTTTCCCAGCCGAACACCAGGTCAGGCTCGGGAAGGCCGTTTTCGCGGTAATCGCGCAGAATGTTCTGAGTGTAGGAATGCGATACGACGCACAGCACGCCACCCTGCTCCTTATGCCGCCAAAGCAGCTCGCGCATGCCGTCGTAGGCCTGCGGAACGTGGTGCTGGACATAGTCGTTCCAATATATCTGCTCGCGCTCGGTCTCGGCGCGGCTCATGCCGATGATATCGCAGAAAAACGCGACCACGCCGGGGTCAAAGTTGTATTTTATATACTCCTCAAGTGTGTAATGCACCTCGGGATGATAGACACCTGTGTACTCGACAAAGCAGGGGTAGTGGACCGTGGCGGTGCTGTTGACAACGGTGTCGTCATGATCGACCACCAGACAGGGATATCTCATGTTTTCCTCCGAAATTCGTTTTCGGCTATATTATACCGTGGTTTTTCTATTCACGCAATACGCCCCTGCGCCGATGTGGCGCAGGGGCGATTTTTGTTTTGAGCTTATTTCTTTGCCGTCTGCGCGTTCTTTACGCGGTATCTTTCAAACAGATAGCCGATGAACATTACGACCGCGAAGAAGATCAGGAAGCCGACGCACTGCTTCCAGCCGTAGCCCGTCCAGATCGCGTAGCAGAAGAACAGGCAGCAGGCAACGCCCAGAATGGGCAGAACGAAGCGCTTGACGGGGCCAAGCTCCTTTGCCTTGACCATGAGTCCGATCATCATGGGGATATACATCAGATACAGACAGATGATGCCGATCTCGTCCGGCTCCCAGGCAAACCACTCGCTTGAGTGCACCGCGCCGAACAGGCCGGGACCGCCCATCCACATCATGACCGTCCAGGCATACCAGAAGCCTGCGAGCATCATTCCGACGATGGAGGACTTGATGGCGAAGTTATTCTGATCGTCGATGTGGCCGAAGAAGCTCGGCTGCGGACCCATGCCGCGCGCGGAAACTGAGTACATGCTGCGGCAGGAGGCCATAATGAGGCCGTTCATCGTGCCGAGGCAGGAGATGGTGATGAACACATACACGATCGTGCCGATGACGTTGCCGAACAGCTTCGAGAACGCAAGGCGCGGCAGGCTCTCGCCGAACGGCCAGGTGGAAATGATGGTGTTTACGTCGCCCACGATGCTCATCGCCCAGATATACAGAGCGTAGAGAACGATCGTCACCAGCGCACCGATGACCAGTGCGCGAGGCAGGTTCTTCTTTGAGTCTTTAAGCTCGGCGTTGATGCTCGTTGCGAGTATCCATCCCTCGTAGGCGAAGGCAAATCCGACGATCGCCTTGAAAAATCCCGTGCCGTCAACGGCGACATAGTCGGCGGAATTTACATAGTCGAGCACCTCGAGCGTCGTGCCGTTGACAAGTCCGGCGATGGTTCCGGCAACACCCATGAGGATGAGCGGAATGAGCTTGATGACCGTCATTCCGACCTGGAGCTTGCCGGCGATCTTCGGGCTGAGCGCGTTGATGCCGTAGCCGATCATCAAAAATCCCGCGCCGACGCCGATGGCAACGGCGTTTACCTGGCCGTTTGCAAAGTCGATCGACGATATGCCGAACAGCTGCAAGAACATCATTGCCGAGAAAAACGCCAGCATCGACGCAAGCGCCGGAGTGTAGATCGTTGTCATGAACCAACCTACATAGTAAGCGTACTTGGAGCCGAGCGCAAGCTCGGCGTAGTCAACGACGCCGTTGACTTTCTCATACTTGCTGCCGAGCGTTGCAAAAACCAGCGAGCAGATGATGCATATCAAGCCAACTATGCCGACGACCGCAATACCCTGCAAAAGGTTGCCGCCGGTGAGAGACAGGACCTTGCCGCCTTTGATAAAGACACCGGAACCGATAACGATTCCGATGACCATGGAAATCGCGGTAGGCAGTCCGTACCTTTTTTCCATTTTGTTTTCCATTACTTTCTCTCCATTAATTCTTTCTCTTGCTTTTTTAATTTAAAGCAGTATATAAATAATACGCCGTTTTAGTAAATTTGTCAATATAATCATGAACAAAGTGTAAATATCTTTCATCCTTAACGGTTTACTTGCACGCAAACGTACAAGCCGGGCTCGAAAACAGCCTATGGGTAGAGGGAGCTGAGGCATCAGCATAGAATAAATTGCCGAAAGGAATGATCAATTTGAAAATATATCTCTCACCCTCGGATCAGCTGAGCAATCCTTATGCTTACGGCGGCACGAACGAGGCTCTTCAGTGCCGGAAGATCGCCGCTGCGTGCAAGACGGCGCTCGAGCGAAACGGCTTTGCGGTAAAAACCAGCTTCGCCGACGGCTCGAACGCCATGTACGAGCGCGTGCGCGAGTCCAACGCCTGGGGCGCGGACGTTCACGTCTGCATCCACACAAACGCCGGCGGCGGCCGCGGCTGCGTCGTGTTCGTCGCGTCAAAAAGCCCCGAGCGCATGAAATACGCGCAGCCGGTTTTTGACGAGATCGACGCGATCACGCCCTATCGCTCGGTCTACGGCATACGCGAGAAGCAGTTTTACGAGATCCGCAACACGACCGGCACCTGCATCTACTGCGAGTGCGAGTTCCACGACTCGCCCGACACCGCGCGCTGGATAGTCGAGCACACGGACGATATCGGCGAGGCGATATGCCGCGGCATATGCCGTGCCGCCGGGCGAAATTATATTGAGAAAGGAAGCGAAAACGACATGACAAGATGGGAAAGACTTGAGGATATACCGGCCGGCTACCGCGAGATGGCGCAGCGCTTTGTTGACGCCGGCGCCCTGCACGGCAAGGATGGCGGCAAGCTTGATATAACGGAAGATATGCTCCGCACGATGGAGATCATGCGCCGCTATTTTGAAAGGGAGGCGTAGGAAAATGGACACACCGGATAAAGCCGCCGAGATTAAGGCCGCGGCGGCAGCGCTTATCGCCTTCGGAACTGCGCTGTTCGGCTGGGTCGGCTGGATGGTGGTGCTGTGGCTTATCGCGATGGCGCTGGACTATCTTACCGGCACGTTCGCGGCACTGTATAACAAAACCTGGAGCAGCGCGGCCGCACGGCGCGGCCTGTGGCACAAGCTGGGCAGCATCTTCGGCGTGCTGGTTGCCGCAATGTGCGATCTTGTGCTCAGGCTCGTGGGCGATAACTTCGGCTTTGAGCTGCCGATGATCGGCCAAAGCTGCCTGATAACGCCCATAGTCGCGGCGTGGTATTTCTTCACGGAGCTTGGCAGCATCGTGGAAAACGCCGCCGCAATGGGTGCTCCCGTCCCGGATCTCCTCAAAAAGCTCATCGCGCGCGGAAAAAAGACCATTGACGATAAAACCGGCGACGGCGATAATGAGGAATAAAACCAAAACAGCAGGTGCGGACTTTTCTGCACCTGCTGTTTGCACATGGGAGATATTATGGATATTTACGGTTACGCGCGCGTATCGAGCACCGACCAGAACGAGGAGCGGCAGCTGCTCGCGCTTCGCGCAAGAAACGTCCCGGAGCGGAACATTTTCGTTGACAAGCAGTCGGGCAAGGACTTCCTTCGTCCGCAGTACAAACAGCTCGCGCGCCGCCTGCGCGAGGGCGATCTGCTGTATGTGCTCAGCATCGACCGCCTCGGCCGAAACTATGAGGAGATCCAGCAGCAGTGGCGTTATCTCACGAAGGAGATAGGCATTGACATCGTCGTTATCGACATGCCGCTTCTGGACACGCGGCAGGGCAAGGACCTCATGGGCACGTTCATCGCCGACCTCGTGCTGCAAATTCTGTCCTTCGTCGCGCAGTCCGAGCGCGAGAGCATCAAAAAGCGGCAGGCCGAGGGCATAGCGGCGGCAATGGAGCGCGGCGTGCGCTTCGGAAGGCCCGAAAAGCCGCTGCCGGATGATTTCTCAAAGCTTGTTTACAGATGGGAGATCGGCGCGCTGCCCTTTGGCGAGCTTATCCGGCGCTGCGGAATGAGCGAGGCCACCTTCTATCGCCGCCTGCGCTCAGAACGCGGCAGAAGTGAATAAAAAAAGCATGGAGTTTCGTAACTTCAACCGGATGCATAACTACGCCAATCGTATCCGCAGCTGCGTCAATATGCTCTAAAAAACGGTACGGAATTATCCGTACCGTTTTTTGTGCTTATAACTTTTGTTCTTCTTTAATAAACATCATGAAAAAGCTTATTGCCAGCAGAGCGCAGGAAAACCAGATCGCGCGGACGGCAAAAACGTTTGTCAGCAGCGCGCCAAGCCCGGCGCCGAGCGCGAACAGGCCGATCACGCCGAAATACGTCAGCGCCTTGTGCAGGATCGCGATATCGCGCGTGTGGAAATATGCGCAAAGCGCCTCGGTGCCGCTGCGCATGTTGCCGATGCACATGGTGCTCGCGTAGGCGTGGCCGCGAACCTTTCGGAAGGTCTGCACCTGCATGGCGCACACGAAGGAAACGACGGCGTTGGCGAAAGTATTAATCGTCTGCGGCAGAAAGCCGACGGCGAAAAGCAGGACTATCTCGGACAGAATTATGAGCTGCCGCCAGTGTACACGCTCCATGTATTTATAATGCCGGTGGACGCACTCGGCAACGAAAATACCGAGCATAAAGGCCAGCACCGGAACAAGATATCGAGTGCAGTGCGACCACTCTCCGTCGAAGAGATATGCGCTCAGCAGGACGATGTTGCCCGTCTGCGCGTTTGCGAAAACCTTACCGCGGCAAAGGTAGGTGTAAGAATCCTGCAAACCGCCGGACAAGATTATAAACACGGCCGTGAGCATGGATTCGGACATCTGGCCGCGTATGCGCTTGGCGTACATGAAGCAAATTCCCCCTCGCCCGAAAAAACAGCCTCGATTATACGCTCTGCCTTTCCCTTTGTCAACTTTTTAGTAGCGATTTTTTAGAGGCGCATTGGTGACTGCGTCAATGCTCCTCCAAAGAGCTGTCGTAGAGGGTTTTGGAGGACAGGCCGGTTTCGGCGGAGGCCTTTTTGCAGGCGGCCTTGCGCGACAGGCCTTCGGAGCGATAGTGCTCGACGAGGGTGAGCGCGTCGGCGAGCGTAAACTCCGGCTCGGAATCCGGCGCGCCGTCGATGACCAGCACGAACTCGCCCTTGGGCGGCGTTGCGGAAAAATACTCGACCGCCTCGCCGAGCGTCGTGCGTATCGTCTGCTCATGGAGCTTTGTCAGCTCGCGGCACAGCGCAATGCGGCGATCCGCGCCGAAGGTGGCTTTCATGTCCTCGAGCGTGCGCATGAGCTTGTGCGGCGCTTCGTAAAAGATCATGGTGCGCTTCTCGCCGCGAAGGCTTTCAAGGTGCTCGCGGCGGCTTTTATTTGCGGTGGACAGGAAACCCTCGAAGCAGAACCTGCCCGACGGCAGCGCCGACAGTGCAACGGCCGATACCAGGGCGGCCGGGCCGGGCACGACAAGCACCTCGACCCCGCTCTCGGCGCACATGCGCACCAGCTCCTCGCCGGGGTCGGATATGGCCGGCATGCCGGCGTCGGTCACGAGCGCGCAGTTTTCTCCGGCGATGATGCGCTCGAGGATCTTCGCGCCGGACGCATATTTATTGTGCTCGAAATAGCTCACGAGCGGCTTGCGTATGTCGAAGTGGTTGAGCAGCTTCATCGTAACGCGCGTGTCCTCAGCGGCGATGAAGTCTGCGTCGCGCAGCGCCTGTTCGCCGCGCGGCGAAAGGTCGCCGAGGTTGCCGATCGGCGTTCCGACCAAGAATAATTTACCGCTCATGTCAGTCCTCCCTGTGATAGATGCGTTTTATCTCGGCGCTCTCGCGCCCGTCGTCGCCGCAGATATGCAGCGGCGGCATTATTTTAAGTCCCGAGCCTGCGCCGCGCCGCGCCTCGATGAGCACGAGCGACGGCTCCTTGCCGGGTCTGTGCGCGACCGTGCGCAGCCGCTTTGCCTCAAAGCCCGAGTCGCGCAGCAGGCATATCACGTCTGCAAGTCGCTCGGCGCGATGCACAAGGCAGAATGCGCCGCCCGTTCGGCACAGGAACGCGGCCGCGCGGCAGACATCCTCCAATGTACACAGCACCTCGCCGCGTGCCGCGGCCTTATCCGCGTTCGGGCTGAGCTTGCCGCTTCCGGCGGCAAAGTACGGTGGGTTCGACACTACGAGGTCAAACTGCCCGGTCTTGAACTCATCCCGGCAGCGGCGGATATCGCCGACGACGATATCGCAGCGCCTATCCAGTGCGTTTGCGGCAATGTTCTCACGCGCAACGCGCGCAGCCTCGGAGTTCAGCTCAAGCCCCGTCATATGCAGTGCCGTGCTCCTTGTCAGAAGCAGCAGCGGCAGTATGCCCGAGCCGCAGCCGAGGTCGATGCCCCTGCGCCGTGCGCCTATATTCACAAAATCGGCCAGCAGCACGGAGTCCGTGCCCAGCCGGAAATGCTCCGACTGCTCAAACTGCGGCCCGTCTTTCCACAATTCCATTTTTTCAGAGGCGCTTTTTTAGAGGCGAATTAGCGCCGCTCCTATACATTTATATTAGTGCCCGGTTCGGAACATTGGAGGAAACCGTAACGTTTCGCCATACATTAGTGCATTGCTGAGTTTTGCGGCGCACCCCATTGGCTCACCTGTCAAGGGGAGCAGGCAGCTTTGCTGCCGAGGGGTTGAATTTAAATCCGTGCCGTAGGCACACCATACCTATTCACTATTACCTATTACCTCTTCACTGCGGCCACAGCCGCTCGTCGGGAACGGGCTTTTTTAGTGGCGATTCGCCGCACCTGCTGATACATATATCTCTGGCTGCCCGGTTCGGAACGCCGGTGGAAACCGTAACGTTTCGCCATACATTAGATTGTGCTATATTAGTGCAAAACTTTGTCTGCACCCAATTGTCTTCCCCTCAAGCTACGCAGGGGAAGGCATTTTAGTAGCGCCTTTACGCTGATGCCAATACGTTTGTTGCGTCAGCCCGATCGGTGAGTGCTGACAAAACCATTTGCTGCACTTGCGTTACGCGAAACGTGATGGTTTCTGCCAATGCCCCGAACCGGGCACCGGCAATCACCGTATCCGTAGCAGCGTCAATTCGCCACTGAAATATTGTAGCAAAACTTAAGGTTCGCGTCAATGCGCTTGACTATGCATGCCTGTATGGGTTAAAATCATAGCAAGCCAGAAAATGAAAAATAAACGGAGGTTGAAACCATGAAAAAATGGCTGTTCATAGCACCCATCGCGGCAGCAGCGGCGGCAGGCGCAGCGCTTGTGCTCAAGGGCAAGTCCGGCGCGGAGAAGAAGCCGGCAGCGGCAAAGCCCGCGGCGAAAGCCGCTCCTAAGTCCGGCGGCAAAAACAATGCGGAGTTTTCCTTCAAGAACCCCAAAGCCGGAGTTTACAGCTTCGCAAGCGGCTATAAGGACGCAAAGGAGATCACCGTCACGGTCACATACGATGCCGATAAGCACGCGTTCGGCGTCGTGTCCGAGGGCTACATCACCGACTCGGGCGACTCGCACGTTGCGATCATAAATGCCGACGACTTCTCCATCCAGATCGAATACGCGCCGTACTATCACGGAGAGGACTTCGCGGCGCTCGAGAGATCCGTTGCCGAAAACTACAAGAACTTCGGCAAGGTCAGCTTCAAAAACGCCGAAGGCATCTGCTTCACAAACGGCGGCAGCTACTGCATGGCGTTCCCGGCCGCTGACTCGACGTCCGACTATGTACTGACAACGGTCGTGCTCATGGGCGACGATAACGAGGATGAGCGCGTAAAGCTCCGCTCAAATCCCGAAATGCTCGCAATCATGGACACCCTTCTCATCGAATAATTTTTTGGTGGCGCATTGACGCACCTGCGGATACATTTATTGCGGTAGCCCGGTGTCGAAGTTACCGACGAAACCGGGAAACTGTCGCGTAACATTAGTGCGGAGCTGCGTTTTGCGCCGCACTACCGGGTTGCGAGGCATCCACGGTTTCCTCCGCACCATCCGGTCGTGCTGACGCAAGAACCGTATCGGTATCAGACCAAATATGCCTCTAAAAAGCAAAAACTCCGTTCGGATGAACGGAGTTTTTTGAATGTTTAAGTAATTTCTTACTTGATCTCGACTGCTGCGCCGACTGCCTCGAGCTGAGCCTTGAGAGCCTCTGCGTCTTCCTTGGAAATGCCTTCCTTGACAGCAACGGGAACCTTCTCGACCATTGCCTTTGCCTCTGCCAGGCCAAGACCGGTGATGCCGCGGATCTCCTTGATGACCTTGATCTTCTCTGCGCCGAAGCTGGTCATAACAACGTCGAACTCGGTCTTCTCTGCGACAGCCTCTGCTGCGCCGCCTGCTGCGGGAGCTGCTGCTGCTACTGCGGAAACGCCGAAGGTCTCGCAGATCTCATCAACGAGCTCCTTGAGCTCGAGAACGGAAAGAGCCTTGATCTCGTCGATCATGGCGGTGATTTTTTCGCTTGCCATTATAATTTCCTCCAAATTTTAATGTTTGATGCAGCCGATTATTCTGCTGCTTCTGCCGGAGCGGCTGCGCCGCCCTTCTGCTCGACGACTTCGCTCAGAGCAACTGCAAGGCCGCCCATGATCGCATTCAGGGAGCCTGCCAGCTTCGAGTACAGGTCGTTCTTGCTGGTGAGCGTGGACAGCTCTGCTATCTCCTGCTCGTTGAGGATCTTGCCCTCCATGAAAGCTGCTTTGATATTGAACTTATCGCCGAGCTTCTTGGAGTAATCGCTGATGATACGGAACGGAGCGATGGGGTCCTCGGTGCTGGTTGCCATGGATGTGCTGCCGTTGAGGACGGGATCAAGTTCGTTCATTCCGACCTTGTCGATAGCGATCCTGGTAAGGGTGTTCTTGACGACGGTGTAGTCAACGCCCTCCTTGCGCATCTCGGTACGCAGAGCCGTATCTTCGGCCACGGTGATACCCTGGTAGTCAACCAGAATACCTGCGCTTGCTGCGTTGATGCGCTCGACGAGTGCTTCTACTATCGCCTGCTTCTCGCTGAGAACTTTTGCGTTAGGCATGTGTGTTTTTCACCTCCACACTGATGTTCACGCTCATAAAGAAAACCTCCGTGTACAAAGACACGAAGGTTGTAAGCAATCAAAAATATGATGCCATCCTCGGCAGGATTTACACCATAAGTCACCTGCTGTCTTTGGAGCGCTTAAATAGAATATCAAAAAATCCTCGCCATGTCAAGAGTTTTTTAGAGGCGATTTGGCACCCCTACGGATACATTTATTGCGGTAGCCCGGTTCGGGACATTGGTGGAAACCGTAACGTTTCGCGTAACGCAAGTGCGGTGCAAAACGCAGCAACGCACTACTGGGTTGCGTAGCAGTTGCGGTTAATTCCAACGTTTCGAACCGGGCTACCAGAGATATGCGTATTGGTAGGTGCGCAAAATCGCCTCTAAAAAACTTTACGGGGATTTTACAAAGAGCGGATTATTGATTTGATAAACGGGGGCTAAAATGGTGATTGTAAAATGAATTGTAAAATGTAAGAGAGGGTAATTTATGGACATATTTGACGCGCTGGAGATGATAGGCGGGCTGTGCCTGTTTCTGTTCGGCATGAACATAATGGGTCAGGCACTCGAGCGCCGCGCGGGCAGCCGCCTGCGCACGACGCTTGGCAAGATGACCGGCAAGACAATGACGGGCTTTTTGACCGGACTTGTCGTCACGGCTGTTATACAAAGCTCATCGGCCACGACCGTTATGGTCGTCGGCTTTGTAAACTCGGGACTTATGACCCTCAAGCAGGCGATCGGCGTTATCATGGGCGCAAACATCGGCACGACCGTGACCGCGTGGCTGCTGAGCCTCGGCGGCATAAGCGGCGACGCTGTGTGGGTTCAGCTTCTCAAGCCCACGTCGTTCACACCGGTGCTCGCGCTTATCGGTATAATAATGTATATGTTCAGCAAGGACAGCCGCAAAAACGACACCGGAATGATCCTGCTTGGCTTTGCGACGCTCATGTTCGGCATGGACACCATGTCCGGCGCGGTCTCCGGACTGCGCGAGGTGCCTGCGTTCAGGCAGCTGTTCGTCGCATTCACAAATCCGCTGCTGGGCGTTCTCGCCGGCGCGGCCCTGACTGCGATCATCCAGTCAAGCTCGGCATCAGTCGGCATTCTTCAGGCTCTGGCGCTGTCCGGACAGGTGAGCTACGCCGCGGCCATACCCATCATCATGGGCCAGAACATCGGCACCTGCGTCACTGCGCTGATCTCCTCCGTCGGCACGAGCCGCAACGCAAAGCGCGCGGCTATCGTCCACCTGTCGTTCAACGTCATCGGCACGGTGGTGTGGCTCGCGGTGTTCTGCATTGTCCGCGCCGTTGCAGCTCCGGCAATACTCGGCGAGAGCGCAACGATGTACGGCATTGCGATCGCGCACACGGCGTTCAACGTTGCCTGCACTGCACTGCTGCTGCCGGCGTCCGGGCTGCTTGAAAAGCTCGCGATCCGCCTCGTTCCCGACGGCAAGAAAAAGGATGCCGAGGTCACGCTCGACGAGCGCCTTCTCGCGACTCCGCCGCTCGCGCTCGAGCAGTGCAGCGTTGTCGCCGAGGATATGGCATACTATGCATCCGGCGCGCTGAAAAAGGCCATCGACTGCGTCATGGAGTTTGACCCCAAGGCCGCGCAGGAGGTGCGCGAGAGCGAGGACAAAACCGACAAGTACGAGGATATGCTCGGAACTTATCTGCTCAAGCTCGGCGCGGAGCCGCTCAGCGACGCCGCCAGCGAGGAGGTCACTGAGCTTTTGAAGCTCATCGGCGATTTTGAGCGCATCGGCGACCACGCGGTGAACATCATTGAGTCCGCCGAGGAGATGCACGACAAGCAGCTTGAATTTTCACGCAGCGCGAAGTATGAGCTGTCGGTCATGTCGGCTGCCGTCGGCGAGGTCATGGATCTTGCGGTCAAGGCATTTGCCGAAAACGACGCACAGGCGGCTTCCTGCGTCGAGCCGCTCGAGCAGGTCGTGGACGATCTGAAGGATGAGCTGCGCACGCGGCATATCCTGCGCATGAAAAAGGGTGAGTGCAGCATTGAGGCCGGCTTTGTGTGGTCAGACCTCCTGACGAACCTCGAGCGCGCATCCGACCACTGCTCCAACGTCGCTCTGTGTGTGCTCGACCTGAAAAAGCACACGCTCAGCGCCCACGAGACCCAGCACGAGCGCAAGGACGTTCCCGAATTTGCCGAGCACTACCGCCGTTACTCCGAAAAATACGCCCTGCCTCTTTAGAGGCGAATTACCGCACCTACGAATACGGTCATCTCTGGTGACCCGACCGGAAACAACGAAATAAACCATAGCGTTTCGCGTAACATGAATGCAACAAAGGATTTTGCATCCCGGTATTGAAGGTGCGAGGAAACCGTATTTGCCTCGCGTAACGCAACTGCGGTACTGAATTTAGAAGTGCACTATCGCAGCTCGGCAGTTTCACGGTTTTGCCTGCCCCCTCCGGTCGTGCTGACGCAAGAACCGTATAGGTACGGACCAAATGCGTAACTAAATCCGTGCGCTTGCGCACACAATTACTCTCTGCTCTCAGCTAACAGCTGCGAAGCAGCATGGTTTCCTCCGCATCCTCGAACCGGGCAACCGCAAAACGTAGCTTGGACTATCGGGTTGCGTAGCAACTATTGTTTGTTCCGCTGTCTCCTGTCGGGCTGCCAGAGATCACCGTATCCGCAGCAGCCTCAATGCGCCACTAAAAAGAAAAAATCCGGTACGGAAAATTCCGTACCGGATTTGTTATGCTTTGTTATTTTTCGTGGTCTGGAGACTATATCTTCATGCAGACGTCCCATGCGCGCCAGATAGCGGTACGCAGGTTGCCGATGGTGACACAGTCGCCGACGCGGTGGATGTTCTTGCCCTTGCCGCCGACAGGTGCGGGAACGAAGCCGATGCCGTTTACGATGTTGTCGTACTCGACCTCAAATACGTTTTTGCCGTCCTTGGAAGCGATAACGACGGTCTTGTCCTTGATCTCGCGGATAGTATGCTCAAGGTAAGTGGGAACCTTGTGATACTCGAGAACATCACGCAGGAAGGAAGCGTTGGACAGGCAGACGTTCTGTGCAGGAACGAGGTCCTTTGCGTACTCGACGATGATCGGGTGCTTGCCCTGGAGAACCATCTCGTATGCAGCTTCGCAAGCGGACTGGCCGCCGCCGAAGAAGACCACTTTGTCGCCTACGGGGTACTTCTCACGCAGGAGCTGAGTGAAGGTGAGGCACTTCTCGAAGCCGGGGATCAGCATCTTTCTGGGAACTGCGCCGGTTGCAACGATGATCTCGTCATAGCCGCGGAGGATGCCCAGATCGTTGATCTCGGTGTTGAAGCGAATGTCGAGGCCGGCCTTCTTAACTTCGTTCTCATACCAGGTGATGAGAGCCTTGTCGTTCTCTTTGAAGCTCATTGCGGAAGCAGTGAGGAACAGGCCGCCGATACGGTCGGTCTTTTCAAAGATAACGGGCTTGTGGCCGCGCTGGGTAAGAACCAGAGCTGCCTCTACGCCGCCGATACCTGCGCCGACGATAGCAACCTTCTTGGGGTTCTTGGTCGGAACGATCTTGTAGCGGTTGTGCTGCATGGTGGACGGAGTAAGTGCGCAGCGGCCGAGGTGCAGGGAGTCCTCAAGGCCCTGGATGTTTGCGGTGCCCTTGTACTTAGCAAAGTTGAAGCAGCCGTTGTGGCAGCGGATGCAGGGCTTGATCTCGTCCTCGCGGCCTTCCTGGATCTTGATGATCCAATCGGGATCGACGAGGTTCTGACGTGCGATTGCGACAGCGTCCAGACGGCCGGCAGCGATCTCTTCTGCGGCGGTCTCGGGCAGCATACGGCCTGCGCATGCTACGGGCTTGTCGGTGAACTTCTTTATGTGCTCAACGTCTGCGAGGTTGCAGTTGTCGGGCATGTACTGAGGCGGATGTGCCCAGTACCAAGCGTCGTAAGTACCGTTATCGCAGTTGAAGAAGTCGTAGCCTGCGTCGCCGAGGTACTTGATAGCCTTCTCGGATTCGGGCATGTCACGGCCCCACTCTACGAACTCTTCGCCGGGAACAGCGCCCTTACCCCAGGTCTTGGTGTAGGACTTGACGGAGTAACGCAGGGATACGGGGAAGTCTTCGCCGGCGTATCTCTTGATGCACTGAACGATCTCAACGGGGAAGCGGAAACGGTTCTCGAAGGAGCCGCCGTACTCGTCTTCACGCCAGTTCCAGTTCTCCATAGTGAACTGGTCAAGCAGGTAACCTTCGTGGACAGCGTGGATCTCGACACCGTCAACGCCTGCGTCGCGCAGCATCTTTGCGGTCTTGCCGAATGCCTCGACCATCTCGTGGATTTCCTTAACGGTCATGGGACGGGAGAGCATATCCTCCTGCCAACGGTTAGGAGTTGCAGATGCGGAAGCGCAGCTGTAGCTAACGTCAACGATAGGGGAAGCGATCTTGTTGAGGATGGGATTCTTGTTCAGGACGACCATCCAGGGGGTAACTGCCATGGAGCGGCCGAAGCCTGCTGCCAGCTGGATGAACAGCTTTGCGCCGGTCTTGTGGTACTCTACCATGTACTCTTTGAGCTGCTTGAACATTCTCTTGTTCTGATACAGCCAACGGCGGCCCATGGTATCACGGACACACTGCATGCCGGGGAGAACAAGGCCAACGCCCTTCTGAGCTCTCTGGAGCAGGAAATAAGCTGCCTCTTTGTCGAAATGGCAGGGCTCAAGCCAGCCAAACAGAGAGGTACCGCCCATGGAGCACTGGACAATGCGGTTCTTTATTTCGACATTGCCAATCTTGAACGGAGTGAATAGTGGTGCGTACTTTTCGTTCATCATATGGTTCTTCCTTCCTTTAAATATGATTGACTAATTTATCACGGTAGACACCGTCGGTAAAACCGCGGTGTCGAACGTTTACAAAACAGTGTCACGCCATAGGTTGACGTGCGCCCACACAATAGTGGAATAAGTATAACACTTTTTTTCACAAATTGCAACCACAATATATCCCTATTTAAACATGTTTTTTGTGCTTTATGTTGAACAAACGCGCCTCTGTTTGGCGATCAATTCGTTATTACACACATTTAATTGTGTCTCATAAATGAAAACAGGGCATGTTAACCATGCCCTGTTTTTGGCTTTTCCGTCTATTTATCCTTCTGTTCTGTAAAAATTCTGGCCGATTATGAGGCCGGTTTTTGCGTCTATTATGTATCGATAGTCGGTGACCGAGCCGGTGAATTGGACCTTGTAGCACACGGTGTCGCCGATCTTGATCATCTCGGCGGAAAGGTTGTTTGCCTTTTCCTGCGTGATGCCGGCGTCGGCAAGGGCCGTTTCGCGCGCGGCGGCATAGCCGACATAGTCCGAGTCGCTTATAATGCAGCTGCGCAGCGGAGATATCATGACGATGCAAAGCAGCAGCATGACTATCATCTGCGGTGCGCCGCGCCTGAGTCTGCCGCGTCGGTTTGCGCTGCGTGAGCGCCGCCGGGCCGCACGCTGCCTGTCTCTTTCCGACAGATGGGCGCCGCTGCCGCGCTTTTTATTCGCTTGCTTTTTGAGGTGTTTTCCGCCCGAAGCCAAGCAGCACTCCTCCTTTGCCGGTAAAGCTGTACAATCTTAACTATTATATATAGCAAAGCGGCTGTTTGTCAACAAAACATCGTCGTATTCGGCGGAGATTATCGCACTTTCGGCAGTACGCAAAAGCGGCACGCCACAGGGCGTGCCAATTCTGTTTATTTCAGGCTTTCCAGCAGGGCGCGGCAGCCGTCGGACACATCGCGCCAGGTTGCTTCAAAGTCACGGGTGTACCACGGATCGGCAACATCGCCCGGGTGGTCGGTGTAGTCCATGAGCAGGTGTATCTTTTCGGCATCGCCGTCGCCGCAGATGCGCCGCATGCCGCGCTCGTTTTCGCTGTCCATGCCAATTATGAGATCATACTCTTCGAAATCCGCTCGCGTAAGCTGCCTTGCCGCGCGGCGCGGACAGGAAATGCCGTGCTCAACGAGCGTCCTGCGCGCAGGCGGATACACATCGTTTCCTATCTCCTCGCGGCTCGTCGCCGCGGACGCTATCTCAAACCGCTTTTCCAGCCCCTCGCGACGCACAATGTCTTTCATGAAATACTCCGCCATCGGACTTCTGCAAATATTTCCATGGCAGACGAATAAGATTTTTGTCATCGCCGTTTTCCTCCTCGAGCTTTACGGATATGAATATACCGGATGCCCGTGTCCTTTGCAATATCGATAAGATCCCGGCAGCGATTTTCAAGTCAATTCATACTCGGCGCTTTTTTCGATCATACAGGCAAATTTTGCACTAATATAGCGCAACATTACAGGGAGCGAAACATCACGGTTTCGTCGGCACCCTCGAACCGGGCTACCAGATATATATATCCCAGGCTGTCTAAAAACTATGCTGCAAAAGAAAGATAATAGAGCAGCAGGGGAGCTCGAGGGGGCAAAGGCCCCACTCGAAATTGGATTAATAGCCATCAAAAACGCCTGATTTATCAGGCTTTTTGACGAGCGTAGCGAGATTTTTCGTGAAAACCTGTTTTCACAAAAAATGTGGCGTTTTTGAAGCGTGCAAAAAAGTCAAAGACTTTTTTGACACGCTGAGAGATATATATATCCGTAGGTGCCCCAATGCGCCTCTAAAAAAACGCGAAACATCACGGTTTCTTCCGCAGTTTCGAACCGGGACACCGCAATAACCGTATCCGTAGCTGCGTCAATTCGCCTCTAAAAAGATGAGGGGCGGGTCTCGCGCAGGCCGAAGGAGAACTCGATAGCGTCGGCAATGCGCTCGCAGGCGCGGCCGTCGCCATAGGGATTGACGGCGTGCGCCATGCGCTGATACATTTCGCCGCCGGTGAGCAGCTCGTCGGCATCGCGGATGATATCGTCGCGGTCAACGCCGGTGAGCTTGACCGTGCCGGCCGCAACGGCCTCGGGGCGCTCGGTCTCGCGGCGCAGAACGAGGACGGGCTTGCCCAGCGAGGGCGCCTCCTCCTGAATGCCGCCGGAGTCGGTCATGACCATGTAGCTTGCGCTCATGAGCCGGTGCATATCCATCGCGTCGAGCGGCTCGATGAGGTGCACGTTTGGCAGATTCGCAAGGTACTCGCTTGCCGCGCCGCGCACGACGGGCGACAAGTGCACAGGATAGACGATCTCAACATCGGGGTGCGTCAGCGCAACGGTGCGCACGGCGGAGAAGATATTCTTCATCGGCTCGCCGTAGTTTTCGCGGCGGTGGCAGGTCATTGCAATGACGCGCTTTGAAAAGTCGATGCTTTTAAGCTCGCTCGAGGCAAAGCCGCCGTCGCCGACTGTATATTTCATTGCGTCGATGACGGTGTTGCCGGTGATAAAGATATCGCCGGTGACGGCCTCGGCGCGCAGATTTTCCGCGTTCTTCGCCGTCGGCGCGAAGTGCAGCGTTGCAAGGCGGCCGACGAGGCAGCGGTTCATCTCCTCGGGAAACGGACTGTAGCGATCGTAGGTGCGCAGGCCGGCCTCGACATGGCCGACTGGTATTTTTGCATAGAACGCGGCGAGCGCGGCGGAAAAGGTCGTGCTCGTGTCGCCGTGTACGAGGACAAGATCGGGGCGAAGCTCCGCAAAGCAGCCCTCAAGCCCCTTGAGCGCCTTGACGGTGACGTCGGTAAGCGTCTGGTTTTTTCCCATGATGTTGAGGTCCGCGTCGGCTTTCAGGCCGAAGCAGTGCATCACGGAATCAAGCATCTCGCGGTGCTGCGCGGTGACGCAGATAAGGCTTTCGATGCTATCGCGGCGCTGAAGCTCAAGCGCGAGCGGCGCCATTTTTATCGCTTCCGGGCGCGTGCCGAAAACGGACATGACTTTAAGCTTACTCATTTTTGCTGTCGGCCTCCCCGGACTCATCCGCCGGTTTTTCGTGCGGCAGCGGATGGATATTGTTGTTGTTTCTGAACACGAACAGCCATATGCACACGGCAATGACAAAGGCAATGACGGCAACGACGACGCGGATGATTCCGGTCGAGGTCAGCAGCACCGCGGCAAGGCCGAGGATGGCCGAAACGGCGTAGAGCACGGCAACGGCCTGCTTTTGGCTCAGGCCCATGTCCAGCAGCTTGTGGTGGAAGTGTCCCCTGTCGGCATGGAAGGGGCTTTGCCCGTGCAGGATGCGGCGTGTGAACGCAAATATCGTGTCCGAAAGCGGAACGGCAAGCGCAAGCACAGGCAGGACAAATGTAACGATGGCATAGAACTTGAACATACCGATGACCGAGACCGTTGCCAGAACATAGCCCAGCAGCAGCGCACCGGTGTCGCCCATGAATATCTTTGCCGGATTGAGGTTATACGGGATAAAGCCCAGACATCCGCCGCAGAGCGCGGCGAGGATAACTGCGACATTGATGTTCGCATCGGACACAAGAAGCGACACGACAAGCATCGTCAGCGACGCGATGGCGGAAACGCCGCAGGCAAGTCCGTCAAGCCCGTCGATGAGGTTGACCGAGTTTGTGACGCCGACTATCCACAGTATGGTCACCGGAACGGCGAGGATGCCGATGGTCACGGCCTGCTCGCTCGTTATAAGCAGCGGATTTGACACGACGTTTATGATAACGCCGGACAAAACGGCAATTACCGCCGCGACTATCTGCACGCAGAATTTAAGCCAGGCATTTAGGTTCATCACATCGTCTATTGCGCCGACGACGACGATGAGGATGGCGCCGAGCAGAATGCCTCGCACCTGCGGCGTTATGTTTGCAAACAGCAGCACCGACAGCAGGAAGCCCAGGAATATCGCAAGGCCGCCCATGCGCGGTATGGGGTGGCTGTGAATATGGCGCTTTTTGTCCGGAATGTCGATCGCTCCGACCTTTTTGGCAAAGGAGCTGACAACGGGCGTCGCGGCAAAGGAAATGACAAACGCGACAGCCAGCGCGAGCAGGATGTTCTTCCAGACGTCAAAACTTAGATCGATCATATCTATAATATCTCCAGTGAAATCAGAAGGGCTTTTCTACGAGACCTACCTTCTTATATACCTTGCGGAGGGTCTTACGCGCGATGGCGCTTGCCTTCTGCGCGCCCTCGGTGTAGACACTGCAAAGGTAGGCCTTATCCGCAAGCAGACGCGTTGCTTCCTCGCGGATCGGGCGCAGAGTCTCGATGACCGCGTCGCCGACCGCGGGCTTGAAAACGCCGTAGCCCTGACCGGCAAACTCGCGCTCTATCTCGTCAAAGCTCTTGCCGGTGACGGCGGAATAGATGTTCATGAGGTTTGAAACACCGGGCTTGTTCTCGGGGTCGAAGCGCACGCAGTTTTCGGTGTCGGAGTCGGTTATGGCGCGCTTGAACTTGCGAGCTATATCCTCGGGCTTTTCCATGAGGAAAACGCAGCCGTTGGGATCGGACTTGCTCATCTTGGAGGTGGGGTTTCCAAGACCCATGACCCTTGCTCCGGCCTTGGGGACGTAAGCTTCGGGGACCTTGAAGGTCTCGCCGTAGATATTGTTAAAGCGCACGGCGATATCGCGAGTCAGCTCGCAGTGCTGGCGCTGATCCTCGCCGACGGGAACGTAGTCGGCCTGATACAGCAGGATATCCGCCGCCATGAGGCTGGGGTAGGTGAACAGGCCGCCGTTTATATTGTCGGCGTTCTTTGCGCATTTATCCTTAAACTGCGTCATGCGGCTCAGCTCGCCGAACATGGTGTAGCAATTGAGTATCCATCCGAGCTCCGCATGCTCGTGAACATGGCTTTGCAGGAACAGGACGTTCTTCTCCGGGTCTATGCCGCAGGCAATGTACTGGGCAAGCTGCTCGAGGCTGCGGCGGCGCAGCAGCTTGGGATCCTGGCGCACGGTGAGCGTGTGCAGATCGGCCATGAAATAATAGCAGTCAAATTCCTCGGCTCTTGCGCCCCAGTTCTTCACCGCGCCCAGGTAATTGCCGAGGTGCAGATCGCCCGAGGGCTGGATGCCGGACAGCATACTTTTCTTTTTTATCTCATTTTCCATTTTCGTTATCTCCTATAAGACTAATAACCTAATTTACTATATTACCATTTTAACTGTCACTTGACAACTGCCAAAATCCATTTTACACTATTGATATCTACGTTTTTCGGAGGAAAAGTTCTATGGATATGACATGGTTCGAGCAAATGGAAGCTCGCATACCCAAGGGCGAGGTTCGCACGAGATTTGCGCCCAGCCCCACGGGATATATGCATGTGGGCAATCTGCGCACCGCGCTGTACACCTGGCTCATAGCGCGCCACAACGGCGGAAAGTTCATTCTCCGCATCGAGGACACCGATCAGGAGCGTCTGGTCGAGGGCGCGGTTGACGTTATCTACCGCACGATGGCCGAGTGCGGCCTTGATCACGACGAAGGCCCCGACGTGGGCGGCCCTGTCGGCCCCTATGTTCAGACCGAGCGCCGCGAGCTTTACGGCAAGTATGCCGACCTTCTCATCGAAAAGGGTCACGCCTACCGCTGCTTCTGCGAAAAGCAGGAGGAGACCGAGGGCTTTGAAAAGGCCGCCGACCCCTGCCGCTGCCTCAGCCGCGAGGAAAGCGACGCAAAGGCCGCGGCCGGTCAGCCGTATGTTGTGCGCCAGAGGATACCCGGGGAGGGCAGCACGACCTTCCACGACGAGATCTTCGGCGATATCACCGTTGAAAACTCGACTCTTGACGATCAGGTGCTCATAAAGCGCGACGGTCTGCCGACTTATAACTTTGCAAACGTCATCGACGATCACCTCATGGGCATAACCCATGTTGTGCGCGGCTCGGAGTATCTTTCAAGCTCGCCGAAATATAACCTGCTGTACGAGGGCTTCGGCTGGGATATCCCGGCCTATGTCCACTGCTCGCCGGTCATGCGCGATGCGCACAACAAGATGAGCAAGCGTCACGGCGACCCCTCGTATGAGGATCTTATCGCGCAGGGCTATCTCACCGACGCCGTTGTCAACTATGTCGCGCTGCTCGGCTGGAGCCCCGGCGGCGAGCGCGAGATATTCTCCATGCAGGAGCTTGCCGAGATATTCGACATAAATGGCATATCCAAGTCCCCTGCCATCTTCGATATCGAAAAGCTCAAGTATTTTAACGCCGAATACATCCGCGCCATGAGCCCCGAGGCCTTTGCAAAGGCTGCCGAGCCGTTCATCCGGCAGGCTGTCAAAAAGCCCGAGATAAGCGCCGCCGCCATCGCCGCGCTTTTGCAGCAGCGCACCGAGGTGCTCACCGACATTCCCGAGAAGCTTGATTTCTTCGACGAGCTGCCCGAGTACGACACGGTTCTGTATGTTCACAAAAAGAGCAAGACCGACGAGGCAGGTTCACTCGAGATGCTGCGCGCCATGCTGCCCGTTTTCGAGGGCATTTCCGACTGGTGCGATGAGAATATCCTCGCCGCGATGACCGGCATGGCCGAAAAGTGCGAGTGCAAAAATGCGAAGGTCATGTGGCCCGTGCGTATCGCCGCGGCCGGCAAGGCCGTAACGCCCGGCGGCGCTGTCGAGATCTGCCGCATCCTCGGCAAGGACGAGACCCTGCGCAGAATGCGCGTCGGCATCGAAAAGCTCGAAAAGAGCCTCGGATAAATGGCTGATAAAAATCATCGTCGTTGATGACGAGCGCGAGATCGCCGATCTTATCGGCCTGTACCTTGAAAATGACGGATACGAGGTGCATAAGTTCCTCAACGGCGCCGATGCGCTGAGCTTTGTCGAAAAATGCGAGCCTGCGCTCGCCGTTCTGGACGTTATGCTGCCGGATACCGACGGCTTTGCGCTTTTGCGCAAAATGCGCGAAAAGCACGACTTCCCGATAATCATGCTCACCGCGCGCGTCACGGACTCGGACAAGATACTCGGCCTGACCATCGGCGCGGACGACTATATCACAAAGCCTTTTAACCCCCTTGAGGTCACGGCGCGCGTCAAGACCGTTCTGCGCCGCTGCCGCCGGGGAGCGGAGACCAATGACGAAATGGATATCCGCGGCCTTACGATAAACCGCGCTTCACGCCGCTGCCGGCTGTTCGGGCGCGAGCTTTCGCTCACGCCGACGGAGTTCGATATTCTGTGGTATCTGTGCGATAACGCAGGCAGGGTCGTCGCGTCCGAGGAGCTGTTCGAGGCCGTGTGGAAGGAAAAATTCCTCACGAGCAGCAGCAACACCGTCATGGCGCACATAGGCCGCCTGCGCGAGAAGATGCACGAACCGGCGAGAAAGCCGAAGTTTATAAAAACCGTTTGGGGTGTTGGGTATGAGATCGAAAAGTAACAGCGTGCTCCGCACGGCGCTCATCTACATCGGCATATTCATCTGCGGCGCGGTGCTCGTTGTTCTGCTGCTGAGCTTTTTTGACAACACGCTCAACGGCGCGCTGCGCGAGTGGTTTTATCGGGGCTACATGACCGAATATTACGATTCCGAGATGGCAACGGATTACGTTCAGCCGGACTGGATCGCTATAAAAGGCCTTGCGTTCAGGCTCGCGCTTGCGGTCTTTGCGTTCTGCGTAATTATTATAGGCGTCGTTTCGCGGCTTCGTCTGAACGCCGAGCGCCGCCGAATAGGCAATGCGGTCGGGCAATTCATGCTCAGCGACTCGCCCGAGGCCGGCATCCCCAACGAGATCGCCGTTCCGCTGAGCGACGCAAAGTCAAAGCTCATGCGTGCGCAGACGCTTCTGCGCGAGGAGACCGCGCGCAAAAACGACCTTGTGATGTACCTTGCGCACGACCTGAAAACGCCGCTGGCCTCCGTCATCGGTTATCTCACGCTGCTGCGCGACGAGCAGCAGATAAGCCCCGAGCTGCGCGAGAAGTACCTTTCGATAACGCTCGACAAGGCCGAGCGGCTCGAGGATCTGATAAACGAATTTTTCGAGATCACGCGCTTTAATCTATCGACCGTTACGCTCGATTACTCGAGCATAGACCTTGTGCGTCTGCTCGAGCAGCTCAGGTTTGAGTTCATGCCCATGCTCAAGGAAAAATCGCTCACCTGCACCCTCTGCGCGCCGGATGCGCTGCCGATAAGCTGCGACGCCAGCAAAATGCAGCGAGTTTTCGATAATCTCCTGCGCAACGCGGTGCTGTACAGCTATCCCGACACCGAGATCGTGATAAACGCGCAGCTTGACGGCGACAGCGTTTCCGTCAGCGTCGTTAACCGCGGAAACACTATCCCCGAGGAGAAGCTGCGGCGCATTTTCGAGCAGTTTTACAGGCTCGATTCCGCGCGCTCGTCCTCCGGAGGAGCCGGGCTGGGTCTTGCCATAGCGAGCAACATCGTCACCCTCCACGGCGGCAAGATCAACGCGCGCAGCGCCGATGAGACAGTCGAGTTCACCGTTACTCTGCCCGTAAGAAAATCGTAAGATTTTCGAGCGGAAAACATCAGGATTTCATAAGGACAAACGGATAAACAGCGCTCCTGTTTTTGCTACGATAGCAGCGAAAACAGGAGCGCTTTTTGCTCACGGGAGGATATTATGAAAAAGCTTATTTCCGTTTGTCTTTGCATCTGCATTTTTGCCGCGCAGCTTTCCGGCTGCTCGGACATGAGCTTTCCGGGATCGAGCGGCCCGACCGACGCAGAAAAGCTCGAAAAGATACGCACAAGCGGCGAGTACCCCGAAATTTTAGTCGAAACGGCCGAGAAATGCCCGCAAACTCTGGACTATGTCTACAACTACCCGGAGCTGAAGGACAGGCGCTTTGACATCGACCTTTCTGCCGACGCGCAAAGCGGCACCGTACCGCTGTTTATCCAATGGGATGAGCGTTGGGGCTATGAGCCATACGGCAGCGGCTTTATCGGCACCTCAGGCTGCGGCCCGACCTGCCTGTCGATGGCGGCGGTGTATCTCACGAAAAACGCCGCGTACTCGCCGCTGTTCGTCGCGCGCCTTGCCGAGAAAAACGGCTACTGCGTGCCCGGAAACGGCAGCTCGTGGACGCTTATCAGCGAGGGCAGCGCTCTGCTCGGCCTTTCCGCAACCGAGCTTCCGCTGTGGGAGCAGTCGATGAAAAACGCGCTGGACTCCGGCGCGGTCATTATCCTCGCGCTCGGCCCCGGCGACTTCACAAGCAGCGGACACTTCGTCGTTCTTACCGGCTACGACAGCTGCGGCTTTACCGTCAACGATCCCAACAGTTCCGTCAACAGCGAAAAGCACTGGACCTACGACCGCCTCTCCCCTCAAATCTCCAACCTCTGGTTTTTAGAGGCGCTTTGACGCAGCTACCAATACATATATCTCTGGTGGCCCGGTATCGAGGGTGCTGACGAAACCGTGAAACTCTCGCGCTACGCAAGATTGTGCTATATTAGTGCAAAATTTGCGCCGCACCCTCGTAGGGAACGGGCTTGCCCGTTCCGCTGTGATGGTTTAGCCGGCAGTTTCCGGTCGGGCTGACGCAAAAACCGTATCGGTACAATGTAAAAGCGCCACTAAAAAACCGCTTGCGGCAGATGAGGTGTAAATAAATCCGCGCCGTAGGCGCTACTTTGTTTCAGAGGCGCATTCACATTGTGCCGATACGTTTATTGCGTGAACCCGGTGTCGAAACAAAGGAAAAACCATGACGTTTTACGTAACACAAGTGCGATGCTGAGTTTTGCGCCGCACACATTGGCTCTCCTGTCAAGGGGAGCAGGCAGCTTTGCTGCCGAGGGGTTGAATTTAAATCCGTGCGCTTGCGCACACATTGGCTCTCTGCTATCCGCTATTAGCTATCAGCTGCGGATAAACCGCACGGTTTTCTCCGCACCCTCGACACCGGGCGACCGCAAAAACCGTATCCGTAGCTGCGTCAATTCGCCTCTAAAAATCGCCTCTAAAGAACCGTTGAGGATGATGAGATCACGTCGAGATCCCGGCCGCTGTACTGGCCCTTGTAGTTCCAATCTACGCTGACGGAAACGGCACTGCCCTTCTGAACAGTCGTCGAATAGGTGTAGATGAGCGTATCGGTCTGCGAGTTCGGGGAATCGACGCTGAAAGATCGCGTCATACCGCCGGAGGTCGCGCCGTTCACGCTTATCGCGATCGAGCGCTGACCGATCTCCAGCGTGTACGAGCGCACATACACCGACAGCGTGAGCTTGACGCTGCCGTCTGCCTGCTCGGCTGCCGTCCACGCGGTATGGGTGTTCAGTCCGACGCCGGTCGACGAATCAAACGAGCCCGAGCCGATAACCGTGCCGCTCGGCGCTTCGGGAGTGGGAGCAGGAGCCGGTGTTGCAGTCATCGTCGGAGTCTCGGTCGGAACAGCCTCGGTGGGCTGCGGCGTGGCAGTCGGGATGACGAACTGAGTCTGGCGCGGAGCGCTCGTCTCGACCTCCGGGGTCGGAGTCGCTTCGGGCTTATCGCCGCCTATGCCGCCGGTCAGCCACATGATAACTATGGCAAGTATGATCAGCACAACGATGAATGCCGCGAAAATATATGCCGTCTGTTTTTTCATAAGTGCCTCCTTAAAGCTTTATCTTAACCTCGCCGCTGTGAACCGTGCGGCGCGTTCCGTCGTCAAGGCGAAGGATGAGCCCGTAGTCCGGGCTTATTCCCTCGGCGACGGCTTCATACTCCCCCTCGGGTGAGCTTACGGATATCTGCCTGTCGAGCACGATGCAGCGGCGCTTATATTCGGCGTGGCACACGCTCGGCGCTTCGAGCCATGCTGTGTACAGCGAGCTTAGCTCCGCGATGATTGCGGCGATGAGCTTGCCGCGCTCGAAAACAAAGCCCGTCTGCGTCAGCAGCGAGCCTGCCGTTTCGCGCAGCTCCTCGGGGAAGTCCTCGATGCGCGTCGTGACGTTAAGCCCGATGCCCAGCACGGCGTAATCGACCCTGCCGTTTTTCACCGAGCTTTCGCACAGTATGCCGCCAGATCTGTTTTATTTGAAACAGTTTGCTTTCTTTTTGTATGTTGTTC
>OLRQ01000906.1_pt1 | contig 27279 bp, 25 predicted proteins | sample 1671971 | NCBI WGS metagenome assembly OLRQ01 (sample SAMEA3136631, study PRJEB25190) | human gut metagenome | biome: human gut; feature: human-associated habitat; material: faeces | place: Austria | collected 2013
GACACCATTCTCATCATATCACAGGAGGCTTTATTTTGTTATCCTCACCGCTTCCGCCTACTCCATTCTCCCCAGCATAGCTGGGGGATTAGGCTTTTCATTTACACATGTTTTCATCATCGCAATTCCCATACATTGTACAGAATCTCCATATCACTTAGCCGAATTTATCAAAGAGAAGTTGCAATATTCTAACAACACAATCATGTTTTCACTTGACCGATAATTAGATTCAAATCGTGTTTATTTATAAATGTCCTACATTAATCCAACTTCTTTTCTGTATTCCACGCAGCCATTTTATAATTATCTCTACAGGTTCTTTATTTCCCACTAACAAAAATGTGGATTTTTAACTTTGACTCAGTATTGTAAAAACACTCCATACGCGAGCAGAATTTTTAGCATATTAGCCTTTACTAAACTCAGTTACTGATGCGTTTAAGCAGTATTTTAATTCCGTTTCGCGTTTCATTGTTATAAAAAATAGCATTTATTAAAACAACAACTATTGATACAGCCAAGAAAACGACTATTGCATAAAGAATCCATTCAGTATATGTAGTTGCCTTTACTAAAACATTGCCAAGATTAAAGACATAAAACATGGTCATTGTTACAGCAATAGATATAAAACTTACTATAAATCTTTTGAGATAAATTTTAGAACTTCTAAACAAAATAAATTTAGATGCATACTCTGCATATTGTATTGTTCGAACCGTCATCGCCACAATCGTACCAATTGCAACACCTACGCATCCCCATTTTTTTACAAATATAACTGAAACCACAATGTTTATAATGGCTTCACCTATCGCACCATTCCTTGTTTCTTTAAAATGTCCAGATGCTTCAACCAAATTTTGGTATGGCAGTCTAATACATGACATAAATATAGCAAAGCAGAGTAGGTATGCAAAAATCGGTTGTTCATAATTAGTGTCACTGACACCTTGCGTATAAATCATAACAAATGGAACAATCAACATAGCAGAGCAAATTAACGCGATACACGAAATAACATTTAATACCCACTCATAAGCATTGACTTTTGCATTTAATTGAACCGTACTTTCCTTTGCAATAGTATCACCAAGCATCGCTTCTATTGCACCAGAACAAGTAGTAATCAACTGCTTAACTCCACTTATCACAAGATTATAAACTGAATAGATGGATACCTGATATAGATTTGAGAAAATAGTCAGAACCATAATATCTGTGTTAGTGTTTACAAAAGCAGCTACTTGGTGTGCAAAAGCATCCCATCTCTGTTTAATAGTTGAATTATCCGGTTCAATACTCTTATTTAAGCAATAATTACGCTTAACATAGTAAAACAAGACAATTGGTGTTGCACCAAAAACAACCGCACTAGCAAGTTTAACAATTCTAATTTCAAATCCTGCATTAATAAGAATAACCGATGCAATTGTATTAGCAATAGTACCAATTATTTGAACGCAATTGTATACATAGAGCTTTTGGTCTGCTTGCAAAAGCATCTGATATGTAATACCAAAAAAATACTGTGACACTGTACTTATTCCAAGTACGAGTACCAATGAAAACGTAAAAAGCCATCCAAATTGATCTTTTACAAATGAAGGATATATGCAAGCAAAAGCAAGTAAAAAAATTGTAAAAATACAGGCGATTTTGCGCATAAATATTTCTGTTGCCTTAATAATGGCACTTATTCTTTCAGTGTCATTTTGGGCTAGCGGTTTGTACAGTGCGGCCCTTGTAACACCGCCAATTCCTGCTCTCAGTAGCGTCACGCATGACAAAAATTGATTAACAGAATTTATAATGCCATTATAGTTTGATCCAAATGAAACTAGAATTAATCTCGGCAATATAAAAGCACAAATTATCGATACTCCCTGCATCGCAATTGATGAAACAATATTTATTTGCAAGCTTCTTTTCTTCATATTCTTTCCCATCTATAGTGTATTAATTTTCACTTTCAAAGTGCATCATAATTTACATATTTCTTCAAATATTCTTTGACAGTTATTAGCATCATGTTTTTGAAAAAACCTACAAATATTGCTGCTATATTGTTCTTCCATTTTGAAATTTTGGTTGATTATTTTGACAATTTCTTCAATCAATGTCTTAGAATCAGAAACCACCTTTCCAAATCCATCTTTTTCGTAATCGAAATATCCTTTTCCATAATGCCGTTCTGTAAAATCCTTTACATCAAACTGATAATAAATACAAGGCTTTAGCATATATGCGAAATCAAAAAAAACACTCGAATAGTCCGTAATAAGTAACTTTGATTTCTTTAGAAGCTGCTGTACATCATACGAAGCAAAATCAGCAATAACAATATGATCATTGGAACTTTTAAACATTGATATATATTTTTGCATTTCATAATGTGGATAGAAGAACAGTTTGAGATTATGCTCTTTTAACTTACTTATCAAATGCTCATTTGATAAAACTTCATTCCATGCCTTAACATATAGCGACTGTCCAATTTCCTTGTTTGTCTGGTTGTTAAAATACATTCTCCAGGTTGGCATTATAAGAATTTGATTTTCTGTTAAATAGTTATTTAAAGCGTCATACCTTGCCAATCCAGTATATTTAACCTCTCTATTTTTGTAATGAAACGTGCTGCTAATAAAATCATATTCTGGTTTGGCACCACACACGAACATATCTAATTTTGTTTTTTCTTGATATAACTGCGGCAGATCATCTTTAATGATTCCATGCTGAAGAAAGATTTTTTTTCCAACAAGAGGGAACACTTCGTTTAACTTGTTATAAAAATCGATATTAGGAGAAAATCCCATAATATGGGTACTAATTTTATACTTTGCTCCTATAAAAACAAATCTATGATGCATGCTCTTCCATTGAATGGTTTTTCCAAGTCTTGCTACTTTTTCAAAATCTGGAGACTTTTTATCAATCACATAGTATGCTTCAATTTCTGGATGTTGACTTCTTAAATATTTAAAAAAATGGTATCCATTGTCTCTTGCGTCCGTTCCTCGTTCAGATACTAAATATACTTCTCTATTTCTATTATAAATTAACGAAGCCGGCAAAATGACAACATATAGTATTAGTTCTTTTAAATATCTAAAATAGCGAATCATCCTCTCCATAAACTTCTCCTCTTTTCACACAAACTAATTATAATCTTAATTCTTTCTCGTGTTCTTCTATTTCAGCATCAGTAAAACGCATTCTGATTTTTCGGCACGGATTTCCAGCATTTATACTGTATGGTTGAATGTCTTTTGTTACAATGCTTCCTGCGCCTATAACACTTCCTCGTCCAATCCGTACACCCTTTAGAATAATCGTTCCCGCTCCAATCCATACATCATCTTCTATCACTACATCAGCATCACAGCACTCTGTTTTTTTCTCAACATCAATAATATATTTGCCTATCTGATTCACTTGATGATTCCCAGTAATGATAAATACATGTGGTCCAAAGAGGACGGAATTACCAATCGTAATCTTTGCGCCTGTTGACATAAAATTTGAATTAGTTCCTATTACAACATGGTTACCAAAAGTAATATTTCCTTGAAATGAGGATCCCCCCCCCGAATTTCACAGTTTTTACCATGAGGTATTTGTGAGAGTTGATATAATGAAATAATTTTGTTTCCAACCTTTTTGATAAACATAATTACTTTTGCTGAAATCATTATTACAATCTTCATATATTTGATTCCTCTATTTCTTCCGAATCTACATTACTTTGCTTTGTCGATGCCGTAACAAAAATGCATGCCAACATCATTGTAGACCAAAAAAATTTTGTTGTAAGTAAATCTAAAAACATTCCCATCACCATCGTACCGCAAAGCACTGCTAAACAATCAATATTTTTATCTTTAAACAACTGTTTTCCCATTCCTGCAATTACAGTGAAAATTAAACCACAGCCAACCAGACCGAACTCAACAATTTGTCCTATATAAAAATTGTGTGCGGCTGCATTATTAACATACACTTCTCTAGTAATAGGTGATGAAGCACCTGCACCAAAGCCTATTAGCACTCTGCTTCCTTTTAATCTGCTCAAAAGTCCTGCCCAAATTATAAGTCTCGGAGAGCTTTCTGAAGTGTTTCCTGTTAACGCAGCAATAGAATAACGGGATGCAAGATCTTGAGGTAACAATTCAATCAAATATGGATATAACACAACTACTAACAACGCAAAAAATAGCACAATTAATGTATTTTTTTTGATATTACCAGCCAAAACTATAATTAAAATAACTATAGCCGATATCAGACCGCTTCGAGAACCTGTTGCAAAAATATAATAAATACAGCCCCCACAATACAATAATGCAATAGCTTTACTTCGCAGACTTGCCTCTTTATCATTTATAAACCAATATATAACAAAACCAAAACCAATCAGAAGAATGGCTGCCAAATAGTTTTCATCCAAATTAGAAGTACCTGCTACCAGTTCCAATCTATGCTGGTAGGATGAATAACGTGTTGCACCTGGAACAAATGTCATATATAACATTAATAAACCAACACCTGCGATAGCAGCTTTTTTTATAAATATGACCTCATCCTTATCATAGTTAATCATTGCAATCAATATAAACATTAAGCAGTTACGCAAGTACATCATATAGAAATATGAATAGGCTAACTGATAATTACACCACATTATCGAAAAGCCAGCATATATAACCCAAGCAACCATTAGTATCAATCTATAATTGAATTGAATTTGAAATTTCTGGGTAGCAATTAAATCAACGGCTGCCATTCCCATCGTTGCAACTCCAACTAGCATCAAAACACTTTGTGTTCCGAGTGCGGCCAATGGATACTCAAATGGTAGTAAAATAAAGAATATTGCAAGTCCATATGTAGACAGATGCATTAACCTTCGATCTCCTAAAGTGAACATTACTTCTCTCCTATCGCATGTTTCATTTGATCATCAGTCACAACTCAGAGTTTAAAGAATTTTATATAATTTCTGTATTTCTTCCTGGTTTGAAATATTTTTCATATTTGAACGATATTCATCTCTTAATTCTGGTTTTCTGAAAATCGTCTCAATAGCTTTATAAATTCCTTCTTCGCTATTGTCAGTAACAAGGCCATTCTCGCCATTTACTACTTGCTCTCTGGCTGATGCATAGGCCGTCACAATACAGGGAATATTCAATGCCATTGCCTCCGTTACTGATACTGGTTTTCCTTCATAGCGAGATGCCAAAACAAAAAAATCCATCTGTTTTAAAATAACAAGCGGATTATTCATCTGTCCGTAGCAAATCACATTATTTTGCAGTCCAAGTACATCAATTTTATCTTTCAGCAGTTTAAAATCTCTTCCATCACCAATATAATGCCATAGAAAATCATTTTGACCTCCGTCTTTGATTTTCTTGAATGCAGTCAAAATACGATCCAATCCTTTAACATCCATATCACAGCGAGCTACAGTACAAAAATTGACACCTGCCAATTTAACTGTTGGCGTATTTTCAGCAGCTCTCTTTTGGATGTATGAAACGGAATTTATATTTTCAATTGTCCTTACCTTGTCAGCATATTCAGGAAAAATATTACGAATATTAGTTTCGCAGCTTCTGGCTACAACGACAATATTCGTTGCCTTTTTAAACAACCTTCTATCAATTTCTGGTATTAAATAACTTGCTTTGTAATCCGGGTGAATCCATACAATCTTCGACTTTGCATTCACTTTATTAGACAAAATATACTGATCAGCCCAGCCCTCAATAAAACCAATAGTCGCATCATATTCCTGACTGATCTTGCGAGACATGTCAACCTGTGACTTAATCCCATAATGCATAAGTATATTACGTAAATTTCCCTTTGGTGTATTCTTATGTTTAATATAACTAAATACAGCACGAACAGCATTTCCGTTGAGTACAGTTCTTATTATTTTCTCTTTTGAAACTGAAAGCTTTTTATCCTTTTCTACATACGCTTGATTGAGTAAGTTTACCTGATGCGGAATGTCTTTCAAAAAAGGTCCTTCATTCATAAATAAAATCAAATCTACCGAAACTCTATCATAATCCAGTTCGTTTAATAATGAAAGTAGTGCAGTCGTTGTTCCGCCAGTCATCATTGTATCGTAAGCAATTAGTATCTTCTTCATTTTTTCCTTTCAACCAGACTATAAATTAACCCAGTCTGTTTATCCGTATTCTTATGAGTCATTACAAATTGTTTTGCCTGTGCCCCGAAATCCAGCCGAGATTCTTTGGACATTTTCATTACTTCAACCATAGCTGACTTTACAGCAGCAACTGATTCATTTGAAATAGGAATCAAATGTTCAAAATACTCATCTGGAATTCCACCAATCTTAAATGAAAGAACCGGGTTACCTGTTTTCATATATTCAAAAAGCTTGGAAGGAAAACAATACATACTAGCTTCTTCACTTGGCAGACGCATGTTCATCATTACGTCTGCGTCTGCCTGCATCTGTTTTACTTTGGAATAGTCATCCACAAATCCATAATAGTGGATTCTCTTATCTCTTTTTTCGGCTTCCTTGATATATTCAGCTGCATCACCTTTTCCTGTTATGATTAATTCAGTATTTTTATCTTCTATCTGTTCAAAGGCATCCACAAGCAGCTTTAATCCAAATCTAATATCAGCTGTGCCAGAATACATAAATGTAAAAGGACGTTCTTTGTTCGACTTCTTATACAGTTCTTCGTCTTCTGCAATACACCCCTCCATGGTCACACACTTATCTGGATTCAGGTGCAGATATTCAATCATATGCTTTGAATATGGGATAAAATAATCAAATTTCTTCATTAGTCTTGTCATGAAGGAAATATCAATTCCCTTAAGAATTTTCTTTACAGGATTTACCTGAGTTTCCATAAATTGTGGCAAGTCTGGAATAATCAAAACAAGTTTAGCCTGCGGAAAAAGTTTCTTCACTTCAATTCCTGCTCTGATAAAAGGAGTATGTGGAGAATTAACATATACTGTTATCACATCATCCTTCGCATAAGTTGCTGTTAACTTTTTCGCGGCCTTTTCCATTGCGTTTCCCTTGAACACTCGGTTGATATATTCAAGGTTCAAATAGGATGCAAATATACCATTTCCACCCTCTTCACTTTCCCAGATATACGGAGAAATCTTCATTTCCTGAAATTTTGGATATGCAGGTAAAGACGGACCACTGACAAAATCAAAAGGAACTCCATAATGTGACTCTAGACCTTTCACAATATTTAATTGTGCAATTCTCGACGCTTGCTGATTTTTATATCCCATTGAACACAGCCTCTTATAAAAGTCTTCTGGGACAACACTTCCGACCCATTCAAGCCGCTGCTGCTTTCCTGCCATTCTTAAATCCTCCATATCCTAAATATTTATTTTCTCAAACCAAGTTTATCTAACAAAGCAACAATATATAATCTATACTTTTTCAAAACAAAATCTTGAATAATCTGTTTTGTCCTTGTCTTTTTCACTGTTTTCCAAGGTTCCTGATCTTCTTTATCGTAATATTTAAAAATCGTTGCTTCTTCCATTTCCCTTTTCCATTGTTTTTTTGAAATGGATCGTTTGATTACATTTTCAACATCAAAAACTTCATCAATAAACCACGCCTTATTCACAACCTTTACCGGAATTTCTGAATAATCTGCCCCAACACAACTATATACATATGCCAAAGGGATATTGGCTCCTGCCTGATAAAAGTAATGCGACGTTCCATCATTTCGCAAGTTCACTTCAAAGAAATATGCCTTATTCCCTACCATTCCGTACTCAAAACTGAATAATCCATAATAATCAATTTTTTCAAGAAATTCAGCTACTTTTTCAATGTCTGCACATTTTGGAACATCACATGTAATATATCCATGGGATGATGAGCCACTATCTGCCCATCGATCACGAATCATAGCTCCAGCAATAACCGTTTTGCCATCATATAGACGACCACCATACACCAATAAATCTTTTTCTTTTGGAATGTATTGTTGTAAAATGAATACGGATTCATGACGAACAAATTTCAGTGTCTGTTTCAGTTCCTTTTCATTTTTACAGATTTTGAACTTAAACTCGTTGTAATGTCCTTCTGTCTGATGACTTGGCTTGATTAAGCATGGATATTTCACACCTTCAATAGATGAATTCCAACGAACTTCTCTGGACTGTGGGCACAGAATTCCAATTTTTTCTGCCAGTTCCGTCATCGTATTCTTATCAATATACTTTTCAAGGTTACCTTGCTTCTTGGTACCCGGCAAAATAAAATACGGTTCCAGTTCTGAACGATGAATATCAACAAATGTAATGATTGCATCATCGGCCACGATAAGAATTGGTTTACATTCTGCCTTTTTATACTCCTTCAACAGGTAATCAAACCCTGCCTGCGTTGAATCCGTTTCTACAAAGTTCGTGCAATATTTACTTTTTGACGCATAACCAGCCTTTCCTTTAATCAGAAAAATGACATTCAAATCACTTTTCCCCAATTCTCGCAATAAGCCAAGCGTATTAAAATCATCAATACTCCATAAAATCACCGGATTATTTATTGACTTCATCTACATCTGCCCCCTATACCAAACTTCTATCTGCAATCTTATTAAGTGTAACTGCCTCAATTCTACCTTCATTCCTCATTCTATTTATCTTGTTACAGAATTCACTAAATCGAGCTACACTCCAATTCCAAGGATCCGTTCCGTAGTATTTATTATCTTCAGGTAAAATACTGTGAAGCATCAGCACAGCACAAGTGTTATCCGGAATTTGCTCAACAAATTTAGCTATCATCTCTGGATCGTCTTTGCACCGCACAACCACAGAATATATTTGCTTTCTGTCAACATTTCTTACATCTGTAAGGTTCTGATTATTAAAACGATTATATGCCCACTGCATATGACCATAAGTATATAATGCAAATAACGCCTTCGCAGAAAAGCTCTTCGTATCAAGCTTTCTTCCTGCACGAATATAAAGCAACTCTGAGCCGAGAAAGGTATCAATCACGGCATTCAATTTTTCTTTTGCAATGTTGGAGTTTGGCATTGAGAAGCCAATCGGACGGTTAACAAATCCCCACAGCTCCATCTTCTTGGACGCACATTTCAGGTCATTCACTTCTGTCGTATGTTTGTCACCATGAAGAGCCAGTTCCCAACCGTTATCTCCTAGTTTTCTTAATTCTTCTACATGAATTGGTTCTCCAGCACTATGCCATGACTCATCTTTCTTCCATGACCCATCAATATATCCAGTAGTACAAAACAATGTACCTTTTATGCCATACTTTTTCATGATGGGATACGCATATAAATAATTATCTCTTCTTCCGTCATCAAAAGTAAACGATATGTATCTCATTCGTTTCATATCCTTTTCTTAAAAATAGTATTTTATAACTCCTCTTACAGCATATCTCATAAAGGCCCATGCACTCGTTAGAGCATTTAAATTTAATGCCTTGCGATATGTATTCCAACGCTCTTTAGCTGCATTTCCCTTTTTATTGGATCTTGATCCGGTAACCTGCCGATAATGCATAAGTACCTCCTGATCGCCATACGCAGTTGGACAAACTTTAAGCAATTCCATCCATAGAACATAATCTTCGTGGTAGAACTCTGGGTTAAATGGATGCGCTTGCATCAACTCTGTCTTAATAAAACTAGTTGAGCAACTTATAACACTTGATGCTAGCATCTTATTAAAGTTAGTCTGCTGTGGTACGATAAAAGGCTTTTTGATTGTTTTATTCTGTTCGTCTATAAAATCGTATGAGCAATATACGATGTCTGCTCCTCTCTCAGCAATTGCAAGTTGACGTTTCAGCTTATCTTTAGTCCACAAATCATCATTATCCAAAAGCGCAATGTACTTACCCTTAGCTTCTTTAATTCCTCTATTACGAACATTTGCCACTCCAGCATTGTGTTCTAATGCAATTACACGGATGCGTTTATCACTCTGCGCCTTCCTCTGGATAAGTTGTAAAGAATCATCCTTAGAGCAATCATCTACCACAAGCAGCTCAAAATTCTGATAAGTGTGATTAAGTACGCTGTCAATTGCCTGCTCTACAAAACGGTGTCCGTTATAATTGGGCATCACAACAGTGATAAGCGGCTGCTTTGTAGTTTCCATTTTCTTTTCCTCTCTCACAATTAAAATAGCCCAGACTCATCTCAAAGAGTCTGAGCCATCTCTTTTCTAATAAAGCTCTTATTTTTATTGTTTTATCGCAGTTTTCTCCACTCATCGCAGTGGTCTGACCAACCTCCACGCCTTCGGTAGACTCTGACATAAACAGGATCTATACTGCTTCAAAGCATTTACAGTATACCATTCTATTTTCGACATTACAAGTACCATTTCGACAAAGCTCTTTCATCACTTACTCTCTTTGTCCATTTTTCCAAGAGCATTTACCTGCCCTTCTTCCACGCCTTCTGTACTTTCCGGCATGAATAGAATCTTCACAGTCGCAAACATAATCATCAGGTCCTCCAGCAAGCTGGGGTGGCTGATATACATCAGGTCCATAAGCAGCTTATCGTAAGGTGTGGTGTTATATTTGCCATATACCTGTGCGTATCCCGTAAGTCCTGCCTTTGCCTGTAAGCGAAGATGGAACTCCGGCATAACCTTCTCGTAATCTGCAGCAATAGACGGTCTCTCCGGTCTTGGGCCAACAATGGTCATATCACCTTTTAAAATATTAAGGAGCTGCGGCAATTCATCTACCCTGCATTTTCTGATAATACGGCCAACCGGAGTAATTCTGGGGTCATTTTCTCCACTTGACAGTCTGGCCACTCCATCCTTCTCAGCATTTACCTTCATGGAGCGAAATTTCAGTACGCCAAATTCTTTTCCATCTTTGGTAAGTCTTGTCTGCTTATAAAACACAGGACCTTTGTCATATGCCTTAATTGCAATCGCTGTAATAACCATAATCGGAGACAAGATAACAGTTGCTACTCCTGCCATCATCAAATCAATCAGTCTTTTGAAAAACAGATATTCCGGTGTAGGCTCATATCTGCTAACCCGCAGCATAGGTAAATGAAACAGATGCACCTGCTGCGCACCACTCATCAGCACATCACCAACTCGCGGAACTACATACACCCTCACATTATGCTCAATACAATACTTCAAAATAATATTTCTGTCATGACTATGTATGCCACTAAGGAAAACCGTATCCACCTCATTCAGCTTTTCCAGATTTTCCAGGCACTCTTTCACCTGTATAATCTCTTCCACATGAAACTTACATTCCAGATCATACTGATTGATCAGGCTTTCCATTCCCTCTCTGACGTCATAGACAACCATAGTTTTACGCGGTGGAAATGATCTGAAATACCAGTGATGGGCTGTATAGCACCACAGAGCAGACAAAAGAATTTGTCCACCAATTGCCAAAATGCCCGGTATCAGATTAGGAAATCCCTTCACCAGTAAAGCAATTACCAGATAACTGATTCCATCTGAAACCAGTGCAGCTAATACCTGACTGTACACCATTTCCGATATCCGATTCACCGAAACCAGGAATCCATTGTATACTCTGGCAAAAAGAAAGTATACCACCATATACAAGGTAATCATCAAAAGATTACCGCGCCTGTAAAAGGAAGACTGCATCTGTCTGGAATAATAGCCATACCAGCAGCAGGCAAAGGGAAAGGTCAGACAGATAATATTCAGCACCTTTACCAGGCGAAGGGGAATATCATGAACCAGAATTTTCGTTGTTTTATTTTCTCTCTTCACACATAAGCTCCTCTTTTGATTTTCTGTATATACATGTTCATTTTCATGAAAAAGCCCGGTCCCAGTTAAATACAAATGCTTTTACTGGGATTCCGGGTTTTATACAATATCATTTTTATACTTTTTGCCGACGACAAGAGAACATACTCGTTTCCTTCTCACCAGCTTATTCGCAATTAGATATTAAATCATTATTGATTGCAGTTCTGCCCCCCAAAGGAACATTTATCAATTTTGTATATTTAATTACTATGCATTCTTAGGAAGAACGAGAGTGAAGGCTCCCATGCTCTTAAATTTTGCATGAATTACAAAATCCGGTGTATTAGGATCAGAATTCTCATCTGGTGCTTTCCAGCTCTGACGAACTCCATCTGTGTCATCATCAGCGACTTCTTCACTGTTTGAAGATGTGAAGGATAATTCCGGCTCATAAATAGTTTCCTTCTCGCCGGTTTCCGGGTTAATCTGTACGATAAAGCTTCCCGGGATTGTGAAGGTTCCAAGTTCTGTGAGAAGTGACGGATCTGCTTCTGCTGCCGTTACATCAAAATCCGGCTTTGCGTTCTGGGCAATGCGCTTCCAATCCACAGAACCAAGATCACGGTGTGCATCTACTTCTACGCTTCCCTCTAAAGTATAAATATAATCATCACCTGATTTAATTGCAAGATCAGCAAGCTCCATAGCAGAACTGTAATCATCTGCATTAACAGTAACACCATCCGCAATTTCAATGGCAGATGTATCCTCATCAGATGATTTGAAGAAATCAGCAAACTCAACACTTTGCTTTCCAGCTAGCTCAGCAGCAAGCTCACCGGCTTCTTTATTCTCATATTTGTCCGGGTTAACGCCAGTAGTACATATCGGTGCAGTTTTCAATACTGTAAGTGCTCCAAGTGTTGGGAATGTAGCGGTTATTTCACCTGTTTCGCTATTAAATTCCTCTGGTGAAATAAATGATGGCTTCTTTGTAACCGGATCAACCACCATAAGAAGAATATCCTTCTTATCCATTCCCTTTACTGCTTCTACAGTAATAGTTGCTTTAATTGGCTTAGAGGTTTCGTAAATCATCTCACCGTTTTCTTCAATACCAAGATCAATCACCGGAGTAAGTGACTCATATAAAGACGGTATTACAGGTGTTCCGGTTGTAGTTTTTATCTCCTCTGTTTTCGTATCTACACCTAAATCAGAAAGGAATTCCGTTACCGTTACAACGGTCTTATCATCGTTAAATTTTTCTACTGCTTTTGTAACAGTCTCATTCTTGTATGAGGCCGGATCTGCATTCTTTACAACAAGTGTCTGACCACCTGAAAGAGTGCCTTGCTCTGTTTTCGGAGCTTCCGGGATAATCTGTGAAATACTCTGGGCTGCCCATACGCTGGTGCTCATACCAATTGTAAGGACTGCGATTAATGCTGCTATTGTTTTACGTTTCATTGGTCTGTCCCTCCTTGAAATTATACTTCTTCATAAAATAGTTCTATAATCTTCTCCTGTAGTCCCTCTTCGTCAGGAATAAACTCATCATGAAGTTCTCCCTCCCGATCCTTTCCGGGAATGGAATCATAATTCTCTTCTGAAAAGTCCAGGTTCTTTATAAGAGTAACCAGGTCAAGATATTTATTTCTGGTAATGCTGGTCTGGAGATAATCATCCATGTCACCAAGCTCATCCCATTTGTCATCAAGAGTGCCTGTGGACATCTGCTTCAGCTGATTCACAAAAGCAGTTACAAAGCTCTTCTGGCGCTCCATTCTGCCCTCATTGCTAAAGGCCTCTTCTATATCTCGGTATTGGAGATAAGGAGTAACATTATCATCAGTCAAAGTTACCTGATTCCCCTGATAAAGTTCTGGATATTTCTCAACCAGATCATTATTGGGAACAGTCACTGTAACACCATCTGCCAGATTGTTTATGTATGGCATAGATGCCTGACTGGTTACCACATAATCTCCTATGTTAATCCCTCCAAGAAGCAGGGAGACTGCTTCCATCAGGTTCTCACAGCTGACCTTGCCACCATTTCCATAGGCATAAGCATAACCGATATGGGTGGTGTAAAGCCCGTTGTCATTTCCATTCATGGAATATCTTCGAACCTGGGTCATGGTGTCTCTGTTAATGGGGAGAATGGTAATCTTACCTTTCTGTTTATCCATAACCACAAGTGCAATGCTGTCTGCCCTGCCGCTAACAGCATATTGCTTGCGTTCTTTAAGAACGTCCTTCTCATCAATACCGGCGTAAAGGATGGTTCTTACCAGGGAATTATATCGGTATTTCTTCCCCTTATAGGTAAGCTCCCGATAGCTGTTTCCCACATCATGGGAATTGCCTGCTGTGATCTGCATAGACTCCTGCTTCTGCAACTGATACTGAATCAGAAGTCCAATACCTCCAGCAGCTACCACGCATACTGCTGCGGTGGCAGCAATCTGTCTCTTATGCTTCAGAATCCAATGCCGGATTCGCCGATACAGTGGTTTCTTCCTTCTGCGGTGATGGGAATGGGGTTGCCTACCTCCGGTGCTTTCGCTTGCGTTTCTTCTTTCCATTGGTATCCTCTCCCTGACCCTCTTCCTTCTCAGAACCGTAATGACCATAGCCGTAGCCATAACCATAACCATAACGGCCATAACCGTAGCCATAGCGACCACCCTCTGCGCCAGCCTTATTCAGCACTACACCAAGAATCTTAATGCCGGCATACAGAAGCTGCTGCTTCGCCTTCTCAGCCTGAGCGCGCTCTGTATTACCGCTCTCTACTACAAGAATGGTACCGTCGCACTGCTTGGCAACCAGAAGTCCGTCTACCACCAGGTTCACCGGTGGTGTGTCTAAAATCACATATTCATAATTGTGTCTGCCAAAGGACATCAGATCTCCGAACAGGCTGCCGGAAATCAGTTCACTGGGGTTCGGTGCCACTGCACCTGCAAACACCATATCCATCCATTTGTCATCTGTGCGGTAAACAATCTCCTCCAGCTGGGATTTCCCACAGAGGTATTCACTAAGTCCCTTGTATTCACCCTCGATCTGATAGCGCTTCTGAATCTTGGAATTACGGATGTCGCAGTCCAGATACAGCACTCGCTTATCCAGTGCAGCCATACTCTTGGCAAGACGGAATGCAGTGGAGGATTTGCCCTCATGTGCTCCTGCACTGGTAACTGCAATTGCCTTCAGGCGATAACCACTCATCTGGATATTGCCTCGAAGAATATTAATTGCCTCATTTACACGGAACGGAAGCTTGGGCAATACAGGCTTCACAACCTTATCCGGACGCACAGTCCATGGCTCATCCATGCTGCCGTTATTCATCAGATCCTGAAAAAGGGCTTCTACTGTCGTATCTCTTTCCATAATCAGTCTTTCCCTTCTTCATAGTATGGTACTACGGACAGCACAGGCAGCCGCAGATATTTAGCAATGTCATCCTCAGATTTCAGTGTGGTATCTAAGAGGAACCTTACTGTGATCAGTGCACATGCAAGAACAAATCCCAGCATACCACCAAGCATCAGGTATTTCTTCAGTCCCGGGGTAGTCTCCACAACGGAATCGGATTCTGAATAATCAATTACATTGGGTTCTCCGGTGCCGATTACCTGGTAAATTCTGTGGATTCCCACATTCATCAGGGAGTTGGCAATATTCCGTGCCATATCTGCATCACCGCAGTTTACTGCAATGTTGATAATATGGGAGGAATCCGGGTTGGTAATGGTGAGCAGCTTGGATAAATCCTGGAAGGTCATGTCCAGATCCTGATCCTCGATTACTTCCTTCAGCACGGAGCGGCTGGTAAGAATCTTGGAATAATCTTCAGTCAATGCGGAACTAAGCTGCATATCAGAGATTGTGATCACAGAGTCCGTATTGGTGATGAAGATGGATGCATCCGCCTGATAGGTAGGCTTCACCAGGAACTGGTGGTAGACACCTGCCAGAAGAGCTCCCACTACAGTGAACAGCACCAGCATTTTCCAGCGTCTCAGCAATACGTATGCAAGCTCCACCAAGTCAATGGTGTCATTGCGCATGGCTGCTGTCTGGGAAGAAGGGGCTGCCTTCTTTTGTGTTTCTTTCGTCTCTTTCTCCATATGTTTCTCCTGGAATATATTATGAATATACTATAAATATCCATTTACAGGAACGATACAACCAAATCAAAACTCTGTCAAGTAAATAGCCCGAAAAAGCCATTTTTTTCACGAATGTGTATACGTATTACACAATAGAATGGGTGGATTGATATTATGCTGTGTCTTGTATATATTGCCCTCAATCTACATTTTTCTCTAATTGTTTATTTTCCCCCACAGCTCCATGTATTCTCTGAGATTAATTTTTTCTTTCTTATAATATTCTTCCAGTTTACGCTGCAAGGACTCTTTCTCCTGGATATTGTTGAAATTTCCATTTTTGATTTCCTGCTCTAATGCTTCAAATATGGTTTCCTCTGTATGGCTCACATGACTTTTGGTTGTAACTTTTAATTGGAATTTTTTTCTTGCTGCTGGATTTTCCTGCTGAATAAGGCGCAAATTTTTATCATAAAAGCCGGTTACAAGATTGATTTCCTCTATGATCTGTTCTGAAAATTCACTTGAAGTTGGTTGCAGTATGTTCTTCTTACAATCCTTTAAAAATCTTTTCACACATTGATTGTTCACTTCTGTATCCTGTTTTGATGGTACATACGAAAGGTCCAGGCTATATCTTCTTAAATAGCCATGCTTGTAAGCCGCCACAGTATATTTATTCAGAAAATCACGATAAATACTATCCTTGTTGAAATGTCCGGTTATTTCCAGGCCATTGAACCATGCAATTGTTTTCAGGTAATATTTACGTTTTTCAAATTCGCAGGTATTTAAAATCGCCAGCTTCTCAAGGGTCAGCTGTTCCTTGTTATCATCAAGCTCCTTATAAAAATCCAAGGCCTTGTCCATAATATCATCCTTATCATATTGTATGTGATGCTTTAAAAAATATATCCACAGTGCCCGGAATAATATACAAAAATTATCTGTTACCAAATTAAACACAGTATGATTGTCTTTATAGAAATTGCTTTGAAACAGCTTTTGCTGAAAATCCTTCCACCCTTCCTCCCATTGATCCTTCTCCTTTAACAGAACATCTTTCAGAAAGGTGACTGCCACGGCCTCTGCATTTGTATACTCAGACTTTCCATTTTGGTGCAGATTCAGAATCAGGCGGCTGATTTTCTCATTATATTCAATATCTGCAATATCTCTTAATTCCTGATTCAGTGCAATTTCAGAAGCTTTTTCGCGCAGTCTATCGTTCTCTCTGTTTTTCTCCTGTTCTTTTTCCTGTTCCTGTTTTTTCTGTGCAAACTCCAGCTTGTAACCAAGGAGAAGCATTAATGCAAGCTTATCCAGATTTTCTCCTGTGTTCTTGCCGCCTTCTTCAAAAAACATTTCTTTTATTTTTCCCGTGGTTATTGCTTCTTTATTTACTTCTGTTTCCAGCTTTTTCTCCTTCGTCAGTCGGTGCCTTGCAATCAGTTCCATGATCGTTATCTGTTCTTCCTTATTGTCCTCAGAATTGTTGTAGACAAAAGTCATTTCCTCCAACAAGCTTTTCTGAAAGGGTAGCTCCTGGTACAGATTGTCAAAGAAATGCTTCATAAAAAAGAATGCAATAACCGTGTTACGATTTTCTTTATTCGAAAACTCCGGCTGCTGCATAATCGTATTAACTTCTGTCACAAATGCCTTTAGCTTTCTCGGAGTGACATTTTCCACTCTATATTTAAGTTGTAGTGGTATGTTGAATTCTCTTCCAAAATAATAGTCAACAATAGGAGCTTCGAATAAGAAACGGAAATCTCCCCAGTTCAGTCCTGCATTCACATGCTTCAGCTCTTCCAACGCTTCTATTACAATGTCTTTTACGGAAATTTCTGTCAGGTTGATAATGTATGGAATATATTTTTCCAGATAATCCCGGTTGAAATCCAGATCTGCCATTTTCCCCAGATCAAATTGGTAGATTACTTTTACGTTGTGGGAGATCATTTTCTGGGTGAGGTCGAACAGGCGGGCAATCTGGTCACGGTTTTCACCGGAAATACGGTCAATGTCTTCGTAGACCAGAAGGATTTTGTGATCCAGCTTATCCAGATCCTGGCAGAAGCCCTGGAATTCGGTTACCTGATCGTTTTCACCTGTACCCAAAATGGAATTGAATTGTTTTCCCCAGGCATTTTCAGACAGCGCACGCTGCAGCCTTCTGGAATATCTGGGATAGATGCGGTTGGCACGAAGGACTTTTTCCAATTGCTGAAACAGGTAGGAATCTATGGCGGACATGTTGCAGGTCAGAGGCTCTACCTTGATCACTTCGTATCTGTCCTGATTTCGTTCTATGTACTGGTCTGCCAGAAAGGTTTTGCCGCTGCCCCAGGTGCCGTTTATGCCAACCGCGTCTACCTCAGATAAATAGAGGGAAAGTCGCTCCAGGTCACTTTCACGGGTTGGAAAAAGCTTCATGGAAGCGGAGGTCTCATAGAATCTCTGTTGCTCTTTTTGCGATTTCATCTGAAGAAGCCAGAAGATAATGTATTCAGCGATGCAGGTTTCCAAAAGCAGGAACCGAAGCCAGGATTTGTTGTTCCATATATCTGCCACGGTGCAGCCATTGGCAAGCTTAGATATAAGGAAGCCTATAGCTGCAAAAGCTCCGGCTGTAAGAAACTCCTGGAGAATTTCAGTGTTTCGGTAGTTTCCAGCTGCAAAATACAAAATCAGAATTGCTGCTGCATAGATTCCCAGATATAGATTTGTGCTGATTCCCGGAAGAAGTATGTAAAACAGGAGAAAGCTTAAGGTGGTGACTTCCGTGATTTTTTTCAATTGAAGGAATATGTGATTTTTATTTTGCATTTAGCCGGACTCCTTTTCCTTTGTGAAATTACTCGGCATGTTTTCCGTTTCTTTCAATACTTTTCTTTTCCATTATTTTGTTCATATTTTGGAGGTGTTTCGTTATAAATCATGAGGTAACATGTCCAATCACCTGTTCCCTCAAATAAATCATTTCCGCTTCTATATCTATCATTTTATTTTTATATAAGTGCTTTATGGCCTTTTCACAGTTCATTTTTCCCGGATATTCTAATTGCCTGCCCTGGCACCACATTTCAAATCTATGTTCAAAATCATTTTCCTTTATTCCTACCTTGTAGCAATCCTGCTGATGTAGGAAATATAGTATGTACGCTTCTTCTTTTTCAACTTCCTGTTTCGTAGATTTCTGAATAAAAAAGGCTGCAGAGATTAAAAGCTGCAGATAATTCCAAAAAGCATCTGGAATGCTGACCGCAGCAAATAGTTCCAGGCCTGCTGCAACGGCGTTTTTCAGGTTTAAGCGAACATTTCCTAATTTGTAGGAAGCAGATTCATTTCCAAGGAATATCATTCCGCTTCTTGCATCATCCGGGATTACAAGTACATGTTGATCCATAATCTGGCTTGCAGTTTCTTCACTCAGATTAAGTGTAGCTGCTTTTTCCATAAGATTGTGTTTCAGAAGATTATCATATTTTAGTGCTTCCTGCAGTGTCATACTCGTTCTCTCCTCTCATTTTTCTTCTTTTTTCTACGTGTATTATTTTATCTAATTTTCCCCGTTCCATTTTCAAAAGGACCTGTTCCTTGTATTCTTTGAAGATGTCAAGAAAATCTCTATATAAATCATTGCCTGATACTGCATCAAATTCGTATTCGTCCTTGTTTACAACTGCGAACAGGCGACGCTTTCGTTTATCAGGAGTAGGATGGCTTGGATCATAAAATCTGGTTTTATACAAGATCCGGTCTGTATAATAGTATAAATCAAAGAAATCCATATACATCATGGGCGCCAGATAAGTATAATCTTCCAAAATGTGTTCCTTATCAGCATCCATAATAATTCTCAGAACAATGTCATAAGCCACCATATCTGCATCATATTCTTTTCTTTCGAGATGTTTTTCCGAATACTTCTTTCCGATATGTGCGAAATATGCATGTGCCATTTCATGGGCCAGACTGAAAACCAGAATCGTCCAATAGCAGCTTTCTGCAAGCTGTAAAATCTGGGTATCATTGGACAGCAGTTTTAAAAGGGCGTTATTGGCTTCCACGCCCTGCATTTTTCCAAAGATGCAGACATCATTCAGCAAAAACAGTACATATTTAAAGCATTCACCATAGACTTCCAGATTTTCAAATTCTTTGGACCACTTAAATGCTGCTGCCAAAAACGCAATCATTGTGGATTCCAGGAGTTCGTCAATATGGATAAAGATGGGATTAACCAGGTCATCGTACAGATAGCTGTTGATGCTCTGCTGATAATTGTTGCTTAATATAATAGAGTCATCTTTATAATCGTATTCTCTCTTGAAGTATTTTTTAACCAGTTCAAACATTTTTGTGAGGTTGTACTTTTCCATATTTTCCCGGAGCTGTTCTTCTGTAAAAGCTCCGTTGAAATTTTGCAGCATTCTCTGGATGCCTGTTTTATCGTTTTGTACGGATTTGTCGCCGGAGCGGTGTAGAATGTATTCGTATAGCTGTGGGACCATGTATTCTTTTGTTGGAGGAAAGGATTTTTCCATTGGTAATCATCTCCTTTTTTCGGGATATAGATTATTGGACTTTCATAGTTTAGCATATTTTGAGGGATTTAGTGAAAAAATTTGAAATTTCTGCTTAATTTCGCCAGGTTTTTGTATAACAAAAAGACCACCTGTTTTTGCAGCTGGCTGATATAACTATATTGCCACGACTTGCCTTACGCAACTTTTACAATATTCATATTATTCCGTGGATGCAGTTCTCTTAAAATGTCTGCCTGTTTTTTGGCAGCTACGTGGATGTAGATCTGGGTGGTTTTAATAGAGGAATGGCCCAGAATCTGCTGTACGCAGCTTACGTCAACGCCTTCCTCTATAAGGTATGTTGCAAAGGAATGACGAAACATATGGGGAGTGATTTTTCTTTGTATTCCTGCCTTTAGTGTATATTTCTTCAGCATAAGCCGGATTGATTGTTCTGTGTAGCGCTTTCCCCTGTTGTTTATAAAAAAATAGCCGGACTTTTTTATTTCGGGCTCATTTTCTTCATAATATTTTCTTAAAATGTCCAAAACGGCTGTATTGCTGATTTGGATATATCTTTCTTTTCTGCCTTTTCCCATAATTCGTATCAGACCGGAATTTAAATTTATATTCTCTACCCGGATGTTAGAGATTTCATATACTCTGGCACCTGTAGCGAAAAACACTTCGATAACTGCGGCATCACGTAAGCTGTGCTTGTATTGAATTCCTGAAAGGCTGCTCAGGCTGGCATATATGTAATTGAGCAGCTGCTCGATTTCTTCCCGGGGTATGATACGTGGAAGAATGATGGTTTCTTTAAATTTCACTTTTATTTTCCGAAAAGGATTCTGCTCTACCAATTCCTCTTCTTCTAAGTAACTGTAAAAGGCTTTTATGGAGGCAATTTTTCTTTTTATTGTTTTCTGTTTGTATTTTTTGTGTAGTTCTGTGATGTACTGCTCGATAGTTTCTTTTTCTGGCTCAGTGCTTTGTACATAAGAAAAGAACTGGGTCAAATCGATTCGGTATGCTTTTACTGTTTTCGCGTCCAGTTCTTTTCTGTAGGTGCAGTATTCTAAGTATGGTTTTACTTTTTCTTGTAAGTTCATGGTGGTACCCCTTTTTCTCTTTTTGGTATCACAGTACTGGAAAAGGTGGGGTTTGTCAAAAAAGCCTTGCGAAAGTTACTTATATTCTTAGAAAGACGTACCTTGTATATTCGATAATTCTTAATTATCAATAAATTCACAAAGGAAATTAACTAATGAGAGGAAAACTTATTTGCTTATTTGGCATAGATGGCAGTGGGAAGTCTAGTCTTCTTGAAATATTAAATAAAAGTAAATTAGAAAATACCATATGTACTTCTTGTATAAAAAATGCTGTCTTTGAAGAAGAATTATATCAAGCGGAAAAAACTCTTCAATTTCATAGAAATGATATTTTTTCTCATGAATTTAAGCATGTACTTCATATTGGTAGCGTTATTTTTCGAATGTATAATGAAATATTACCGATTTTAGATACTGGAAAAAATGTAATTCTTGATAGATATGTCCTCTGTATTAAATTATTCACAGAATTATTCCTTCAGCCTTCATGTAATTGTTTATCAAAAGCTTTGGAATGCCTGCCTAATCCCGATATAGGTATATACCTAAATGTAGATGTTGACATAGCAATTGCAAGAATACAACAAAGAAGCAGAAAGACCGGTATTCCACCGCATTATAGTGAAAGCCGACAAGCATTAATATTAAAACAGGCAAAATATGAAGATATTATTCCAAGTGAACCTTATCCCATTATAGAAATAAATGCAAATGACGATATTAATATAGTATATTCAACAGTATTAAAAATTTTGGAGCAATTAGAAGTTTATTAACATTGTCAAAACAGCTAATTTTATGACCATATTAATTGCTTCTGAATAAAACATTTAAGTTAAAGGAGTAATATGAAAAAATTCTCGGATAAATTATTTATATGTTTTTCGGCAAAAGATAGATACGTTATTGCTCAGCCAATTGTGTATCACTTAAAAAACTATGGTATCAATGTCTGGTATGATAGATACGAAATGATAATGGGAGATGATCGGTTCAAAAAAAATATTGAGGAAGGAGCTGGAAAATCAAAATATGCAATAATAATTTTGTCTCATAATACAATTACTTCATTCTGTGCTAGAGAAGAGATTCAAACTTTAAAATTAAGATATTTTAAAGGCGAAGTTACAGTTTTTCCAGTATTGTATGAATTAAAGCCTTCGGATATTCCGCCTGTATTTGCTTGGATTAAGAAATTAATTTTTAAAGAAGCTGATCGTAGTACTGGAACATTAGAAATATGCAACCATATTGTCTGTAAAATCACTTGCGATATGTTAAATAACTGTAAATACAAAAATATTAACGAAATAATTCAAAGTAAATTACCACTTCCAAGATCAATCAGGCATTTGTTTGAAAACTATATCAGGGTTGACAATTCAAATCTTAATAGTAAAATCACCTTGCTTTACGCTATATACATAATAATTACAGAATCTAATGATCCAGCATTACGACAAATATGTAAAGTTCCTTGCAAAATATTTGATAGATTATTTACAGAAAATCTTCTTAATTTGTTAATAGACTACAGAGAATTATGGTTATTGGAAAATTCAATATGTATATTAATAGAGTGCTATTATGGTTCTTGTACAGAATTCAAAATATAAACAATTGTTTTCGCTAGTGTCTCTGTATCGTTCTGAGAAGTAAGGGAAAGTATGCTTTTTTCCAGGTAGGGATATAATGTTAAATTATTTTTTATTTGCAGCCATATTTGTTCTGATCGCATATCAGGATAAGCAATGGGGATAATTGTTTTATGATATTTCAATGCTATTTCAAATTCTTCTTTAACACCACTATTAGGATTTGGAGCATCTGGATTATAATCACCAAAAGCAAATATTACTGCACCACACCCTTTAATAACATCTTCTCGAAGTTTCTTCTTATTTTCCAAAGAATTTTCACCAAATCCAACAAAAGGCTTAACAATAATATATTTTTCTTTATCCTTAATGCCTTTTTGAGCAAGATACTCATTTGCGTATCCAATAATATGTGTACCAAAGTGTCGACCAATTCCATTTACAATACGATAATCGTTCTCTAAAAGTTGATAACTTATACTACGTGAAAGATTATGAGAATATTTTACCACTTCTTGATTAAATGAGCGAAATGCACCAGAAATAAATACTTTCTTATTCCGTATTCTTTCATTTAATTCTTTCAATACAAAAAGTATCTCGTCGTATTCATCTACGAGAAAAACTTTAATATGATATCTAAGTTCTAAATCATGAATAAAATAATCAAAATATGGATTATCTTTCTCTCTTTTTAGGATTGTGTAATGTTGAGGTGTTGCATTGCCAAGATACTTTGCAATTTCGCTTAAACAGTCCATTACTAAATAATCCGAAAAACTATATCCAATAAACAAAAAAGTACTTGATATTAATTCTCTTTTAAAAAACATTAACATCATACGATGATTATATGAATATTTCTCATAATCTTCTTGTGTCGCAACAATGCCATCAGGATTTGTGATATCTCCATTCATTTTATATATATTAATTCGCTTATTAAGCTCAACATTAGATAAATCAGAATCTCTAAATACTTTATTAATTAAAATATTACGCTTTTTGTAGTTGTTTTCTAGCACATTATCAAAATTAGTTGTCCATATATTTGAAAATCCAATATCTATAAGCTCATTAATTAAAGGACTGTCACAGTCATTTTTATTTAATACTTCATTAATTCTTTTCAATAATTCTGGCTGTCCAAAATTATTAGAATAATATTGGGCAAGTTTATAGTAATTTGTTGAATCGCTTAATGGTGTACCGAGTTCTTTTGCAAGCGGCTTAAGCAAACTATACCAGGAAGGATAACCTGCGTTGATTGATGCACCAGCACCAACAAAAAGAGAAATTCTTTCATCAAGTGCTTGACGTGTAAATTGTTTGAGAAATTGTTCTTTGTTTAATGGCATTTTTATATCCTCTATTTTTTCTAAAGTTCGATATATAATAAAATTTAATGGATAATTAAGAATTATCTCTTATCTTATTATACAACCGAAATTCCATTTTTCCTCATAATTTTACTATTTTCTAAAAAAAGATATTTTTATCTTGTTTTCATTCGATGAACAGAAAGCCGAACCATCCAAAATGTGTATCGAAATAACTCATTTCAATAAATCAACATCTTTCTCCACCAACTGCTTCTCTGCAATCTTAAGATTTCCTCTGTAGTTATTTCGCAGCTTTTTGACCAAATTGACGTAATTCGGGCTTGCTTTTATGTTTGGAGTGGATGAAGCCACTATTATTCTTGCATATACATGGTTAAAAGCGGAAAACAAAGCTTTAAACTGTGATAATGTTCCGTCAATCTGTTTTAATGAATGAGCTACGTCCACGCCTTTCAGTTCTGTTAAAATAGCCTCACATTCCTGTCCTCCAAGTACAAATAAATAATCACATTTGCAGATTCCCGGCGGGACTGATTTATCCTGTGGAATTATACCGCCATCCATTTTATATAAAATCACATGATCTTTCCGGGTATTCTCCAGGATGTATTTTTTCTTGCGTTCCTCACACTTTATCCTTGAGCGATTATCGGATACTTCAATACACTCAATGTTTTTATGCGGATAATCGCAAATTAGATATAAAATTTTATTTACACATGCAGTAGTCTTTTGATTGACAAGCTGTTCTTCTATGCATTTTTCCACTTTATTACATATCATTCATCCATCTCCTTGTCCAGTAAGCGCTCCAGTTCCGAATTTGTGATTGATGAAACTTCATCAATATAATCAGTACTGATCATATGGCTTTCTTCATCCAGCAGGTTTTCCATGCTGCTTAATCCTGATCTTGTATTTTCCAGTTTGAAAGCAGCAAATGTCTTATAATTAACACGTAAATTTTTTGCAATAACTACCGTACCTTTACTCTTTGGTCCATTTTCAATCTTGTCCGAATACAACAGGATATTTAAAGATGTTAAAATATATGGACTGTGTGTTGTAATAATTGCTCTGCTATCTGTGGAGTTAACCATCAAAGAAATCAGGCTTACAACATTTTTCTGGGCAATTGGAAATAAATGTGCTTCCGGTTCTTCTATAATTACAAAGCTCTTCTTTTTTTCCAGAATAATGATAAAGGCCAGCATCAGAATCCACAGTACCTCCTGCTGCCCGGAGGAACCATACATCAGTTTTACCCAATGTCTTTCATCAAAGTAAATTTTTTCTCCATCCATTTCGCTGGTATAATCCGCTTTAAAAATATCTTTTATGAGACTGTATGCTGTGTCAAGTGAAATATTATTAATTTGACCTTTTACAGTTTTAGTATAGTCTTTTACAATTTCCGGAATTTTGCTTCCAAATTTGCTTTTTGTATTTCTGATCAGATTGATAAAATCCTGCATTGTCAGATCCATATCTGAAATAGAAAAATCATGCAGCTGCTCTGACATGGTGGCCAGAAGACTTCTTCCTGCGGGGATATAGATAATGTCCGCATTATTTTCAAAAAGCTTATACAAACGTTCCTTGAACTGCTGTTTCAGCATTGCCAGAGCAGTAATATTATCGATTATGGAATTAATTTGTTCACTGTTTAGCGTTGCCAAAAACATTACAGATGCTTCATATATCAGTTCATTTAATGCATATTTTAAATTTTCAGCAAAGCGAAAGCGGACATATCCATCTTTATTCAGAGTGATTTCTATTTTCTTTTCTCCAAAAAAGTACTCTATCTTGAAGTTTTGCATGTGTGTGGTTTTGCCGAAGCATCCCATAAACTGTCTGGTCAGATATTTCATATAATTATTAAAATATTCATTTTTGTGATTGTCTGTATACTGTGCACCATCCATTAAGAATTCCAGCGTATAATCCCTTATCTTCTGGCAATAGTAAATAACTTTACAGGCTGTACTTTTCCCAGATGCCTGAGTGCCTATAAATACCTGCATTTTTTTATCTAAATCTATTTCAGCTTCGCAAATTGGACCAAATTGATGTATAAGAATTTTGTTCATAGCACTTCTCCTTTGGGACTTTGGTTTTATTAATAAATAGAGTTGATTGCAAATTTGTAGAAAAAAGCCCCGAAAACATCCAAGTTCAATGTTTCCGGGGCTTGCCCTGTGGGTGCCATAATAAACACCCTTGTCTCTTAAGTGGACCTGGCGGGAATTGAACCCGCGTCCGAAAGTCTATCCCTTGCGGCATCTCCCATCACAGTCGCTGTATTAACATTCCCTCCACAGCACGCCCACCGACAGGCTTACTGCTTCAGTAGCTTCATGATACATCTACCGGGGCAAAGCTTACCCGGCAAGGTTTCTCACAAGGTCGACACCAGACTCCTGAAGTGTGAGTGCAACAGGACTGACGGGCAGCACTTAGGCTGCCATTACTAACTGATCGTCAGCGTTTATATTTAGAATTTCCCGTTATTACGCAGTTCGGGAGACTGCGGATGGCTTCCACAACTTCAAAACCCCCGTCGAAACCAGTACAAGCCCTAATCGTATATAATAGGTATTGCTGGTGCGCAGACGAAGTTTGTGTAATTGTGCTTTCGCTAAGATATTATTATATGCATTTTTTGCAAAGTTGTCAAGATGGTGTTTTGCTATTTAGTGTGTTGAAAGTTGTTCAAGGCGGACGCATTCGGACAATGGTGA